>OIZR01001509.1_pt1 | contig 9885 bp, 7 predicted proteins | sample 1588591 | NCBI WGS metagenome assembly OIZR01 (sample SAMN03283249) | human gut metagenome | biome: human-associated habitat; material: feces | host: Homo sapiens | place: USA | collected 2013 | reverse complement strand
AGGTAATCCACAAAAACAGCCAGGAGAATAACGGTTCCCTTTACAACGTACTGCCAGAAGGAATTGACATTCAGCAGATTCAGGCCGTTGTTCAGCACGCCGATAATCAGGCCGCCTATGATGGTTCCGCCTATTTTGCCGGATCCGCCTGCCATGGAGGTGCCGCCCACCACAACGGCTGCAATGGCGTCCATCTCAGCCCCGTCTCCTGCCGTGGGCTGGCCGGAATACATACGTGATGCCAGGACCACGCCCGCAAGTCCTGCCATGATTCCCGAATAGGTATGTACCAGGAATTTTACCTTTGCCGTACTGATGCCTGAGAATCTGGCTGCCTGGGAATTGCCGCCCACCGCGTAGATATGGCGCCCCAGCTTTGTCTTATTCATGATAATGGCCGTGATAACCAGCACCACTGCCAGAAGTATGACCGGAGTGGGGACTCCGCCCACGTACCCGGCTCCTAAAAACTGCCATTCCTTTGTGACCACCCGCACAGGTGAGCCGCCTGTATATACATAGGCCAGTCCCTTTGCCACATTCATGGTGGCCAGGGTCACGATAAACGGCGGTATGGTTGTCTTTGATATGACAACGCCGTTAAACATCCCCACCACGGTGCCCACCAGCACGCCGCCCAGAACACCCACTGCTATGGGGAGGCCGTAACGCGACACGCAGCCGGCTGCAAAGCAGCCTGAAAGGGCGATGATGGATCCCACGGACAAATCAATGCCCCCCAGGATGATGACCATGGTCATGCCGCAGGCCAGGAACAGGTTGGACGATATCTGTCTCAGTACGTTGAATATATTTTTCTGGGTCAGAAAGGAGCCGCTGGTCTTTGGGAACACGGATAAGAAAATACACAAAATAAGCAGGGCCCCGATGATGCCGATATTATCCTTGAAATATTGTTTTACATTTTTCTGCAATCTGGTTGTCATTTGACTTTCCCCCTTTTCTTACTTTGCCGCCAGCTTCATGATTTGTTCCTGGGTGACGCATTCCTCATGGCTGAAGCACCCGGTTATCCGGCCGTCGCACATGACATAGACCCGGTCGCTCATGTTGAGAATTTCAGGCAGTTCTGACGATATCATGATGATGGACATGCCTTTCTTCACCAGCTCATTCATAATTGCGTATATCTCAGATTTGGCGCCCACGTCCACGCCTCTGGTGGGCTCGTCCAGAATCAGTATCTTAGGGGCCGTGGCCAGCCATCTTCCAATCATTACCTTCTGCTGGTTGCCGCCGGACAGATTCCCGATAAGCTGTTCCTGGGAGGGAGTCTTGGTATCCATCATCTCGATATACTGCCTGGTAATCTCCTCCTCCTTGTCTGCATCCACCCATATGCCCTTTATAAAGCTTTTCAGCACCTCGATGGTGGAGTTGAACCGGACGCTCTGAACCTTATACAGTCCCTCCTGCTTCCGGTCCTCAGGCACCAGGGCAATACCGAACTTCATGGCATCAATGGGCGATTTAATAGCCGCCTTCTTTCCTTCCACACTGATATCGCCCGTGCAGCCGGGCGTCAGTCCGAAGATACACTTCATGGTCTCGCTTCTTCCGGCGCCTACCAGCCCCGCAAAACCAATGATTTCCCCTTCACGCAGTTCAAAGCTGGCCCCTTTGACCATCTTTCCGTCTGCAATGTTTTCACATTTTAAAACAACCCTGCCGGGCTCCATGTAATCCCTGGTGTAATACTTGGTCAGCTCCCGGCCCACCATCATGGCAATGAGATGGTCCCTTGTGGTATCCTTTACCCTCTCGGTTCCCACATAGGTTCCGTCTCTCAGCACGGTTACCCGGTCGCAGATCTGCTCCAGCTCGTCCATCTTATGGGATATATATATGATTCCCACGCCCTTTTTTGTGAGCTCCCGCATGGTGCTGAACAGAAATTCCACTTCCTTGTCGGATATGGATGAAGTGGGCTCGTCCATCACAAGAATCCTGGAATGATAGGAAATAGCCTTGACAATTTCCACCATCTGCTGCTGGGCAATGGTAAGGTCCTTGACCAGCGTCCCCGCGTCAATGCTCATGTGATATGTGTCCAGAAGCTGCTGGGCTTCCTTTTCCATGGTCTCATGGCTGACCCAAAGCCCCTTTGACGGCTCCCTGCCAAGAAAGATATTTTCCGCCACAGTCATGTGAGGCACCAGTACCAATTCCTGATGGATAATGGAAATTCCGTTGCTGTGAGATGCATTTACCCCGTCAATGGTTACCTTTTTTCCGTCAATAAAAATCTCGCCCTCTTCTGCGATGTAGATGCCGCCCAGGACCTTAATCAGCGTGGATTTACCTGCCCCGTTTTCACCGAGCAATGCGTGGACCTCGCCGGCCCTCAGTTCCAGGTCCACCCCCTGAAGCGCCTTGACTCCCGGAAATGATTTGTGGATGTTCTTCATTTGAAGCAGAACTGTTTCACTCATAATCTCACCTGCCTGTTCTTCTATTCATATGGTTCCTGACAGAGTTTCCTGCCGTACTTTTCTATTTTTGTCCTGCCAGATAAAAAGTGCCTGGCCCCCGCAGGGGCCCAGCACTTTTTCAGACTAATCTCTTACTGCCATCCATCTGTGCCATACTTATCTACATTTTCTGATGTAATAAGGAAGGTTTCTACCGGATATCTTGATTCGACCTTGTCGCCGTTTAAGTATGTATACATGATATTCACCGCGGACTGTGCAATCTTAACGGGAGACTGTGCGCCGCTTCCTTCAATCAGGGATTCCCCGGAAGCCATCTCTGCCTTGATGTCAGGAGAGCCGTCCACACCGTAAATCATACAGTCTGTAAGACCGGCCGCGTTGGCTGCTGCCAGTGCTCCCAGTGCGGTGGGGTCATTGCCGCCGAAAATAGCGACCACATCGCCGTGAGCCTGCAGCAGATCCTCCGCAATACCCATGGATACTTCCAGATTGCCTTTGGCATCCTGCTGTGCAACGATATTAAAGCCTTTTCCTTCAATTGCGTCTAAAAATCCGTTGGTTCTGTCCGTAACGGAATTCATGGTAGGAGAATCCAGTACAATGATGTCCCCGCCGTCCGGGCATTTCTTTACAAGGTCCTCGCCGCAAACCTTGCCTGCGTTATAGTTATCGGATCCGGTATAGGAAATCAGGTAGGACATGTCCGCCACCTCTGTGTCAAATCCAACGATGGGGATTCCTGCTTCCTTAAGCTGGTCCAGGGCCGGAAGGATTCCTTCCGCCTCCGCCGGATTCATGAACATGGCGTCAATGTTCTGGGAAATCAGGTCCTCTACCTGGGTAATCTGAAGCGTAACATCATTGGCAGGATCCACCGCAATCAGCTCATCGCCGTTGGCCTCAACCATTTCCCTCATTCTCTTCTCAATGGTGACAAAGAACGGGTTGGTTCCGTCCATACAGGTATAGCCGAATTTATAATGCTTGTCCGGGTCCTTCTTCTTCACATCAGCAGACGCCATATCGGCCACTGCCGGCGCTGCCGCCTCTGTGCCTTCCTTGCTCTCCTCTGCCTTCTCAGGTTCAGCGGCCGCCTCCTTGACTTCCTCTGTGGTCTGGGTCTGGGTTGGCGCCTCTGCGGCGGCGGCCGTTGTCTGGGAGTCCCCGCTGCTGCACCCTGCCAGGGCAGAACCTGCCATTGCCGCGCACATCATGACTGCCAACAGCTTCTTAGTACTTTTTTTCATAAGTTACCTCCTTCTGCAAAATATTTTGTTGTTTTTGCCGTAATCAAATCTTATCATGCTTTTCTTTTTAACACATGTGCACAATGTAATCATTTTTATATGACATTTGTCATATCTTTCATCATCACTTTTGCTGTTTTCCATTCTGACGCCGTAAATTTTCATCGTTTTGCACAACTGTCCGCGGGGGGATACTCATTGCACAGCAAACGGAAAGGCGGCTCATCCTCCTCTATGACCGGAAAACGGCCTGCCGGCAGATAGAACCGGTTGTCCCGGTTATCGTCATTGCACATGGATACCTCTCCCAACAGCACGGGCCCCGTGCCCGGCTCCAAATGGAAATCGTGATACAGGAGGGGCTGGATGGTAATGCTCTCCCCGGGGCGCAGACGTATCTGCGTTCCCGCGGGAACCGTATACTCCCGTCCGTCACTGTGTATCAGCACATCCGTATCGGCCAGACCTTCCTCTTTGCCGGCATTATATACGCCTATGAGCACATTTCCCCCTCCCCTGTTGATGATGTCCTCCATCTTATTCCAGTGGAAATGCATGGCGGCAGACTGCCCTTCCTTCATGTACAGCAGCTTTTCCGCATAGGGTTTTGTGTACTTATCCATGGACACATTGCCGTTTCTCAGGGTGATAAGGGAGAAGCCCACCCTGTCAAAATCCCCCATTCCAAAATCCGTGATATCCCACCCCAGCATGTTATCCCGGACCTCATCGTATTCGCGTCCCTTCTCCTTCCACTCTTCCGGTGTAAAATAGCAGAATGGGGGCAGTTTAAAGGAGCATCTGTCAATCATTTTTTCCATGTCCCTCAGTGCCCTGTTGATTTCCGAACGTTTCATGGCCTTTCCTCCTTTGCCGCCTTACTCCAGATGCGAGAACACCTTGATTGTGTGGAGCACATCCTCCTTCATGGCCTGGACCGCCCACTGGGTCACATCGTGGAAAAATACATATTCCCCCGCATCCGCGCATTTTTCTTTTACATACATGCCGCCCGCCTTGGCCAGGTAGGTGTAGTAATTGATTTTCCTGACCCCGTTGGCAATGCATTTCTTAAAATCTTCGTCGCTGACCCCGGATCCGCCGTGCATCACAATGGGAATACCAATGCTTTCCCGAATCCTGTGTATCCTGTCAAAATCCAGCTTGGGAGTGGTCAGATACAGCCCGTGCACGGTGCCGAATGAGCAGGCCAGGGCATCTATTCCGGTAAGCGCGGTGAAAGCCCGGGCCTGTTCCGGGTCCGTATAGCAGCTCTCCACAGCCTCTCCCTCTTCGCCTTCTCCCACGCTTGAGAATTCCTGCCTTCCCATGGCTCCAAGCTCAGCCTCCACGGAAGCGCCCCAGTTTCCGGCCATTTCCACCGCAATCTTTGTGTTTGCCGCATTTTCCTCAAATGGCAGAACGGAACCGTCGTACATCACTGAGGTAAATCCCATTTCCAGAGCTTCCTGTAGGATTTCCAGCTTATCGCCGTGGTCCAGATGGACGCATACAGGCACAGAGGATTTCTCTGCCATCATCACCATCACGGGCCCGATGACCTTAAGAGGGATAACGGACTCGTGGACCGGAGCAAACTGCAGGATGACCGGCTGTCCCAGCTCCTTGGCCGCCCCTAATACGGCCTGAATTCCCTCCAGGGATGTGATGTTGAAGGCGCCTACTGCTATCTTTTTTGCATCTGCCAGGTCTAAGACCGCTTTCATTGAAACTAACATATTATATATTCTCCTTTCCTCCGGCCTGCGCCGGGACATACGTGGTTTTACTGTCTCTTACGGAAGCATCCTTGGCTTTGCCCTGGTGAACATTCTTTTATTCGTCACAGAGGCGTTATTTTTCTATGTCACGGACGGATGATGCTCTGCTTCTCCCATCCCGCCTCCATCTTCTGCCTCAGCTCCTCAAAGGGCAGCAGGCCGCTCAGGGCGTCGTAGGCCGTGACGCAGGAGGCTCCCGTGGCAGCTGCCAGCCGCGCGCATTCAAGTGGCTCACAGCCGTCCAGCATGGCCTTTATGAAGGCGGCTATACTGGTATCCCCTGCTCCAGTCCCCGACAGGATGCAGTCCGGCACATAGCTGTCCTCAAAATGGCTGATGTCATTCCATCCTGTAAATCCCGGCAGGACCTCCTTCCACACCGGCTCAGGTGCTGTCTTCAGGTACATGCCCGCTGCCCCGCATTTCAGAAGAACGCACCGGGTCCCCATGGACAGCGCTCTGGCAGCCAACGGCTCCACATCCTCCTTAAAGGACAATATGCCCGTGACATCCCCGCCTCCTGCCGTCTCCTGCCATTTACAGTACAAAGGGCGGTCCAGCATGTATCCCAGCTCCTCGATACTCGGCGCAAAGAAATCCACATAGGGCAGCACCCGTTCCAGTATCTTTGCCCAGTCCATGTCCGCTGCTTCGGAATCCGGGTCCACCGCCACCAGGTCCAGGGATGTGGTAAGCCCCATGGATTTTACCTTCTTAAAAAGCCTTACCAGTTCCTCCCCGTCATCCAGATAGAACCTGCGCATGATTGGAGGATAACCAAAATGAAAATGCGCCGCTTCCCCCACTTTCCCAAAGTCCACGTCTGCGTAGCCAAAGGTATCATTGCAGCCCGGATCGTGAAGAAAAAACCGGTCCAGTCCCTTAGGCGCCAGAACAATGGTATAGGACGTATTCTCTCCCGGAGCCTGGCTGATACAGGACTCACAGCCGTGCGCGCTTATCATGTCCTTCAGAGCATTTCCGAAATAATCATCGCCTATTTTGGCCATCAGGACCACGTCCGCTCCCAGACGTTTGAGCCCCAGACCAGTGTTGGAAACAGCGCCTCCTGTACACATCATGGCCTTTCCCACTTTAAGCAGCTTTCCCGGCTGAAACAGTTCAGAGAGCTTCTGCTTCCCGCTGTTTTGGAAAACCGGCGTAATGTCCAGGGAAATATGCCCGGCCACTGCTATCTTTTTATTTCCTTCTCCCATCTTACTTCCCCCTTCCGCACCCAATCATAGCAGTTTTTAAGAATAAATCCAATGGTTTGTGTGCAATTATTACATAGGTAATATTTAATATGACATTTGTCATGTACATATTGTACAACACAAAAAAGACCCTGTGGGCCGTGATATTCACAGCGCCCCCAGGGCCTGGTAAACCATTTATTTAACTGGTACATACATATTCAAATGGTACATGCGGATTCCATGCTTCAATCACACAGCTCACGCGATTGCCGCCGCTGTCTGTCCCCTGTCCCCGGACCACTCTATGGCATCATATGCCTGGGCGATGTTCAGCATATGGTCGCCGATTCGCTCGTAGTCAGTCAGCATTTCCGAATACAGGATGGAGGACTCCACGTTGCAGTTTCCCTCCCGCATGCGGTCAATCTGGTTCTGACGGAACTTACGGGTTATATCGTCAATCCGCTGTTCAATCTCAGCCACCTTAAGTAAGGGAGACTGGGTGTCCCCGGCAGCTGCCGCCATCAGAAGCTCCATGCCTTCCCGGCAGGTTTCCTCCATAACAGCGAATTCCTTCTTTGCGTAATTGGAAAACTGAAGTCCTTTTTCCTCTATGGTTTCGGCATACTCCGCCAGGTTCATGGCATGGTCACCGATTCGCTCAATATTCCCCAGAATGGTATACATCCTGTTCAGAGTGTCAATATCCTTGGGCGTCTGGTCCAGCACAAGGATCTTGGAAATCTTCCGGGACAGCCTCATATTGCTTAAATCAATCTCCTCTTCCCGGTCTGCTATGGCCTGGATTCCCTCCGAAGCACCATCCTCCACTGCCTTGAAGCTCTGGGATACGTTCTCTGCCGCTGTTGCCAGCATCCCCTTAATCTCATCATGAATCTGGTTAATAGCGATGGTGGAGATACCAAGGTGGTGCTTGGAGGCCATAAGTCCCTCAAACCACTGGTCCGCATCCATTACAGGCACTGCCTTATCCGGAAGAATTGCAATGGCAATCTTCTCCAGAAGCGCGCCAAAGGGCAGGAGAATGATGGTCGTGCTGATATTGAAAATGGTATGGACATTTGCAATCTGCGCCACCGGATTATCCGGAGTCAGGCTTACCACGAAGTCCGTAAACGGAGTCAGGATGCACAGGGTCACAAACAGCGCCGTACCAATCACGTTGAACATCAGGTGAATCAGCGTGGTGCGCTTTGCATTGCGGCTGGTTCCCACGGAAGCCAGAAGCGCCGTGATACAGGTGCCGATATTCTGGCCGAACAGCACGAACACAGCACTGTGAAGGTTGATGACGCCGCCCATGGCCAGGGCCTGAAGAATACCCACAGACGCGGACGAGGACTGGATGATGGCTGTGAATACCGCTCCCACCAGGATTCCCAGAAGAGGATTGGAAAATTTGGTCACCATATGGATGAAGGTCTCAGAATCCCTCAGTGGAACCATGGCATCGCTCATCATGCCCATGCCGATGAACAGGACACCGATACCGGCGATAATACCTCCCACATGCTGTACCTTTTTATTTTTCGAGAAAATCAGGGACATGACGCCCACAAAAGCGATGAGCGGGGCCAGGGCTCCTATGTCCAGGGCAATAAGCTGTCCCGTAATGGTGGTGCCCACATTGGCACCCATGATAATCCATACAGCCTGCTTAAGTGTCATTAGACCTGAGTTGACAAATCCAACGGTCATGACGGTTGTTGCTGAAGACGACTGAATCAGAGCCGTTATTCCGGCGCCAACCAGCACTCCCAGAAAACGGTTTGCCGTAAGGCGCTCCAGTATCTGCTTCATACGGTTTCCAGCCACAGCCTCCAGATTGGTGCTCATCATCTGCATGCCGTACATGAACAGGGCCAGCCCCCCCAGCAGGCTTAAAACCAATTCTACTCCCATGTGTTTTCTCCTTTTGTCCGAGGAAATAAGCTCTTACTATATTATCACTTTATGGATAATCCCGTGTGTCCCGTAATGATTCCGGGTAAAAATGGGCAAAAATATGGCATAGCCCGCCATCCCAAACAAACGATCGCAGGTTATGCCTCCTTTATCATATTCTTGCGGCATCCGTCACACAGGGCGTTTCCCATGATATCTATAGCCTCTTTTCCTGATTATTTACGATTTTTTTACAACTTCTTTACACATACTCATTATACGGGATATTTCATATGTCGTCAATATTGTTTCCCGCCAGTAATGTAAAGTCTATGTAAATTATGTGTAAAATCTCTCCCGGAAATACATATATTTACAAATATCTCCGGGACGGAACCGCAATATTATCCAATTATTGAGTATATATTTTTCCTGTTATTATACAATGCCCGCACATCCCATGACCCGGCCGCACTTTAAAGTGCGGCCTCATGCTCGCGGCCGTAGACCTCGATCTGTGTCAGAGCGGGGAAAGGAGAAGGGTCGTCTGCCTTGATAAGCTGCCCGAAGGTAAGCCATGTGATACCCCTGCGCTCCAGACGGATGATATGGGGTTCAACGCTCTTTTCAAGCTCCACTGTCTCAGAGGTTCCGTCGGAAAAAGTAAATGTCACCTTTTTCCACCAGTTGTCGTGAGGGAAGTCAGCCCTTGTATAGAGGACAATCCGATCAAAATCCACGGGGCGACCAAACTCCAGCGTCATTTGGGCATCGTCCTTCATATTGATGCCCCATGACTCATATGGCCACTTTCCGTGGGACAGGTTTGCCGTAACTCCGTCAATGGCGTTGCGGGCCGCAAACACAGCCTCTCCCCTGGTTTCCACATTGGCATGGGCGTGGGGATAACATTCCTGGCTCTTGTGCTGGTCCATAACATTCTTTGCCAGATTCCGGTATGACTTAATCTCATAATCCCTGGCATGGCGCATGGTCAGATAGTGGCGCTCTCCTGTAAAAGACTTGGGATTATAGGATGTCTTGCCCTCCCCAAAGGGGACCTCATAGACCAGCACATCCCCGGCCCCATAGATGAACGCCTCATCCATGGTATCATCCACCCGTATGATATAGAAGCGGTTCTTTTCCGGAAAGGAAAATATAATCTTATCCCCCTCCTCATATTCGCCCTTCCATGCCAGTACGGCCTGTTCCCTGCCCGCGGTCTCTGCCTTTACCGCATCGTTTTTATCCTTCACTGTAATCTGCATTCCCATATATATTACACACTCCTCCT
>OIZR01001508.1_pt1 | contig 9895 bp, 8 predicted proteins | sample 1588591 | NCBI WGS metagenome assembly OIZR01 (sample SAMN03283249) | human gut metagenome | biome: human-associated habitat; material: feces | host: Homo sapiens | place: USA | collected 2013 | reverse complement strand
AGAGCACTCGCGCTTACATCTCGTAAATTTGTACGACTCGTTTTTGGATTGCTGGTCAAAAACCAACTGTACACCGGCGAAAAGCTGGACACCGAATATAATATTGAGTCGAACTGACATTCGGTTATACGTAAAATATACCGAAGGTCTGTTAAAGTTACCCTTTTTTCTGAAAAACATATCAAAATCTTCTTCAAAAAGTTCTTGACATATCACCAGAATGCTTTTTTCTATAAAGATAGGTGAAATACTGGCCCTCCGGTTTCTGATTTAATTGTATGTTAGGAGCAGTAGGTAAGTCAAACAAAATATCAAATAATCGCAACAAGCACATTTTTACTTTGTCAAACGCATATCTCATAAACGGGAAGACATCATGCCTGCTGCAGGGTAAGCATCACAACAAACCGGCTGCCGCCGCCCGGATTATCGTGGACGGCCAGAGTTCCGCCGTGCATCTCTGTCAGCTCTTTTGCAATGCTGAGTCCCAGTCCAAAATGTTTTTTATCTTTTCTTGAGGCATCTCCCCGGTAAAAACGGTCAAAAATTCTCTGCTTCATCTCATCGGGCACCCCTTTTCCGGTGTCGGCAACTTCAATTACGGTTCTGAAATAACCGGCGCTGATCCGCCTGCTGCCTTCTTTTTTATACATTTTCAGCCGTACTTCCTTTCCGGCCGGAGTATAGGAGATGGCATTGTCGAGGAGAATCGTGATAACCTGCTCCAGTCTCTGCCGGTCGGCAAGAAGCGGCGGGAACGGTTCCTTTGGAAGCTCCAGTATGAGGTTTATATTTTTTTCCCTGCAAAGCGGGAGGAAAGCTTCATAAGCTTCAATCAGAAGCGTATCCGGTTCAGTCTGTGTGTAGTGAAGTTCCCAGTTTCCGGCGTCGGAGGACGCCAGAAGCAGCATATCCCCCACTAGTCTCGCCATTCTGCGGCATTCCCTGTCGGAATTTTTTATGAGCTGTCTCAGTGTGACCGTTTGATTCTGATTGCCTGTTTCCCCGGGCAGTTCACTTTCCAGCGCAGAGAGACTGGAGCGGATGACGGCCAGAGGGGAACGCAGTTCATGTGAGGCGGCTGCGACAAATTCATTCTGCTTCCGGATTCCATCCCTTGCAGGCTGAAGCGCCCGCCCGGTCAGAAACCAGCTGATAACCAGGATGCCGAGAATTCCGGCCGCTCCGGTCAGGACAAAGAGTGAAAGACCCTGGCGCAGCAGGACGGATCGCGGTGTAATATAGGAGAGCATCAGAAGGCTTTTAGCGCCCTTCGCTGTGGGCAGCACCATAACACGCCCGTAATACCAATCGCCTTTGCGGCCCTGGATGCGGAGCAGGCTGGTCTGGCTGGCGGAGGACGAGACAGGCGGGCGTGTGGGATCCACACCTTCCTGTCCGGCCGCAGTGACTGCCGCTTTTATAAGCTGTTCTCTCTCAGTCGGAGGCGTCCATGCGCCGGAGAAGAAGAGGGGCGAACTATTCTCTTCTATATAAATAACGGCCTGGTTTGTGACTTCCATCTGCGCCAGATAAGCGTCGCTGATGAAGGAGTAGGACTGCAGGCGGGAGCTGACCGAGAACCAGAGGTTATGGAAGTCAGTCTCCTGCTGCTGCTCCCTGATTGAAATATTGCGGTAAGAAATAAAGGCCAGAAGTATGATAAGTATACTGCCGGTAAGGACAGTGTAGAGTATTGTCAACTGTTTTTGTACCTTCTTAAACATGGTTATCCTTTCATAGCGATTTGATTGAGTCGATGAGGACGCCGCCGGAACGGCCGGCGGACGGGGGGATTGGTATATGAGTCTTTGGTCCCGGCTTGAAGATTGTCGTGAAAGGGGAATCCGGTCAGAATGAATTCCTTCGGGGACCGCTTGCGCTCTTTGGAGTGCGAAGCAGTGCTAAGCTCGTGAAGGACCTCGCTAAGCACTGTCGGACTCCTATGTCCCCTGCGGAATTGATTCCGCCTCCTTCCCCCCGGGAAGATGATCGGCGGGACCAAAGACTCAGATCCAGGTTATCGCGCTGTCCGCTGTCCGTTCCGGCGGCTGATTGTCCTCTTGCCTCAAGGGGGTGAGGAACTTGTCGCAGCCACTACGTTCATCCGGTCAGGTCCCAGATTGTCAAGTCAAGTAATATCTGGTGGCCGCGACAAGGCCCCCCATCACCACTTAAAGCGTGAGACACTCAGCCGCCGCAGGCCAGCGGACGGGGCCGATATCCTTGGCGGAGTCGTTGGTCCCGCCGATCATCTTCCCGGGGGAAGGAGGCAGAATCAATTCCGCAGGGGACATAGGAGTCCGCCGGTGATTGGCGAGGTTTTTTACGAGCCTAGCACCGCTGCGCACTCCAAAGAGCGCAAGCGGTCCCCGGAGGAATTCATTCTGACCGGATTCCCCCATCACGACAATCCTCAAGCCGGGACCAAAGACTCATATACCCAATCCCACCCCCCGTCCGCCGGCCGTTCCGGCAGCGTCCTCACCTGCTTAATTAATTTTTTCCAATCGGTAGCCAACTCCATGAACCGTAGTGATTTTGACGGGAGCATTCAGCGTGCGCAGCCTCCGGCGCAGGAAGTAAATGTAATTGTCGAGATTTCCATCCTCCACTTCGCTGGAGGCCCCCCATACATAGCCCAGAATTACTTCGCGGTTCAGTGTCCTGCCGGGATTTCTGAAAAAATATTCCAGGAGGGAGGATTCTTTTTTGGAGAGGGAGACAGATGCATTCTGATACCGCAGTTCTCTGTGCTCCGGCAAAAAAACGAGATCCTCAAAGGTGAGGGTACACTCTTCCTCAATACGTCCCAGCCTTCTTGTGACAGCCCGTATTCTGGCCAGCAGCTCTTCTATAGCGTAGGGTTTTGCAATGTAATCGTCGGCTCCGGCGTCAAGCCCGTTAATCCGGTCATTTAATCCGTCTAGCGCAGTGGAAAAGATGGCCGGTGTCTGGATTTTACGCCTTCTCAGTGCCTGTAAAAGAGTAAGGCCGTCCATTTCCGGCAGCATCCGGTCGATAATCAGGCAGTCATATGCGCCGGAGCAGGCATAGAGAAAGCCGTCGGTTCCCGTATGACAGATTTCCGTGTCATATCCGGCTTTCGTCAGCGACATCTGAATTGTTTTACATAAGACTTCATCATCTTCTATCAATAATATTTTCATATTCCCATCCTGTTCCTGTATCTAAATGTGAAAAAATGTGTTCTGTATTTCGAAACTTTACCTTATCATTAAGTTTAGCACACAAATCTCTAAAAAATCTAAAAAATAAAAGGAGTTTTTTCCAGTTTTTTTAGAGAATCAGATTGTAAAATAAAGATATAACATATGCAGACCAAATCAGGAGGAGATTTATGAAAAACAGCATAGTTCAATACGCGATAAATAAAAAAAGAAAACAAGTCGGGAAACGGGGAAGAATGTTTACCGCAGCGGCCGGAGCGCTCATGTTGGGCGCTATGTCGTTACTGACGGCCTGCAGCAGCGGCACATCATCCGGGACACAGTCCGGCACCGGAGCAGCGTCCCAGTCCGTGGAGAGCGGAGCGCCGGGAGGTCAGGCGGCCAAAGGCCGTTACATGGAAGAAGAGATTGCGCTTCCTGAAGAAATTGCAGAGAACGGTTATGTGGGTGTGGTACAAAAGAAGGACAAGAGCCTGCTGTTTGCTATCCCCGATGAAGAGGGGAATGACAGATTCTACAGCTATGATGCGGCCTCCTCCTGGACAAAAGGCGAGGCTATAGCGCCGCTTGATAATATCAGACCGGCAAAAATGTTCATGGATCAAAATGAAAAGCTTTATTTTGGGGGATTCGACCAGGAAAATTACACGTTCCATCTCTGGACGGTACAGGAAGACGGGACAGTTCAGGAACTGTTTCCGGAGGTGTTTAAAATTCAGGAAGGCCGCAGTTATGGAGTAATCCCCGATTTTATAGGAATTGGGCCAGGCGGAGAGATTTTGGTTTCAGAAAGCTCGGAGGCGAATGTCTATCTGCCTGACGGAAAGAAGAGCGTTACACTGGCCCAGGATTTTATTGGACTGGATGTCAGGATTCCGGCCTGCCTGACAGGCGATGAGTACGTGACGATGAGTAACCAGCAGCTTGTACGGTATAATATCACAACCGGAAGGATTACAGAGCGTTATAATATGCCGGAAAATGGCTCAGGCAGCAATATGATGATAGGCCAGATGCCTGTCTTTACCGATGAGGAAGGCGGCATTTATGTTGCAGATGCGACCGGACTTTACCATATCGGAAGAAACGGCACGCTTTGGGAGCAGTTAATCGACGGAAGCCTGAATTCCATGGGACGGCAGGATATGTACCTGATGAAATTTTTTCAGGGGACGGACAATGATTTTTACGGCATTTATTCGACCTCAAATTCCAGGATGAAGCTTATTCATTATTACTATGACGAGACGGTAGACACGGTGCCGCCTGAAACACTGACGGTCTACTCCCTGAAAGACAGCTATACGGTCCGCCAGGCAGCGGCCATCCTTCAGAAGAATAATCCTCAGATAAAGGTGGATTACAGGATTGCCGTAGAGGACGAGTATGGGAAGGTGACGGAAGATGTGATCCGCGCCCTCAATACGGAGCTTTTGAATGGAAAAGGCGCCGATGTCCTGATACTGGACGGACTTCCGATGGAAACATATAAAAATAAGGGTATTCTGGCGGACTTAAGCAGTCTCTTTGAGAAGGATAAGGATGATTACCTGCCCAATGTAAGGGGAGGGTTTACAGGAGAAGCCGGGAAGATTTATTATATGCCGGCCCGTATCAAGGTGCCTGTGATATATGGCGGGGAGGATGCTGTCGCAGCGTTCCAGGATCCGGAACTGATGGCTGCATACGATAAAACACCGACACTTTTCGCGCCGGATATTTACGAAAATATCCTTAACATGACCGCATATACCTGTTTTAATAAATTGTTTAACGACAACGGAACCGTTGACGGCGATGCACTGACCCGCTGGCTTACCGGAGTAAAGAGCGCCGGTGAGAAGGGAAATGTGCAGGTAAGCTATGACCAGGCCGACATGGACCGTCTGAAAGTAAACAATACGGTAATACCATACGGTTTCGGCCGGCAGAGTGATTTTAATCTTGCATCAGGCAGATGTGCGGCAGCAGCCGAAATCCTCGATTCAATCGACAGCGCCATGCTCCCGTTATCAGCAGCGGAGATAAACGGCAGCAGTTTTGAATCAATCGGCGGAATCTATATACCGAGTGTTGTGGCAGGCATCAATGCATCAACCGGAAATAAGGAGAATGCAGAGGAATTCCTCCGCGTTTTATTCGGCACAGAGGTGCAGGACGAATCACTGAGGGACGGGTTTTCCGTCAGAAGCAGCAGCCTTGACAAGTGGAGCGGTATGGAGAAATCAGTCAGTGTCTCTATGAGCATGGGCGGGGAAGGGATTGCCCTCGAGGGAGAATGGCCAAAACAGGCAGACCGCGATATGATTCTTGCGATTGTGCGCACCGTGAGCGTGCCGGCCATAGTCGAAACGCAGATTATAGACATGATTGTGGATGGTTCCAGAGATTATCTGAGTGGGAAGGGAACGATAGAAAATGCGGTTCAGACGATCGAAAGCAAGATGAAGCTTTATGTCAATGAGAGAGAGTAGTAAAAAAGCGGCAAAAACTACAGGGGCCTGGCTGTTTCTGGCCCCCAGCCTGCTGGGGGTGCTGGTATTTGTCATGATTCCGTTCGGTGATGCGCTGAGACGCTCTTTTTTTGACAGCAGAGGAATAGACTTTGTAGGGCTTGGCGTCTATCGGGGTGTTCTGGCCAATCAGGCATTCCGCCTGGCGGCTGTGAATACCGTGCGGTTTATGGGGACAGCGCTGCCGCTTCTGATGGCGGTATCCTTTTTCCTGTCCCTGCTGGTTTACCAGTACAGCCGGAAAAAGAGTTTTTTTAAAACAGTCCTGGTCCTGCCGGTCGCAGTGCCGGCAGCGTCCGTTGTTCTTCTGTGGAGGATGGTATTCTGCGAACAGGGAATTATAAATGAACTGTTCGGTCTTCAGACCGACTGGATTTACGGCCCCGCTTCTTTTTCGGTGCTTATATTCGCATATTTGTGGAAAAACACCGGATATCAGATGCTCCTGTGGCTGGCGGCGCTGGGAGGGATATCGGATGAGCTTTACGAGGCGGCAGAGGTGGATGGAGCCGGCTGGCTGCAAAAGCTTCTATACATCACGATTCCCCAGGTGAGGAAGGCGGCAGGGATGATTCTGTTTTTGGCTGTGATCAACTCCTTCAAGGTATTCCGGGAGGCATATATCGTGGCCGGATCTTATCCAAACGACAGAATTTACCTGCTCCAGCATTTATTTAATCACTGGTTTTTAAATCTGGACGTGCAGAAAATGTGTGCGGCGGCAGTCCTTTTAACCATTGTAATCGGTATTTTTCTGATTCCCTTTGTCATCAGGGCGGGAGGAGATGAATAATGGTGAGAAAACAGAGGCGTTTTAAAACGCCGTCCCCGAAAAAGCTGGTGGGAGCTTTCCTGCTGGTTATCTGCCTGCTTTTTGTCCTGTTTCCGCTTCTTCTGATGGCGGCGGCGTCATTTATGCCGGAGGATGAACTGGCGCGGCGGTATCTCGCTGTTCTGGAACTGGGAAGAGAGCCGGTGCTTCCGGCTCTGGTTCCTGATTTTCCGTCTTTAAAACCTTATGCGGATTTGTTTCTCCGCTCACCCGGCTTCTTTGTTATGTTTTGGAATTCATGCCTGCAGGTGCTTTGCGTCCTGGCAGGACAGCTTCTGGTAGGCATGCCGGCCGCCTGGGCATTTGCGAGGTATGATTTCCGGTTTAAAAAAACGATTTTTCTGCTGTATCTGATTCTTCTTGTCATGCCGTTCCAGGTAATGATGGTTCCATCCTATCTGGTCCTTGACCGTTTCAGGATACTGGACACACATCTGGCGGTTATACTGCCTGGAATATTCTCCACCTTTCCTGTCTATATCATGGAGAAATTCTTTGAATCGATCCCGAAATCATTTCTGGAGGCGGCCCGGATAGACGGGGGAGGCGAGTGGACGATATTCCTGAGGATTGGCGTTCCGATGGGATTTCCCGGAATTATGACAGCCCTGCTTCTGGATTTTTTTGAATACTGGAATGCACTGGAACAGCCGCTGACATTTTTAAAGAATAAGCAGCTTTGGCCTTTATCGCTTTATCTGCCGAATGTGACGGCGGACAATGCGTCCCTGGCCTTTGTGGCGGGGCTGGTGACAATGGCGCCTCCGGTGCTTTTGTACCTCAACGGGCAGACCTATCTGGAGGAGGGGATTGCCTCATCCGGTATCAAGGAATAGGGAACACGAAAAAAGATTAGGAGTCGGGGGAAGCCGTATGGATGAGAAAGAAAAAATGAAAAGAAATTTGTACCGCCGCCTACTGAGCTGCTTTTTTGCATGCATGGTTTTTTTTACGATATTATCCAGGGTGATTGATGTTTACGAGACGGCAAAAGTCAGTATCGCCTATGCGAATCAGGGGACCGTGATGAAAACTGTGGATGGGGACTGCAGTGTGGAGGCGGGAGAAACGCAGGCAATTTCCCTGATTAAGGAACTGAACGTAGAGAAAGTCGAAGCTATGGCCGGGACAGCCGTGAAGGCCGGAGAACCACTGTTTTCTTATTCGGCAGAATCCCTGGAAGACAAGATGAGGAGGCTGCAAAAAGAGATCAAAAAAATGGAACTGGAAATCGAGGGAGAGCGTATCGGCTCAGACAGTTTTACGGGAGTGACAAGGGCAGAGGCAGCGCTCCAGTCCCTGGCAATGGCCGAAAAGGCACTGGAACGCCAGAATGGGAAGAAAGCTCAGGCGGAAGCCGAATATAATCTCAACATGGAAAAAGTCAAAGAATATTATGAATTGCGGCTCGAACTGTCGGAGGACGAACTTTTAAACCAGAGCCGGAACGATTATGACCAGAGCCGGACGGACTATGAGTCGGCAAAACTGCAGCGCGATTCACAGATCCGGGAGATAAAAAGAAAGATAAAGGACACGGAAAAAAAGATAGAGAAATTGGAGAAACAGGAGGAGCCGGATGAAGACGAGTTGGAAGAACTCCGGGAACTGCTGGACCGTTATGAGGAAGATTTGGATTCCGAGGAGGAAAGCTGGGATCTTAAGATAGACCGGGCCAGGGAAGAAATGAGCGACAAGGGCGATATCTTTGATCGGGCCGGCCGCGAGGCGGACAGCGCCAAGCTGGCCTTAAAAGAGAATTATGAGTCGGCCGTTACACAGGAAGCAAAGGCCCTGGAGTCGGCCGAGGATGCAAGAATACAGGCAGAGTGGGCAGTAGAGTCGGCACGGATGGAGCTGCAGAATGCTGCGAAGGAGGATCATGCGGCTGCGCTCGGTGCGGAGCAGGCAAAGAAGCTGTCGGCGCTCAGGATTGAAGCAAAGCAGCTTGATTTGGAAGAACTGAAGGAAGAAAAAGAAGAACTGCGAATACTGATGGAAAACCAGGGCATGGTTTATGCTCCCTGCGATGGTACGGTCAGCACCGTGGAGATTGAGGCGGGAAAAGACATAGCCGGAACAGAGCGGGTTGTCCTGTCCACCGGGTTGCTGAAGCTTCGCGGAACCTTTGACAGGGAGGATGATGAAATACTGAGAACCGGCGATGAACTGCAGGTGAGGATGGCGGGAAGCGACGAAAGAATCCAGGCGTATGTCGAACAGGTGGATCTGGTCACCAGCCAGGAGACCGGTTCTTTTACTGCGAGCCTTCCGGCAGGATATGGTGTACTGGGAGAAAAGGCATATTTTGAGTGTCTGAGAAGCGGAGAGGTCTACAGGCAGGTGATTCCGGTAAAGGCTCTCAGAAAAGATGTAAACGGATATTATTGTCTTGTGCTGAGAAAACAGAAGACCATCCTGGGAGAAGAATATAAGGCGGCAAAGGTGGAGGTGGAGCTTCTGGCAGGCGGCGATACGGTGGCGGCCGTAGAAGGCCCCCTTATGGCCGAGGAACCGGTTATCACCGATAGTGACCGGGTGATCGGGGAAGGCGACCGGGTGCGCCTGATGACGGAGCTTCCGGGCAAAGGAAGCTGATACCTATACAGAAATCGGAAATGAAAGGGAGGAGAACTAAATGAAATATGGAAAAAAGATTCTGGCTGTAGTCCTCCTTCTTTTATCAGGAACAGGAATGCTGACGGCAGCAGCCGGAAGCAGAACCGGCGATGCCCAGGTCCGCACGGAGCGGGACCTTCAGCTTCAGAGTGTTACGATGGAAGAGCTGGAGGAAATAAGGGAACGGGAGAAGGGAGGGATGACAGGGCTGCTCAATATAGCAGGATGGCGGTACGGAGAGGCCGGGAATGTAAAAGAGCCGCTGTCCGGCAAAAAAGCGGGGGTAGGAACGGTTTATGTCAATGGCCCTGTTTCCCTGGCATTTCCGGCAAAAGTGTTAAGCGGTTCTTACGAATCGGTCATGGGAAAAAAGGATTGTGTCCTTACAAGAGAGCTTTCATGGTCCCTGTTCGGTTCGGTGGATACGGCGGGCTGTCAGGTTGATTTTGGAGGAAAGACGTACACCGTTACAGCCGTAATTGATAAGGAAGAAATGGTCATGTTTCTGACGGCCGACGAGGGAGCCGTGCAGAAAGCGGCTTTTTCCTTCAGTGGCAGAGAGCGGATTGATTCGAAAATGAAGGCGCTTGGATTTGAGTAGTAACAGTTCAGACAGATGAACTGTCACTTTGGGTGAACGGTTTTATTCAAAATGGTACAAAAAAGTTATGAAAAAAGAAAATCTTTGTGCACACTTTTTTGATAGAGTATGCTATTATAATACTCGTAACCCCCCCCCC
>OIZR01001507.1_pt1 | contig 9913 bp, 6 predicted proteins | sample 1588591 | NCBI WGS metagenome assembly OIZR01 (sample SAMN03283249) | human gut metagenome | biome: human-associated habitat; material: feces | host: Homo sapiens | place: USA | collected 2013 | reverse complement strand
TGCACTACTGGCTATATCACTAATAGATGTTTTCTTATATCCATGCACTGCAAAGTTTTTTAATGCGGCATCAATAATTATATTTTGTTTTTCTACAGGTAAATTCAAAAATTTTTCCATATCATTGCCTCCTCATCAAAACTATATAAACCAATTCGGTTTATACCATAATAACACAATAAACCGAATCAGTCAAGATTTTTTATTGCCTATCCCAAGTTAAACCTTATGAAGTTGCAAACCTAATTTTTTGTCTACAAGTCTGCAACTATCATCGCTCTTCGCAGTTATATATGTGATTAACGAATTCTGATCCACTAAATCTTCCTGCACATATCTGTTTGAGTTTCAAGCACATTGCATATCTTCAGAAACAGAGAAAATAGGGTAAGGCTGTCTCCACTTTTAATCTTGCGGATATGCACTTGCTTTTACTCCAAATAGTTCGAATAATCGCCCAGAGGTTAAGTCATTGTTCTTTCGTAGTTGACTGACCGTTAAAACATAAAAAAATATACTGTATTCTTTTTCTGTAATAAGCCTTTCTTAGAGTGGGAAGTTCTGGTGGGTCCACAGTGAACCGCACCTGGGTTCAGCAAAAAGACAATTCTTCCCCTTGGCGGAAAATCCGACTTTTCCCTTTGCTGCAGCCTGTTATTTTCTTAAAATAAGCCTGTTGCTGGTATTACTCCCATTCTCCCGATAGCGAGGTTCTTTTTCAATAAGCCCCACCTTGACCAGATCATGCAGTGCACGCTTGACAGTGCTGCGTGAGAGCTGCAAATCAGCGGCTATGGTTTTTACAGCAGGCCAGCAGTCCGCACTTTTTCCGGCACGGTCACACAGATATATATAAACAGTCCTCGCCCGGTGGGGAAGCTCATCGGGCGAGGCAGTGTAGATATGGTTGAAGTAACTCATGGATATCCCTCCCTTTAGGTTTTGAGTACAGTGCGTCGGCGCACAGCATTTTCAGTGGATTCTGCTACCGGGGTATGAAGGGTTCCTGTCCCGGCTGTCGACTCTAAAATCTCTCCGGTATCTTCATCCACCATGATGCATGCCATGTGCTTGCGGACGATGTTTTCTTCCAGTGTGTTCTTATCGGCATAGACCACTTTCCGGTGTGCTTTTTCCTCCACTGTATAAGGCTCTCCAAAACGAATGCCCCAATCAAGGAACAGCCTCAGCTTTGTCCTCATAGGATGGGTGCCAGTTTTCATAACGACAAAGCTGCCTTTGGGAATAGACTTCAATTCATCCGGCGTCATGAGGGTGCGCTCCATCATCTGCAGGGATTGGCTGGGATCGTTTTTCCCCCGGCTTACGCTGCCGCTCATGACGGTGCGGCTACCCAGCGCCTTACTCAGCACCTCTGCGGTCTGACTGTTTGGAGCGAAGCCGCCGAAGATGGTGTCCTGGCAGTTGTCTACGATGATCTCTGAACCCTCTTTACCATAGTTTTTTTCGAGCTGACCGAAGGACTGTATGATGGGCACCATGGAAAGCCGGCGTGAACGTGATGCACTGAAAATTAATTCAAGCGATTCAATAGCCGGAAGCGTTCCCAGCTCATCGCAGTAAAACATCACACGGTTTTTTAGCTTGCCGCCGTTTTCATCGGCCACCGCAAGGATTTCACGGTAAAGCTGCTGGATCATAAGGGATACCATAAAATACTTAGTTAGATCTTCTTCGGGAAGCACAATGAACAGTGCGGATTTTTCATTACAGAACTTTTCCGCATCAATAGCTGTTTCAAAGCAGAGTATCTGTTCCATCTCGGAGTCAAGGAAGGCATTTAAACGGGATAGTACGGTGGAGAGCACCGATGCCATGGCCTGCTCTGCGGAATTGAGGGCAGCTCCCGCAAACCAGCGGGCCTTGTGGTCGGATGGCAGTTTATCCATCAGGAGCTGGAATTGGCTTTTTCCTTTTACTTTGCTGGGTGATAATAAATCCTGTACCAGTTTGAACACACTGATGATATGACGGCAGTCCACCTTTTTCCCATCCACCTCAGTGGGGGGCAGATATTCGGCAATCAGCAGAATCACCGAGGACAGGAGTCCTTCGGCGGCATCATAGAAAAACTGATTTTGTCCATAATTCTCACCGCTGGCATTGATGATGGTTTTGGAGATAATCTTTACGTACTTTTCCGCTTTTGCCTTTGATACAAGGTTGTTTTCATCAGCAAGGTACTGATCCATGTAGGTGTTGACCAGATGGAGCATATTGTTGCCGTCTGAGCGGGTGGGGTTACGAAGATCGATGACCGCCACACGGTAGCCGTAATAATCACGGGCAATGGCACCATAATTGCGATAAAGATCACCCTTGGTGTCGGTGGTCAAAAAGCTCATACCCGAGGCGCAGGCATATTCCAGATTGGGGTATAAGAAGAATGCCGTCTTACCTACGCCGGAGGCACCAATCATCATGCAGTGGACATCATCGGTATCCACAAGTGCCGTCACTTTGTTCTTGGCTCCTGTACTGCCGAGGATGATTCCCTGCTCATCTGTGGCAGGGAGGGACTGTCCCCGTCGCCAAAGCTCAGGCCGGAATGGGATGTGTTTATAGATATTTTTGATTTCCCGCTTGGTGGAAAAACGTGCGGTACCATGCTGACCGTCACCTACTGTGCGGGATTTGATTCCGCTGAGCGTATAATAGTGTGCTAAAAGAGAGAGGCCGCCGATGACACAAAACATCACGGCGGCTACGGCAATCAGCATATAGATTTGAGATGACATAGGGTTCTCCTTTCGATTTGGCATATTTTGTGGTATTCTAAAACAAAGTGTTGCATAAATAAGAATATATAGTCCGAATGAAAGTGGTAAAGAAATGAATCCATTAAAATATATAAGAATTTTAGACGGTGAACCTTGTCCATGCGGTAGCGGTATGAAACATAAAGATTGCTGTAAAAACAAAGTGATGTCAATATCGCAAACATCCAAAAAGCCGCCAGAAGTTCAAGTCATGGAAATGATGCGAAAGTCAATGAAAAGATGCTGTATGCACCCTGACCAAGCCCAATGTAAGGGTAAAATAAAAGAGGCTCACGCATTACAAAACAATAAAATTATTTCGCTTCTTGCTGGAAATGAACGTCATGTATATATGATGAACTCAAAGAAACAGCCTTTAATTATTCCTATGAAAAAGGGTGATCCAGCCGTTATCGTTGAAATGAGTAGAACCAGTGCTAATGACGCAACTACTGAAACTTGTTTTTGTGATTTACATGACAACACTGTATTTGCCGCAATTGAAAAAGGGGAACCAGACTTCGATGAATCTAATGAAGTGATGAAGTTTGTGTATGCTTATAAGTCATTCATTTTCGAATACTATAAGCAGTCTACTGCTATAAATATCTTTAAAAAATGTTTTGAAAAGAATCCTGTAGCCTTCAAATCCTTTACGATGGTAGGAATGTACAGGATGCTTCAATTAAAAATGCAAGAGTTTGACCCAATTAAATATCATTTTGATAAAGAAATTATGGCGAATACTTATAGCGGTGTAGTAACCTGTGTTATTAAAATTCCAGAGCAGATTAGATTTGCAAATTATGCATATATTGCCCCAGACTATGATTTGAATGGAAAGAAAATTCGACATACACTAAAGGGAGTAATGCATCGTCTTGCTGTAACTGCGTTCCCAGAATCAACTCAGTCCTACATATTATTAAGCTGCTTAGAAAAAGAGAAGGATATTTATCAAGGACTATTTAATCAACTTACAACATCTTCCGTGGATAAAATTAAATTTTATATGTCGATGATATTGCCACTGTATTCAGAAAATATGGTTTTAAGCTCAGGATTATGGAATTCATGGAATAAAGATGCTCAAATGGGTTATACCTTTTACGCTAACTTACATGGTCCGGATGCTATCAGATATGGAAGGTGTATTGGTATGGGCATACGAAATGCTGCAAAAGATTCAAGGTACGATTATAGTAAGCGTGGAAAGATCGACCTATTTCCGTAAAAACCCTTATTCAATTGTTATAACGGGTATCCCTTTAATATGGATAAATAAAGTTTTTTAGAAAGGTGGAACAGTCGAAAAAATGACCGCTCCACCTTTTTCCTATGCCATCTTCATTTCAAAACCGCCCTGCATTTGACGTGCCTCTGTCAAATCGTCATTCCAGTCCTTGCCCTGTGATAGAATCCGCTCCGATGCATATCCTTTTTCGGAAAGCTGAGTTTCCAGCCGTTCGCTTGCCTTATGCCCGGCCTCATCATTATCCAAACAGAGGGAAATCTGTTGGAGTTGCGTATATTGTTCCAGCATCCACAGCATTGCCTGTCCTCCGACACCGCAGAGCGCTACATAACTGTGTTGCTTCCACTCTCTTGGGTAGAGCGTGATGTATGAGAGCATATCCACCGGAGCTTCAAAAACATACAGCACATCGCTTTGACCAATCCAGTGAAAGCTATAACGAGGATCGCAGCCATCCACATTTCCCTTGAAGCTGACCCCTTCGGTATAAAGCCCTCTCTTATGAGCGTGCCTGGCAACGCCCTTTTCGTCCACACCTACAAAGACTCCATTGTGGTACTTCTTAGTACCGTCCTTGGATTTCTCGCAGGATTCATACAGCAGCTTCTGTTTTGCAAAAAAACTCACCACCTCCCGATCGATGAGACGGGTTTTAACTAAATAGGCATAGACACGCCGCATATCCGTATGAGCCGGCGGAAGTGCAAAAGGCTTTTTGGATTCCTCTTTCTTTGCCTTGGCCGGTCTGTAGATTTCACCCTGCTCACCGCCCAGCAGCGTGGTCACGGCTTCAGGATATGACAGCCCATAGAACTGCCGCAAGAAGTCAATGGCAAACCCGCCGCTTTCCGCAGAATGATCATACCACCGGTTGCCCCGGACAGTGATACTACGGTCAGAGTCCAATCGCTTTTCACGGCCGCTGGGAAGAAGCTTTTCACCTTGTCTTTGGAGAAAATCCACAAGGTCTACATTGTTGGCCCGGTATTTTTGGTCATCCGTAAAGTGAATATATGCACCCATGGGAACACCTCCTATTTGTTGCGGCAGCCGATTCTATGAAACAGCACCGGGCGTTTTTCTACCCGGTGCTGTTTCTGGTTCATTCTATTTTTGCTTGGCTGCTGATTGATTTTTTGTTTCTGCTTTTTCATGATATCCTCCAATCGTTATAGCGACATGCTCTGCTCATGATCACCTCTGGCGTGACCTGCCGCCCGCTTTTTCTCACTGAGTTTGAGCCGCCGTTTGCGGTCGATCTGCGGGATAGACGGTCCTTGCGGTGGAGCGTTGTCGGCAAATATACGACTCATATGATGTAAAAGCCTTGTACCCGCCAGCAGGACGGAAGGGTCTTTAAAGCTGTCCATGTGGTCAAGGAAAAACTGAGCGTAAACATTGCCCTGAGCCGCCGAAAGGGTAAACCACCGAATGGCAGTTTCCTTATCCTTTTGAACATCCTTTCCCATCAGATACAGCTTTCCGAGGGTGTACTGTGCATATTGGTTTCCCTGATCAGTGGAGGCATTCAGATATTGCAACGCTGCCGTTACATCCTTTGGCGCATCCTCACCCATGAGGTAAATCTTACCCAGCCGGTGCTGTGCAAACTGATTGCCCTGTGCGGCGGACCGCTTCAGGTATTCCAAGGCTTTCGGAATATCCCTTGTAACATCCTCTCCTTTGAAGTAGAGGGTGCCCAGGGCGTATTCCGCAAACTGATTCTTCTTGTCTGCGGCGAAGTTTAGCCAGCGCAGGGCTTCCTCCACATCCTTGAGGGCGCCTTCGCCTCCAAGGTAGAGCTTCCCGAGCCGATATGCCGCATACTCATTCTCCAGCTCAGCCGACAGACGAAAGAGCCGTACTGCTTCAGCAGTATTCTGCGGAATGTGCCGTCCCTTTTCATAGAGCTTTCCGAGAAAATATGCGGCATAAGGGTTTTGGGCATCCACAGCCTGCCTGAGATAGCCCAGGGCTTTTTCTACATCCTCCGAGTTAGCATTTTGCTCAGATAGGATTAGCTTGGCAATCTGGTAACAGGCAAAGGGATTTCCCACCGTTGCGGCTTTTTCAAAGTATTTTTTTGCCGCAGGGATATCCTTCTCAGTGCCGACTCCGTTTAAGAGCATCCAGCCAAGACGGTACTGGAGTTTATCGTCACGGCTTTTCTGTTCCAGATCAGTGAAGCCACGAAAGGCTTCCTCAAATCGGCGGTTAGAATATTCCTGATTTTTTTCACAGCCGATTCCGTCCTGCAGCATTTTTCCAAGCTCAAAGCTGGCATAGGGAAAGCTCTGGTTTGCAGCCTGAGTATAGAGCCGTAATGCCTGCCCATGATCCTGCTCCACGCCTTTGCCGTGGTAATACAGGCCGCCGAGGGAATACTGCGCGTACTTGTAATTCTCATCCGCAGACAGGGTGAACCAATCCGCCGCCTGCAGATAGTCTTGCTCTGTACCAAGCCCCGCGGCATACATTTTGCCGATACGGTATTCGGTGTACTTCCACGGTCTTTCTTCCTCTGCCACATGAAATTTAGCAAGAGCCTTGGCATACCACTGATGGGCTTTTTCGCTGTCTGCTTCACAGCCGAGCCCGACCGCACTCATACGGCCGATGTCATATAGGGCAAGGGGATTTCCGTTTTCCGCTTCCGCAAGAAACAGACTGAGCGCCTGCTCCAAGTCCTGGGGGATTTCAGCGTCCTCATCACCATGCAGATATTTCTTTGCCAGCTTATATTCATCCGTCCACCATGAATGATAGGACTTGCTCTTGCCGGCAGAAGCTCGCCGGGATGGCTGTTCCTCAAAATCATATACCGGCTCTGCAATTTCATCCTCCGAAGTAACATCAAGCGAAGGAATATCGTCGGCTGTGGTATCCTCCGGCAAAGCGGTTTCCACAGATGCCGGTTCCTCAAAGGTCATGGTGCCGCTGCTAACTTGAAGGGCTTCCTGAATGACCATGTTGCGGATGGTTTTGAAATCCTCGCATCGTGAAAGAGGCGGCGAGTCTAATGGGATTTCGGTGTAGATAGATTCAATCCTTCCTCTGGTTTCCCACCACAGGCGGTAGGCTTCTGCAATCCGGCTGTCCTTTCCAAGCTCATCCACGATTTCGTCCACCATATTTTTAAGGTCTGCCTTTAGGTAGCCATATTGCTTTTTGCCGGAGGTGTTCTGCAGCCGCTCAGCCAGATAGGTAATGAGCTGCTCCATACGGTCACTCACCAAAATGCCGCTTTTCATCTGCCGGATCAGCTCCCGCATGGACTGGACAGCCTGTTCCTTCAGGTCATCCCTCCGCTGTGATTTTTCTGCGTAGAGCGGAATGAGCTCCTGACGGAAAATTTCATTTCCAAGAGAAGATTTCATTTTTCGAATGCCCTGACGGGTGAGGTAGCCTTCTCTTGGGTCGGGGCTGTAGCAGACCATATGGACATGGGGATGGTGGGATTCATTGTGGAATGCCGCATACCATTTCAGATGATCAGGATGGATTTTCAGGTTTTCAGCCAGCTCCATAGCTTTGGAGGAAAGCAGGGCTTTCCACGCAAGGGCATTGTCATACCCAAGCCGGGCAGCATCTTCACGGCGCAGGGAAATAATCGGCGTCCACACATTTCCGGTATATGCGGATATCTCATCCGCAACCTGATTGAGAATCAGCGGCTCATCCCCGGCCGTGAACAGGCCGTGGCTGTTAAACTTTTCAACACGGGGACGGTTTGCAATGTAGTCCAGATACTTTTCCCGGTCGCCGATCTTATTAAGATGCTGCTCCAGTGCAATGGCGATAAACTCAGAGGCATTCTCCCGGTTCGGATTTTCACAGTAATCCTCATATTCAAATAAATCTTTGGTGTCAGGAAACTCCTTGAGTATCTGTGTAATCAGTTCCTTTTGTTTTTTAGTAGAGTGCCAGAGCCCACGACCACTCTTTATTTTTTCCACACCATCACGGGTAGCTATATATTTGACGAGGTTATTCAGATGAGCGGCAGTCTTTTCCTCACCTTTGAGGTAGGGACACTTGAGAATAATGCGAGCCATTATTCTTCAATCTCAGGGCTGCTCTGAAACTCCACCGCATCGTCCAGACGGATTTTACCTCTGGTCTTTTTGACCTCGGCAACGCAGCGCCCGCGAAGCCGATGCAGTTCCTCGTCCGTGATGTTGAGTGTGGTCGCCAGCAGATGCATCATCATACTGATTTCCACTGCCAGCCGGAACAGATTGCTGGCTACACGATTTTCTGTTTTCTGCAGAGTGCCCTGAATGGATGAGAGCAGCTTCAAAAACTTCTGCGCCCGTCCGCCCGCGTTCTCAAAAGCGGATAGCTGCTCTTGCAGCTCGGCAAGCTCCGCTTTCAGCGCATAGTATTCTTCTGAATACTTCTGCGACATTTGCTCATAGCGGTCTTGCGGGATCGTGCCGAGGGCGTTGTCCTCATAGAGCTTGTTCAGCACCTTGTCAATCTGTTCAAGGCGCGTCGTGATTTGCGGGATACGCTTCTGCTGTTTCTTGGTCTTGTCGGTCTGCTGCATGGCAAGGTTCTTTTTCACTAAGGCTTCAAATTCCGCCCAGTTGCTGATAGAATAGTCCTCGATTTTCTTCAGCACTTCCGCGATGGTCTGCATGAGCAAATCCGCGTCAATGATGTGCGGGGAATTGCATTTGGGGTTTTTGGCTTTTCCCTTGTGGTACTCGCTGCAATAGGCAACATGACGCTTGCCGCCATTCCGATAATCTATGCGAATGTGCATTTTCGCACCGCAATCCTTACAGAAAAGCAAGCCCGACAAAGGGTGGATTTCCCCGTCCCCGTTGGGGCGTCTGACGGGCGCGTTTTCCAAAATCCGCTGTGCGGTTTCAAAGTCGGCGCGGTCAATAATCGGCTCATGCACATTTTCGGTTATCTGCCATTGGCTCCGGTCTACATAGTGGTTCCGCTTGTCCCGGAAATGCTTTGTAGTCTTGAAGTTGACTACATCGCCGCAATACTCCTGCCGCGTAAGGATATGGGTCAAGGTGGCTTTGTTCCACTTGTAGCGGTTATCCTCATTGAGCGCCTTGTTTTTACACGTTCCCCGTCCCCGGTCTTTCATGTAGAAAGTGGGGGTAGGGATTTGCTCGTTTTTCAGATATACGGCGATTTGGTTGCGGTTCTTCCCGCCGATAAACAAACGGAAAATAAGGCGCACAACCTCGGCGGCTTCCTCGTCGATTATCCAAAAATCCTTGTTGTCCGGGTCTTTGACATAGCCGTAGGGGGCTTCGGTGGCAATCGGCTTTCCGCTCATGCCTTTGGTCTTAATGCCCGTTTTCACTTTCTTGCTGATGTCCTTTGCGTACCACTCCGACATGATGTTGATAAAGGGCGCAAACTCCAATGTATCGGGCTTTTCGCTGTCTATCCCGTTGTTGACTGCGATAAAGCGCACATTGTTCCGTCTGAATATCTCCATCGCATTGCCGACTTGGAGATAGTCACGCCCCCAGCGTGTCAGGTCTTTCATAATGCAGACACCGATTTTCCCGTTCTCTACATCGTCCATCATGCGGGAGTAGGCAGAACGGTCAAAAAATCTGCCGCTTTCGTCATCGTCAATGTAGTGCCGGATATTGGTTAAGTGCTGCCCTCTGGCGTAGTTCTCCAAAAAGATTTTTTGGTTCTGTATCGAGTTACTCTCACCGCCGTCCCTGTCCTCGTCGCCCACGGAAAGGCGGGAGTAAAGGGCTGTAATTTTACTTTAATCAGTCATGTGCATAACCTCCTGTGCGTCCATATAGGCTTCCTTTACACTTAAAATTATGCACTCCATCGGGCAGAGCCGTACTCCGCGCCCTTGCGGTATTTCTTCGCGTTTTTCCCT
>OIZR01001504.1_pt1 | contig 9935 bp, 12 predicted proteins | sample 1588591 | NCBI WGS metagenome assembly OIZR01 (sample SAMN03283249) | human gut metagenome | biome: human-associated habitat; material: feces | host: Homo sapiens | place: USA | collected 2013 | reverse complement strand
TGTTACCTCCACATTCTTTTTTATTTTGAATGTCCGCAAAATCCGTCCTACATCTTTCGATCCATCAGACTACTAATATGATAGCTGTGACTTTCATCCTCCAGGTACATACCCCGTAAATTTACTACCTACAGATACTCTGCAGTGCAAACTACTTTGCAAATCTGTAACTGATTATTCAATTGTTATGTCCAATCTCTCTTGGACAATTGATATTCTACAATGCACTTTAATTTTACGGAAGTGACACCACTGGTGTATTTTTACGAATTTTCACCAGTTTTTGGTGTATTTGTCATTTCCTTTAATTTGTTCCATGTATGCTTAGGCAGTTCTCTTGCCGGCTCTCTGAATCGTTCAAGATATTTTTCAAATAATTCCGTATTGATTAATGCTGAATTACCGACTTTATAGACTGCTCCTGCCTCTCTCGCAATTACTATGATTCTAGATTTACTTATCCCATAAATAATCGCTCCTTCCTCTGCATTGACAAATTTTTTCATAAAATCCTTTGTATCTGAATAGCACTTATATGAGTAACTCATTCATCAGTCTCCTTTCACATTTGGCAATGGATGTTTCATTTCTGTTGGCGGTTCTCTGAATTGCTCCATATAATCATCAAAAATTTCCAAATTTATTAATATAGTATTTCCCTTAGCTGTTCCAATCTTATATACAGCACCCGCTGCTCTAGCCATTTCAATAAATCTATGATGCCCTATGCTATATGTCATTGAAGCTTCCCCAATTCTTACAAACTTCTTTTCTACGATTTTGTTTGAACTAGGCACTCTTGCAAAATGTTTCATAAATTTCATCAACCTTTCCTTATGTACTAATATAATCTTTGCAAGCTGATATCTTGCTCCAGCAGCTAATGCTATATCCATTGCCTCATCTCGTGTTACATCTAATAAAGCCATTACTTCATCAATACGAATAAATCTTGGTTTTACAATTTCTTTTCTATAGGCACTAACTGAACCACTCAATGTATTTACCATAACATCACCTACTTATAAAACTCAGAATCTGTAATATGAAAAGTTTCAAGATACTTATCCAATATTTCTGTATTAACAAGTACAAGCTGACCAATCTTATAACAAGCCTTGGCATCCTTAGCCACTTCTTGAAATTTTGTCATTCCCATACTGTACATCTTTGCACCATCTGAATATCTTACAAACTTTTTTGCATCCTCATATCTATCTTTTTTCTTTGATTCATCCATTGCTGTGCTCCTTTCACTTTGACTTCATAACAAATGACGTATTTTCTCCATAACGCAAAAAAGAGGACATCTTCTAAATTTCTTTAGAAAATGTCCTCTTAGTAGTTCATATTCGATTGAGTCTTATTCTTTTCAGATTGTGTACTCTTTCATACTGATGTAAATGACTATGCCAAAATACGTCTTTTAATGCGTCCTTTGACGTACTCAAATGCCTCAATCCCGCATAAACACTAGGTTTATTTATCCAAGCTCTTCATTGTCGGGAACAGCAGTACGTCGCGGATCGCTGCAGAATCTGTCAGCAGCATACACATACGGTCGATGCCAAATCCAATGCCTCCGGTAGGCGGCATACCAATCTCCAGCGCATTCAGGAAATCTTCATCTGTAGTATTGGCCTCCTCGTCACCCTGTGCCAGCTGTTCCTCCTGCGCCTTAAAACGCTCTCTCTGGTCAATGGGATCATTTAACTCAGAGTAGGCATTTGCCATCTCCCAGCCGTTCATGAAGAACTCAAAACGCTCTGTATATTCAGGATTCTCCGGCTTTTTCTTCGTCAGCGGAGAGATCTCAATCGGATGATCCATAACGAAAGTCGGCTGGATCAGATGCTCTTCTGCAAACTCTTCAAAGAACAGCGCCAGAATATCGCCCTTCTTATGGCGCTCCTCATACTCCACATGGTGCTCCTTGGCTGCAGCGCGGGCCTCTTCCAGCGTATGGATCTGATCAAAATCCACACCTGCATATTTCTTGACCGCGTCAACCATGGTAATCCGCTCAAAGGGTTTTCCCAGATCCATCTCCACGCCGTTATAAGTAATGGTCGTAGTGCCCAATACTTCCTGCGCCACAAAACGGTACATTTCCTCTGTAAGATCCATCATGCCATTATAGTCTGTGTAGGCCTGATACAGCTCCATCAGGGTAAACTCCGGATTATGCCGGGTATCCAGTCCCTCGTTTCGGAATACGCGGCCGATCTCGTACACGCGCTCCAGACCGCCCACGATCAGACGTTTCAGATAGAGCTCCAGAGAAATGCGCAGCTTCAGATCTTCATCCAGAGCATTGAAATGAGTCTCAAAAGGTCTGGCTGCCGCTCCTCCTGCATTTGCCACCAGCATGGGGGTCTCCACTTCCATAAATCCCTTGCCGGCCAGATATTTCCGAATGCTGGCCAGGATCCTGGAACGCTTGATGAACGTATCTTTTACTTCCGGATTCATGATCAGATCCACATAACGCTGACGATAACGGATATCCGTATTCGTCAGACCGTGGAACTTCTCCGGAAGAATCTGCAGACTCTTGGAGAGAAGCGTCACGGACGCAGCATGAATAGAAATCTCACCTGTCTTGGTGCGGAAAACTTCTCCGCAGATTCCTACGATATCACCGATATCCAGTTTCTTGAAATCTTTGTAGGAATCTTCCCCCACGCTGTCTCTTGCAACGTAGGACTGAATATTTCCCTTCAGGTCCTGGATATTACAGAATGAAGCTTTTCCCATCACGCGCTTGGACATCATACGTCCGGCGATGGAAACCTGCTTTCCTTCCAGTTCCTCAAAACGGTCTTTAATTTCCTGACTGTGGATCTCCTGATCATACTTTGTAATAACAAAGGGATCCTTGCCATTTTCCTGCAGTTCGGCCAGTTTATCACGGCGAACCTTCAATAACTGATTAATATCCTGTTCCTGTACTTTCTTCTGCTGCTCCGCCACTTTTTCCACTCCTTATTATCAGATATTCCGCTCAATGCTCAGCACTTTGTAGCGCATTACACCAGCCGGCATCTCCACGTTCACAATGTCGTTCTTTCTGGCTCCGATGAGGGCTTTTCCCACCGGAGACTCATTGGAAATCTTGCCCTGCAGGCTGTTCGCCTCCGTGGACCCCACGATCTGCAGTTCCATTTCCTCATCATATTCCATATCGATCACACGGATCTTGCAGCCTACGCTGACCTTATCCATATCGACTTCATCTTCCACTACAACTTCCGCATTTTTCAGGATCTTCTCGATCTCCTCAATGCGCGCCTCGATATCCCGCTGCTCATCTTTGGCTGCATCGTACTCGGCATTCTCAGACAGATCGCCCTGCTCTCTGGCTTCTTTGATCTTCCCTGCCACTTCTTTTCGTTTAACTACCTTCAGATCGTGAAGCTCATCCTCCAGTTTTTTCAGACCTGCATAGGTCAGAATATTTTTCTTTTCTTCCATTACTCTTACACCCTTTCTTACCTTCACTTTTCGCAAATGAAGACACTGATATGACCCTCATAACAATCATGGTATTATAGCTGAAAAACCTTAAAATGTCAAGGTTTTTCAATGCTTTCTCCCGCTTTCTCCGCAGGCTCCCTCCACTGTTCCAGAAGTTCTTTTAACCCTTCCAGACTTTCAATCTCGTTGATCGCCTGCCGCAGTCTGGCTGAGCGGGGATATCCGGCTGTATACCAGGCCACATGCTTGCGCATTTCCCGCATCCCCGTGTAAGCTCCCTTCTTCTCCAGAAGCAGGCCCGCATGCCGCAGGATCATGTCTTTTACCTCCGAAAGTTCCGGTTTTTTCTCCACTTTCCCGCTTTCAAAATACGTATTCAGCTGATGAAAGATCCAGGGATTTCCTCTGCTGGCCCGGCCGATCATAACTCCGTCACAGCCTGTCTCCCGAAACATAGCTTCCGCTTTTTCCGGGGAATCCACATCTCCGTTTCCGATCACCGGGATAGATACCGCCTCCTTGACCTGGCGGATAATATCCCAATCTGCCCTTCCGCTGTAATACTGCTCCCGCGTTCTCCCGTGAACCGCTACGGCTGCCGCCCCGGAATCTTCCAGGATCCTGGCAATCTCCACGGCATTGACACAGGTATCATCAAACCCTTTCCGGATCTTAACGGTCAGCGGCTTTTTAATCGCCCGGGACACTTTGGTCACGATTTCCCGCACCAAAGCCGGATTCTTCAAAAGGGCGGAACCTTCCCCGTTATTTACTACCTTCGGCACCGGACAGCCCATATTGATATCCAGAATATCAAAAGGTTCCTCCTCGATCTGAGCTGCAATTTCCGCCATCAGATCCGGATCAGAACCAAACAGCTGCAGAGAAACCGGCTTTTCCTGGGGATGGATCTCCATCAGCGCCCGCGTATTCTTATTCCCAAAATGAATCGCCTTGGCACTCACCATTTCCATACACAGAAGCCCGGCTCCCTGTTCCCGGCAGAGGAGGCGGAAAGGCAGATCCGTCACCCCCGCCATAGGCGCAAGAATAAAAGGATTGTCAAGTTCTACATTTCCAATACGTAACTTCATTTCTCCGCATCCTCGCCCAGAAAGAAAACGCGGTAATAGAGCTCCAGCGCTTCCAGAAGTTCTCTCTTTTCCCGGCGGATCTGCTTGATCTTAAGAGCGCTTCCGATCTCATCAAACCGTCCGTCCGCCTCCTCAGCTTCCACGGTAAATTCCAGATTTCCTTCCTCATCATACCAGAGCGTCAGCACGCCGCCCACATCCTCCGTAAAAAGGACGCACATGATCTGCAGCTCCTCTTTCACCGTCTGGGGAAGCGCCGCAAAATCCTGATTAAAATAATATTTCTGCTTGTACGAATTTGCCCCGCAAAGCACAATCTGATCTGAATACATCTTTTTTCTCCTTACACGTAAGAATAAAGGCCCCGGACAGACACTTCTCCGGCAAACACTGTCCTGATCTTCCCGTCAGGAAGTTCCACCAGAAGCTCTCCTGATCTGTTGATCCCCCGGGCTGTCCCTCTCCACTCCCCTTCTTTTTCCAGGATCCTTACTTCCTGATCCCTGTTCAGGAGGTGACGGCCGTACGCTTCCTGAAGGCCGGAGAGATCACAGGTCTTCAGAAACGTTTCATAATTTTTCTCAAACTCCTCCAGCACAGCTGCCGCGATCTCCGCCCGGCGGAACTTCTTCCCCGCCTGGATCCGCAGAGAGGTAGCCTTATCTTCCAGTTCTTCCGGAAAATGCTCCTGATTTACATTGATCCCCACTCCGATCACCACGTAATCCACGTACTCAGCCTGTACGCTCATCTCTGTGAGGATTCCGCAGATTTTCTTTTTCTCCAGCACCACGTCGTTAGGCCATTTGATCCCCGCCGAAAGTCCGGTGACCCTGGCTGCCGCCTGAGCTGCAGAAAGTCCCATCACCAGCGTGAGCATGGGTGCATCCTGTGGCTGTATCTCCGGTCGCAGCACCAGCGTCATATAGATATTTTCCCCTTCCGGGGAGGTCCATGCGCGCCCTCTTCTGCCCCGCCCTCTCGTCTGTGTCTCGGCCACCGCAAGCGTTCCCGCCTCTGCCCCGGCTTCTGCCAGCTGTTTTGCCCACAGATTCGTAGAATCCAGGCTGGACTTAAACTGTACGTTTTTTCCCACCCACTTTGTGGAAAGCAGGCTCTCCAGCTCTGCCGCTCCCATCACATCCGGCACCTGCTTTAAGCAGTATCCTTTATTCTGAACCGCTTCGATCTCATACCCTTCTGCTTCCAGGGCTTTTATATTTTTCCACACAGCTGTCCGGGAAATCTCCAGCTGTCCGCAAAGTTCCTGCCCCGACAGATAGCCCTGCCGGTTCCGCAGGGCTTTCAAAATTCTGCTCTTTGTTTTTTCCATACAGTTTATGCTCCAAGGGTAGCCGCCATAACCGCTTTGATGGTATGCATCCTGTTTTCAGCCTCCTGGAAGACCTTAGACTGGGGAGACTGGAACACTTCATCTGTGACTTCCATCTCCGTAAGCCCGAAACGTTTTCCCATCTCGGCGCCGATCTCCGTCTTCAGATCGTGGAAAGCGGGCAGACAGTGAAGGAAGATCGCCTGCTCTCCTGCCGTCTCCATGATCTGCTTCGTCACCTTGTAGGGGCTAAGCTCCCGGATCCGCTCCTCCCATACGTTGTCCGGCTCACCCATAGATACCCAGACATCCGTACAGATCACATCTGCTCCCTTCACCCCTTCCCAGGGATCTTCTGTCAGCGTGATCGTAGCCCCGGACTCCTCTGCAAAAGCTCTGCACTCTTCCACCAGTTCCTGATTGGGGAAATATTTCTCCGGTGCACAGGCTACGAAATGCATGCCCATTTTCGCGCAGGCGATCATATAGGAATTTCCCATATTATATCGGGCATCCCCCATATAAACCAGCTTAATTCCCTTTAAATGTCCAAAATTTTCCTGAATTGTCAGCATATCTGCCAGCATCTGGGTGGGATGATATTCATTTGTCAGACCGTTCCAGACCGGAACATTGGCATACCGAGCCAGCTCTTCTACCTTCTCCTGCCCGAATCCTCTGTACTCAATCCCTTCAAACATGCTTCCCAGCACCTGCGCCGTATCTGCAATGCTCTCTTTTTTTCCAATCTGTGAACTCTTCGGATCCAGATAGGTCGTTCCCATTCCCAGGTCATGAGCTGCCACTTCAAAAGAACATCTGGTTCTGGTACTGGTCTTCTCAAAGATAAGGGCTACATTTTTCCCCCGCAGCGTATCTACCGGAATCCCCTGCTTTTTTTTCGCCTTCAGTTCTGCAGCCAGATTGAGAAATTCCATAATCTCATCCTGTGTAAAATCTTTCAGTGTCAGAAAATGACGTCCTTTTAAACTCATGCTTCTTCCTCCTTCTGGTAAATAAAATTGACAAATGCGGGCAGTTCCTCCCTGTTTTTCATCCGCTCCAGCTTCCCGGCTGTAAGATTTTGCAGTTCTTCCAGGCCATAAACCCGATACTTCTGTACCCGGCACAGTTTGGCAGTTGCTTCCAGCACCGCCAGATAAAGCTCCCGGTAGGTCCACTCCCGTTCCAGCTTCAGCTCCGCCGCCACCATGGGCAGGATCTGCTCTGTCAGTTTTCTCATCCACTGTTCCCGTTTTCCTACATGAAAACGCCCCATCAGCAGTTCTATTCTTTCCTCCCTCAATTGAAGGAACTGATTTAAATAATAACACTCTTCTTCTTTTTCTTCAATATAATATATCTTTCCGGAAAGCCCCAAAATCAGTCTTTTCGCATCATAGTAACCTATCGTCAGGTTGCGTCTGCTCTTCCTGTAATCAAAGTCGATAATATTTCCCAGATTTACCCTGGGTTCTATGGAAAGAATCGTGGTATCTTCCGGGGGATGTACTTTTTTTGTCCGCCCCACACCGAAGATCCGGATCGTAATAATGTCCTTATATCCCCGATCCAGCAGGATATCCACCGGAAGATTATTAAACGCCCCCGCATCAATACAGGTCTTCCCCTCTACTTTCTCATTTTTGAAAATAGGAAAAATATAAGCGCTGGCCAGAAGATAATCCGTAATCAGGCCCGGATCGATTTCTTTCAGGTCAATCGTCAGATCTTTTCTCTCCTCCACACTGTAAGTGGTCACAAAAAGCTCTGTCCTGGAATTGTGGATCTTCTCCTCGGAAATATTTTCTTCGATCAGCCTCCTCAGAGGAGTCACGTCAATCCCCCCTGCGGAAAGTCCGGTTAACAGTTCTGCGGTATACTCTCCCAGATTCATCTGATGATTGACAAACCGGTGCATTTTCTCATCGTCCACATCCATCACCCGGGAATACGACATATTTTCCCAGATTCTTCTGGCTTTTTCCTCATCCCCCATGCAGATCAGAGCCCCGTTCAGCGCTCCCACACTGGTTCCCGCAATTCCTCTGATCTTTACCCCCGCTTCTTTCAGCGCAATCCAGGCTCCGATCTGATAAGCCCCTTTTGCGCCTCCTCCTTCCAGAACAATCCCATATTCCTTTGACAGATCCATCCCCGTTCCCATAGTTGTACCTCCTGTCAGATAAATGATCCGGATTCCCCGCAAAAAAGAAAAGCAGGGCATGCCGCAGAGCGAACTTTCGCTCTCTGCAGCAGCCCCTGTTCCCATGCCCTCTCAGGCCGTCTCTTTACTTTCCGTCTCTTAAGATCTCTCCCAGCGTGGTGGCCAGCCCTGCTACGCCCTGCAGGTTGGAAGGCACTACGATCTTGGTCGCCTTGCCGTCCGCCATCTGCTGCAGCGCCTCCAGGCTCTTCAGGGTGAGCACGCTCTCGTCTGCTCCGGCCTCCTTCAGGAAACGGATACCGTCCGCATTTGCCTGCTGAACCTTAAGGATTGCCTCCGCTTCACCTTCTGCCTCCCGAATCATCTTCTCCTTCTGCGCTTCCGCACGGAGGATCGCCGCCTGTTTCTCCGCTTCTGCATCCAGGATCGCGGATGCTTTCTTTCCTTCTGCCACAAGAATGGTGGACTTCTTCTCGCCTTCTGCGATCAGAATGGACTCCCGGCGCTCACGCTCCGCCTTCATCTGTTTCTCCATCGCATCCTGAATCGCTGCCGGAGGCATAATATTTTTCAGTTCAACCCGATTCACCTTGATTCCCCAGGGATCTGTGGCAATGTCCAGCGCGGCCCGCATTTTTGTATTAATGATCTCACGGGAAGTCAGGGTCTCATCCAGTTCCATGTCACCGATAATGTTACGCAGCGTGGTGGCAGTCAGATTCTCAATTGCCATGATCGGACTCTCCACACCGTAGGCAAACAGCTTGGGATCTGTAATCTGGAAAAACACCACGGTGTCGATCCGCATGGTTACATTATCCTTCGTAATCACCGGCTGAGGCGGAAAATCCACCACCTGCTCTTTTAAGTTTACTTTTTTTGCCACCCGCTCAATGAAGGGTACTTTAAAATGAAGCCCGGTAGACCAGGTCGCCTGATAAGCGCCGAGACGTTCCAGAATAAAAGCATTTGCCTGAGGAACGATCTTGATGCAGGACAGGGCGATGCAGACAATGATCACCACGATAGCTACAATGACAGCAATATAAACTGCACGATCCATACTCACTTCTCCTTCTCTTTCACAATCAGCTTCACACCATCTACCCGGAGTACCTCCACAATCCTGTCTTTTTCAACAGGAGAATCCCCCTCCAAAGTTCTGGCGGTCCAGGTCAGGCCATTTAACATTACGGCTCCTGTCTCCTTCAGGTTGTCAATTGTTTCTGTGACCACAGCCGTTTTCCCCGGTATGTTTTCCACATTGGTTGCGGTCTTCCTGCGTTCTATAAAACGCTTTGCATAGGGCCTGGTAAAGATCAGAAGGAGCGCAGACACTGCCAGAAATACTAAAATCTGCACCGGATAACTGCCCCCGAAAGCTGCGGCTATCGCCGCTGCAAGGCTTCCTCCCGCAAACCAGATCGTTGTAAGACCCAGGGTCGCGATCTCAATTCCGATCAGCACCGCCGTAATCACCAGCCATAGAATTATGTCCACAAACATCCCTCCTTTTCTGCAATCCCCCTTCTACTATCTCTATCCAAGGATTAGCTATATCATACTATATTTTCTGAATTTCCACAAGAAAAAAGAGCGGTTCCAGATAAATTTCTGAAACTGCTCTTCTATTTTCAATACTCCCTCTTTCCGCTTTTCCCGCGCTCTCCCTTTCCGCGCTTCTTCCGCGCGCTGCAAGGCCCAGACCGGCGCTCCCCGCGCCTTTCGCTGCTTCGCAGCTTTCTGTCTGCTTTCCCGCGCTCGTCCTTTCCGCGCTTCTCCCGCGCGCTGCAAGGCCCAGACCGGCGCTCCCCGCGCCTCTCGCTGCTTCGCAGCTTTCTGTCTGGGCCTTAGGGGGCGTTCC
>OIZR01001501.1_pt1 | contig 9951 bp, 9 predicted proteins | sample 1588591 | NCBI WGS metagenome assembly OIZR01 (sample SAMN03283249) | human gut metagenome | biome: human-associated habitat; material: feces | host: Homo sapiens | place: USA | collected 2013 | reverse complement strand
GCATTGCCCCGCGCCTCTTTGCTCCGCCTGCTGTTTGCCTTAGTGCAGGCCGTCCGCCGGTCAACACTTGAGCAGCAAATGCGTCCAGCAATAACCGCGGCGGCCGCCAGCAGAAGGGCCGCTGGCGGTGCTCATGCGGCGTACCCCTTCCAAGCGCTCCGTCACCTTCGCAGACATATCCGCCCCCGCCTTTTGAAGTATGCTGGACATAGATGTCCATAGAGTCTGACTCTTTGCCTTTGAACAAATAATCCGTTGTTACTCCGAAGATCTCACTTAGCCGAATTATTTTTTCACTGTCCGGTAAACTCTGGTCCGTTTCACGCAGTTAAAAAGATGGTGTCAACGGCTTGGTCGATGTTGCCTATGAAGCGATAGAAAATTTCGATTTTCTGTACCCGTTTTCCCTCGCTGTCCTTTACCGCCTCATGGATAAGGATTTTTCAATCAAGGTAATCATACTTCTGCGGTCAGCTCAGACAGGTCGGTATATTGCTTTACCAAAGCAAGCCATTTTTCAATGTTTTCCGTCTGTTCCCGTGCGGCTTCAAGCTGTGTATTCAAGGCCAGGATTTTAGTCTCCAGCGCCTCCTGCTCCTGCTGGTACTTTTGGGAGAGCATAGAGAAGTTCCGGGCGGTCATGACCTCCGCGGTCCTGTACTCATATATCCGGGCTATCAGGCTGTCCAGCTCGGCAAGACGTTTTTCCGCCCGCTTTTTCTCCGCCGCCGCCCGTCTGTGCTTTGCCTCCTGTCCACTGTTGGAGGGCTTCAAAAGGCGGGCGGCTATGGCTTTCTCATTCTGATGGACCGCCTTAATCCAGAACTGCAAACGGGAGAGAACATAGAGCTAAAGAACATCATAGCGGACATAATGTGCGGAACACTGATTGCCGAGTTGTCCATAGCGGCTGCAATCGTAATGCCTGTATGGTTTCTTGATCTGGCGTTTTGTCCTGAAACGCATAGACCAGCCACAACCGGCGCATTTGAGAAGCCTGGAGAAAATTTGTGTTGTCTGGTTCTTCATAGAACGGCGGTGTGTGGCGATCTGTTCCTGCACACGGTCAAAAACATCTTTCGAAATGATCGCCTCATGAGTCCCCTCGACACGTACCCACTCGCTGGGGTCCTTGCGGATACGCTTCTTATTTTTATAGGAGATATTTGTTTCCCGGTAATGGACCGAATTTTCGATGTAGGTTTCATCCTTCAAAATGCTTTTGACCTGGGCTATGGTCCAGGCGCAGGCTTTTCCCTCCGGGTCCTTGCGGCAGCCAATGGGCACATAGGCGAAAATCCTTTGTCCTTTGGCAAATTTGGCCTTGAACGCTGATTTTACCTTGCGTCTGAATGAGCCGAACCAGTGTGGGGCGATCCACCTCTTCCAGCTGAGCATAATCCTGCATCATGTTCAGCCACTCGTCTACGGACTATTCTTTTTCCCGCCTGGCAGACAGCAGTTCGCAAAGTACCTTACGCCGCTCCTGCTTTGCGGCTCGCTCTACTTCATAGCCATTCAAGAGCTGGACACACAGGTTTTCCGGGACGCGTCCCATGACCTTATCCCCGTAAGCGGACTGCACCAGCCTGTCCAGTTCCGGCAGCCGCTTCACGTTACCTTTACTCCATAAAACAGGCGGCCAGCAAAACTCTGGCCCCCCATATTTCAAAGTACAAATCTTTCAGCAGCAGACCGGATCCTGGCCACGCTCCACCGTCTCACCCCGAAAGCAATGCCCGCGGTATTTCCAGATGCCGGGCATATCGCGGCATCGCTCGAAAGTAACGTAGCTCGCACGCCACCGACTGGTTTTCGGGGCTTCCCGATGACTATGGCCCCCCCATTTATGCGCATGCACTCGAGAGAAAGGCCAACAATTTATCGCTTCGTCCACCATGGCTCCCACAACATAGTCTCTGGGCTTTGCAGTCTCATAACGGAATGTCTTTGCGGTGAATATTTCCAACTCTGCAGTAATTCATCCAGGCCTTTATTTTCTGTAAAAATCTCAGAATCCGTTAGATTATATCAGCCGTATTATGCATCTAAAAATATATTGTTTTTTGTGCTATAATCCCCTGTGACATACTTCCAGCACCAAGCAGAGGACACATTGAGTAACAGTTGGTATTAAAATTGCTATACATTATTTCCAGAGGGGGCGTTGTCCCTCAAAAGAAAGGAGACTAAGTTTATGGAAAAGTTTGTTTCTGAACTGCGCGTAAGAATGTCTGCCAAAGATGCACACTATGGTGGAAATCTGGTAGATGGCGCACATATGCTGCACCTCTTTGGCGATGTGGCTACCGAACTGCTGATCCGCTGCGACGGCGATGAGGGGTTGTTTTGCGCATACGACAATATAGAGTTTCTGGCTCCTGTTTACGCCGGAGACTACATCGAAGCGAAGGGCGAGATCACTTATATCGGAAATACGTCCCGCAAGATGACCTTTACCGCGTACAAGGTCATTACAGCTAGGCCGGACGTAAGCGCTTCAGCGGCCGACGTTCTGGATGAGCCGGTTCTGGTCTGCCGAGCCAGCGGCACCTGTGTGGTCCCAAAGAACTGCAAGCGGAAATAAACAGTTGCCGGACGGGTCCCCAATGGGGCCCGTCCGCTTTCTATCAAATTAAGCGACAGAAGAGGGCATCTATAATGGATAGCTTTGGGCTAGAACGATCTATAGAGCCGCGGCACGCCCTGGCCCAACAGGCGTGGAAAATAGATAATACGATGACGCTTCGGTCGGACGAGGTTCTCATCGACGTCAAAATCATCAATATCAATTTGGCCAGCTTCAATGAAATTCTGGACGAAACAGGCGAGGATAGAGCCTTGCTGTGTCAACGCGTTTTAGAAATTGTCCGCGAGCGGGGAAAACTTCACAATCCGGTAACCAACAGTGGAGGAATGTTATATGGCACCGTGGTGGAGTTAGGTCCCAGCTACCCAAATATTTACCATATCCGGCCAAAGGACGAGATCATATCTCTGTCCTCCCTCACGGTAACCCCTCTGCACATTACGCAGATCCTCCGCATTGACTGCGAAAGCGCCCAACTGGAGGTAGAGGGTCAGGCCATCCTATATGCCAACTCTCCAGTCGTCAAAAAACCGCCGGACTTGCCCCTGCGAGCCGTGATTGCAGCTATGGATGAGGCTGGCGCCCCTACTCGCTCCTATCAGATCGTGCAACCTGGGCAGGATGTACTGATACTCGGTGCCAGCGGCCGCATCGGTCTGATGTGTGGCTATGCCGCTAAGGATAAGATGGGCTCCAGCGGACGGCTTGTAGGTATCGTGCGAGATCAGGAAAGCCGTATTCAAATGGAACCATGCAGCGTGTTCGACGAGGTGTTGGAACTGGATGCCACCAACTTGAGCGCTTTATGCGGCACTCCACACGCGGAGATCATCCAGCGCTTTGATGTAGTCATCAACTGTATCAACACAGCAGACACTGAGGCTGCAAGCCTATTGGCAGTCAAAAACCATGGAACCATATACTTTGCCACCATATGCTGCGACTATAAATTCGTGGCGCTGACCGCAGAAAGTATCGGCAAAGAGATTCAGGTCATCCCTTACACAGGCTTTTTGGAGGGACACGCAGACTACACTTTGGGACTAATGCGCAGGTTCCTGCAAATGCAGACAGACATCCAGCGCGGGATATGCGGTGTGCCGGAGACTATCTCTATCCCGAACTCGGACGAAACACCGCACGCAAAGAGTGAAGCGGACGAGGACTGTGCGAGCGGATATATCTTCCATAGCCTGGAGGCCAAGGCCACTCTGCGCCAGGCGCTTAAAGTTGCCCGCTATACCTCCAACGTCATGATCTATGGCGAATCCGGTGTTGGCAAGGAAATTATTGCCAGAATTATTCATCAGAACAGCGAGCGAAAAAGCTTCCCAATGGTCAAAATCAACTGTGCCGCGATTCCAGAGCATCTGCTGGAGTCGGAACTGTTTGGCTACGAAAAGGGTTCCTTTACCGGAGCAAACATCAAGGGGAAAATCGGCCTCTGGGAAGCTGCACAGAACGGCACTCTATTCTTGGACGAGGTGGGCGAGCTTCCCCTTACTTTCCAGGCCAAGTTGCTGCGCGTGATCCAAGAAAAAGAGATTGTTCGTGTCGGTGGGCTAACTCCCATCAAGGTGGATGTACGGATCATCGCTGCCACCAACCGAAATCTAGCTCGCATGGTGCAGGCCGGGGAATTCCGAGAGGATCTTTACTACCGGCTGAACGTCTATCCCATCACTGTTTTGCCTCTGCGCATGCGCCGGGCAGACATCATCCCCTTAGCCAAATACTTTGTAGAGCGATACAACCTGGAATTCGGGCTTCAAAAGTCGCTAGGCGCAAAAGCACTGGAATTTCTGGAGAACCAGTCCTTTCGCGGAAATATCCGCGAGTTGCAAAATCTGATCCAGCGGTTGATGATTATGACAAATAACCGGATCATTGAGGCGCGGGACGTGCTCCAAGTCCTCTCCATGGACAGCGTGGAGCCGCCTTCTGTAGCAGCAGCCGTTCCATCTCCGGATTTTCACAAGCAGACCACCGGCGGTTCTCTGAAGGAAATGTTGAGCCAGCGGGAACGGGAAATCCTCCAGTTATACCAGCAACGGTACAAGTCCACTCGAAAGATTGCCAACATGCTGGGGATTAGTCAATCCTCTGTAGTCCGAAAATTAAATCTGTACGGTCTTCAATCGGAAGACAAGTGAACCTTTTTTGAATCACAAGCGAACCATAAATTGATCGTTCGATCAATTTATGGTTCGCTCTTCTGTTAATGGACTTCGAATTCCCGTTTCACTAAAGATAAAACTAGTAAAAATATCAAAAAATGAGTTGGCACGCAGCTTGCAGTTCAAAAATATAGTATTTCGCTACAGAAAGGAGACTCTACCATGCGAGGAGATCCATACGGAAGCCATCGTGTCATTTCCCCCAAAGGATTGCTTCCGCAGGCAGCAGAACGGGTGGACAACTCCCCCACTATTTGTTCCAATGAGATTCTGATCGACGTCATCGCGCTCCAGCCAACGGCCACAGCCTTTGGCCGCATCAAGCAAGAGTGTGGCGGCGATGTGAACCGGATCGCCCAGGAGATCCAGAAGATCGTGGACGAGCGCGGAAAGTTCCAAGACCCGGTAACAAAATCTGGCGGTATTCTGATCGGTCGCATCAAGGAGATTGGCGCCGATCTGGCTGGCTCTACAGACGCCCAGGTGGGCGATAAGATCGCCACTTTAGTGTCCCTGTCACTCACTCCTCTAAAAATTAATGAGATCACGTCCATTGACGTGGACACCGAGCAGGTCTTTTGTAAGGCCAGCGCCATACTGTTCGAGAGCGGCATTTACACCAAGCTTCCGAAGGACCTTGGCGACCAGCTTAGCCTGGCGTTGATGGATGTGGCCGGTGCCCCGGCCCAAGTCGCAGTCCACGTCAAGGCGGGAGATACCGTGGTAGTGGTGGGTGCCGGCAAGGCCGGGCTTCTCTGCCTGGCGGAGGCTAAAAAACGGGTAGCTCCCACTGGCAAGGTGATCTGCATGGAATATTCCCCCCGGCAGTGTGAGATTGTGCGTAGCCTGGGCATTGCGGACGTTGTGCTGGAAGCCGATGCCAAGAAGCCTCTGGAGGCCCTGGATATTTACCAGAATGCATTGGGTGACCAACTGGCGGACTTCACGGTCAACACCGTGAGTGTACCTAACACGGAATTGGCCACGGTGCTTGTAACTAAAGATACGGGAATGGTCTACTTTTTCAGCATGAGTACTGATTTTGCCAAAGCGTCTCTGGGGGCCGAGGGCATCAAGAAATATGTGCCCATGCTTATCGGAAATGGATATTACCCCGGCCATGCAGAAATTGCCTTTGATGCTGTGCGAAGGGAGGAGAAGCTACGAGATTACTTCACAAAACGCTACTGCAAATAAAATTTATTTAAGAAAGGAAGTGAGAATGATGGAAAAACTCATCATTACCGCAGCCATATGCGGCGCGGAGGTCACCAAGGAAAACAGCCCCGCTATCCCCTACACCGTGGAGGAGATGGTACGAGAGGCCAAGAGCGCGTATGATGCGGGCGCGGCGGTCATTCATGTGCATGTCCGTTGGGACGACGGCACCCCCACCCAGGACCGGGAACGGTTCCGCGTAGTGCTGGACGCCATCAAGGCGGCCTGTCCTGGCGTCATCCTGATCCCCTCCACTGGCGGCGCCACCGGCATGACCCCGGAGGAGCGCCTTCAGCCCACCGAGCTCTTCCCCGAGATGGCCACCCTGGACTGCGGCACCTGCAACTTCGGCGACGACATCTTCGTCAACGATATGCCTACCATGCGGGCCTTTGGTCAGCGGATGATCGAGAACCGCATCAAGCCCGAGTATGAGTGCTTTGAGATCGGCCATCTGGACACCATCCTGAACATGGCCAAGAAAGGCCTGGTGCCCGGCGCCCCCATGCAGTTCAACTTCGTGCTGGGGGTGTCCGGCTGCACCCCCGCCACGGTGGGCAACCTGAATTACTTAGTCAAGCAAATCCCCTCCGGCTCCACCTGGACCGTCACCGGCATCGGCCGCAGCGCCTGGGACATGGCCGCCGCCGGCATCGTAATGGGCGGCAATGTCCGCGTTGGCTTTGAGGACAACATCTACCTGGGCAAGGGCCGCAAGGCCGCCTCCAACGGTGAGCTGGTGGCCAAGGTGGTACGCCTCTCCAAGGAGCTGGGCCGCGAGATCGCCAACCCCGGCGAGGCCCGCAGGATCCTGTCCCTGGCCTAAACGGCGAATGTCTGCGGCCTATCCGCTGAAAGATAGAACCATCTGCAATGAACAGGAAGGAGAGAACTATGAAACGGAAAAAATTTTTAGCGCTTACTCTCGCGGCAGCCATGAGCCTGGCTCTTTTCTCCGGCTGTAGCCGCCCCAGTGCCAGCAGTGGCGGTAATGATAACCCCTCTGCCAACAACACTGGCAGCACTAGTTCTGAGGAACCCATTGTGATCAAAATTGGCCATACCGACTCTGATACGCGTTCCACTCACAAGTGGAGCGTTTGGCTGGGCGAGTGGCTGGAAGATCAGGCGCCAGGCCGTTTCAAAGTGGAGGTTTACCCCAATGGCCAGTTGGGCGACTCCCCCGACATGGTGGCCGGTGTAAAGCTGGGCACTCTCACCATGGAGTTCGACCTATCCTCCGTGGTAAGTTCCGTGTCCGGACCCGCGACTAGCGCGGTAGACCTACCCTACCTGTACCCCACCTATGAGGACTGGGTGCAGGGCACCTTTGAAAATGGCGGTCTGGAGCTGTTTAACGAGACCTTGGCACCCTCCGGCTATTACTGCGTTGGCATGTTCTATAATGGAATGCGTCAGGTGATCAGCCGCACCAGTACCTACCACAATTCCGAGGATCTGCATGGCCAGAAGATCCGCGTGGCGCAGAACGATCTGGACATCAAGACCTGGGACGCTATGGGCGGTAGTCCTACCCCCATGTCCTGGAACGAAGTGCTGACCTCCCTCTCCACAGGCACCATCGAGGCACTTGACCACTCCTTGGGTGTGTTCAATGACTTCAACATCCATGAGATCGCGCCCTACATCACCATTACCAACCACGCAAGCTCCCCCTTCCCCATTGTGTGCTCCCTGGAATGGATCGAGTCCCTGGATCCTGAGGACCGGGCGCTGATCGAGGAGGGCGTGGCCTTGGCCTGCGAGCAGCAGCGCGAGGAGGAGCGCGCCAACGAAATGGAGTATATTGAGCGCTTCAAGGAGGAAGGCGCCACTGTGGAGGAGCTCACCGATGAAGAGGTCGCTGCTTTCAAGGAGGCGGTGCAGCCTGTGTATGACGATCTGCGTGCGCAGATCGGCGACGATCTGATGGACCGCTGGCTAGCCACCGTTCCCCAGAGCTGACCCTAGAGGAAACTATATATAGGCCCGCCTAAGCCATCGGTACGGCCTGGTTGGGAACCTATAATATGCTGTAGAGAGAGGGGGAAAAGGTGTATTTCAGTGATACATCTAATTTGTCTATGAATTCAGCAAAAAGCAGATTTTTTTCAATCCTAAATCACATTGAAGAAGTCATCATCGTCTCCATGTTTGCCTTGATGGTCATCATCATTTTCGTCCAGGTCATCATGCGGAAGGCCGGCAATTCTCTGTCCTGGTCGGAAGAGCTGGGGAAATTCCTGTTCGTATGGATCTCCTGGATGGGCATCAGTCTAGGTCAGCGGGAAGGCGAGCATATTAAAATCACTATGCTCACGGATCGGCTGCCTTTCCGCTTGGCCCAGATCGTCAACATCATTTCCGATATCGTCGTGATTATCATCTGCGCCGTCATCTTCTACTATGGCGTGGAACTGGTGGTCGCTCAGGGCAATGTGCCCTATGCTGGCATCAAGATCAGCACCTCCTGGGGCTACTTGGCGGTGGTGCTGGGCTGCGGACTGATGATTCTCCGCACACTGGTGAGCATCAAACGCTCTGCCCTCACCCTCATCAATGGCGAATTACCCGCTGACACCAAGGCCCGGGAAGGGGGGGATTAAGCATGGATGCAGTCATTGTCCTGTTGATTTTGCTGTTTGTCCTGCTGGCGATCGGTGTGCCTGTGGGGTTCGCCATTGGCGGCGCAACCATGATCTCCATGTTTTTCTTCTCGGATCTGAACATGGTGGTCAACGCTCAATACTGCTATTCAGGTATTTTCTCGTTTACGGTCATGGCCATCCCCTATTTCATGCTGGCCGGCACCATCATGTCCACTGGCGGTATCGCCCGGCGGATCGTGGACTTTGCCTCTGCGCTGATCGATTTTGTGACCGGCGCCCTGGGGTGCGTTTCCATGCTGGCCTGCATGTTCTTCGGCGCCCTTACCGGCTCCGGCATGGCCACCACCTCTGCCATCGGCGGCATGATGATCCCCGAAATGAAGCGCAAGGGTTATGATTCCTCCTACGCCGCCACTCTGGTCTGCTTCGGCGGTATCGTGGGGCCCATCATTCCGCCCTCCCTGTCCTTTGTGCTCTACGGAGCTTCAACCAAAACCTCCGTGCCTGATCTCTTCAAGGCCGGTATCATCCCCGGCGTTATGATCGGCCTGGTATTTTTGATGGTAAACATCATCATCTGCAAGCGCACTGGCACCGAGGTCCACAAACCCGAGCTTGGTCTCGGCGGAGAAAGGATTCCCATGATCCAGTTCTGGAAAGAACGGCTACACCGGGTAGGCAAAGCCACCAAGGACGGGTTCTGGGCTCTGCTCTCTCCCTTTATTATCCTAGGTGGCATCTACTCTGGCTTCTTCACTCCCACTGAGGCCGCCGCTGTCTCCGTTGTGTACTCCATCATCGTGTCCCTGTTCGTGTACCACGACATGACTTGGAAGGACCTGTATAAAACTTTTGTGTCCGCCGCTGTCCTCAACGGCGTTACTTCCTTCCTGCTGGGCACCTCCACAGTGTTCTCCACCTTCATGACCTTCGAACAGGTCCCCCAGATGATCACCAACTTCATGGCCAATCTGTCCGACAGCCCTGTAGTGTTGTTGCTGGTCATCAATGTGTTTCTGCTGATCGTGGGCTGTTTTCTGGATACCGTGCCCGCCATCATCATCATCGCGCCTATGCTGCTGCCTACCATCCAGGCGTTCAACATCAATCCCATACACTTCGGTGTTGTCATGTCGGTAAACCTAGCTGTTGGTCTGTGTACGCCTCCTTATGGCTGCAACCTCTTCGTGGGTGCGGCCGTAGCCAAAATCAAGATGGAGAGCATGCTCAAATGGGTCGTACCATTTTTCCTGGTCTCCTGTGTATTGCTGTTGATTTTGTCCTTTGTTCCAGCGCTATCTCTTGCATTTGTCTAGCTTTCCCCCTCCTGACATGCGAATCCGATAGAGAGGGACGG
>OIZR01001499.1_pt1 | contig 9985 bp, 7 predicted proteins | sample 1588591 | NCBI WGS metagenome assembly OIZR01 (sample SAMN03283249) | human gut metagenome | biome: human-associated habitat; material: feces | host: Homo sapiens | place: USA | collected 2013 | reverse complement strand
TACCACATAGTGTTCACACCAAAGCATAGATGAAAAACCAGTTTTAAAATAATTAGTAAAATAGTAAAATAATAGTAAAATAATTCAAAAATTCTAAAATTAAATGCGTAGAGAAGTAAAAATCTCTGCGCATTTATTTTTTTGCAAAAAGATAAAGTACGAAAAATCAAGAAGAAAGGAGGTTTATTTTTCTTGACTACCCGACAAAAAGGTAAACACTTAACCTTTGCAGATCGGAAATATATTGAAAAAATGTACAAATTGAAGCCCCAGAAAGAAATTTGCGAACATCTTTCATTACACCCTTGCACGCTTGAAAGAGAACTTATGCGTTGTAAAGGTGAGTACAACGCAAAAGAAGCTCAAGAAGATGCGGATATTAGGAATATGAGACGTCGCTTGAATCTGAAAGAAAAATGCGAAAACAGGAAAGCTCCAATTAAAGAGAGTGAATTGTCAAAAAAGAGAGTAGAAATTTGTTTGGGCTTGAAATCAAATATCACGCCAGAGGAAATCGTAAAAGTGACAGGGATGAGTTTTCAACTTGTGAATCAATACTATAAAAGTCTGCAAAAGAAAGAATAGTTTCAAAAGGACAGGAGGGAGATAACATGAAACGAAAAATGAAAAGCTGGATCAGCTTGTTGCTCTGTCTGATGATGGTCTTACAATCCGTAACAGCAGTTGCAGCAGAGCCGGAAGAGGGTACGCAACAGCCTTTAACAAAGGCAGAGCTTACGTTGACAGTGAAAGATGCCGAACATGGAACGGTCACTGTGATTGAAAAAGTGAAGCAGGCAGATGAGCTGTACTATTTTCAGCCAGAGGAAGAAGTGAAAGTTCAGATCACACCAGAAGAAGGATACGAACTCAAAAAACTGGTAATGAAAGGACTGGATACACAGAAGGAATTGTTGCCGGAAACCAAGGATGGCTACTATCTTTGGAAAGCGGAAGAAAACATGGAACTGGAAGCAACCTTTGTTGAAGTTCCGAAAGAGCCGGAGGTCACACCGGAGGAACCGGAAGTAAAACCAGAAGAACCGGAGGTAAAGCCAGAACAGCCGGAAGTAAAACCGGAAGAACCGGAGGTAAAGCCAGAGGAACCGGAAGAAGAGCCGGAGACAGAAGCAACACCGGAAGAACCAGAGGTCACACCGGAAGAGGTTACACTCACAGACGATCCGATGGGAGAGCTGCTTTCCATACAGCCCAAGGACTTAGCAGGGCAGGGATTACGGATGGCAGCAAGAGCAAATACCATTACATATCTTGGTAAAGTTAGTTATGGTGGTACTACAGTTGGTCACTTTATGGTAAATGGAAAAATTGCTTTTTGTATGGAACACCAGAAGGAAACACCACCGACAGGAACATCTTTTGCAGAACAGATCTATAATAATGCGACTATCCGAAAGGTACTTTACTATGGCTGGGGCGGAACAAAACAATGGAGTGGTTTTGGTTCCGAAGCGCAGGGGATTGTCTGTACCTCTTTGACATTGAGCTATTACTATTCAGGACCAGACAGCATTATCACACTTGGGGGTCCGACTGATAAGACTATTGGAGTATCTGCTTTTATGAGTTACATTCAGTCTCAACCAGATGTAGCAGATCCAGATGTAGCAATATCTAAAAATTATACGGAAAGCTATCTTAGTTCTGACAAGACATATCAAAGAACAGACAGTATTCAATTTAAAGCAGATAAACAGAATACCATTACCATTCCTTTACAAAAAGGTGTAACGCTAGTGAATGAAACAACTGGAGCAGTAGGAACTGGGAACGTAACCGTCAAAGGCGGAGATACTTTTTATCTGAAAGCGCCACTTACCCTAAACGGAACTTGGAAATCCGGAAAGCTGTATGGCAGCATGGGAAAATTCCAGAGCGTGTTAATGATAACGGGTGGCTCCGGAATGCAGAATCTTGGACAAGGAAGATATGCACTAGATCCTAATAACTATGTAGAGTTGACTGTAAAGTGGGTACAGATGGGAGACATCAAGATCACTAAATTCCTAGAAGGAAAGGATGAGATTAAGGTTCCGGCAGCCGGAGCAGAGTTTACATTGATCCACAAGGAAACAGGACAGAAGGTAGTGATCAAAGCCAATGCAGATGGTGTGGCTACCACCGAAGACCGGAAGAATTATCCGATCGGACGTCTGATCGGTGGTGTATGGACAGTAACAGAAACAAAAACACCAGCCGGATTTAAGCCGATCGATCCGTTTGAGGTAACCATCAGTGGACAGGGACAGGTTTTTTCTTTTATTGCAGAAGACAAGGAAATAAGAGCAGCATTACAAGTGGTAAAGGTAGACGAGTCTACCGGACAGATCATAAAGGCTTCCGGAGCAACCTTTAAGATCGTGGATGAAAAAGGAAAAGATGTAGAGTTCGTAGACTACAGCCCGCATAAGGTGACATTTACGGAATTTACAACCGATGAAAATGGACAGTTTACGTTGCCACAGGCATTGAAGCAAGGAGATTATGAGCTGGTGGAAGTGAAAGCACCCGAAGGATATCTTCTTTGTGATCCGATCCCGTTTACCGTGAAAGATTTTGCGGACTTTGAAAAACCACTGATTATTAAAGCGGAAGATCAAAATGCAATGGGTAAGATTTCTGTTCGGAAAACAGATGCGGAAACACAGGAACCAGTAGCAAGGGCAGTCTATCAGATCTATGCTAAGGAAGATGTTGTGACCGGAGACGGAACTGTACGTGCCAATGCCGGAGATCTGGTGGAAACCATGACAACGGCTGCACAGGGAATCGCATTAAGTGAAGAACTGTTCCTCGGAACCTATCTAGTGAAAGAATATGATGCGCCGGATGGATATGAGCTTGATCCGACAGAATATGAAGTCACACTTGCTTATAAGGATCAAAATACGGAAATCGTGACAGAAGAGTTAGAAGTCACTGATCAGCCGACTACCGTAACGGTTATAAAGAAAGCGCTTGGAAAAGACGAAAATTTAAAAGGTGTGAAGTTCCAGATCTGGAATGAACAGATGGATTCTGAGATCGATGGTGGAATGGGTATGAAAGAAACCTATACCACGGATGAAGACGGAAAGATTACCGTGAAATATCTTGCACCGGGAACGTACTGTATGCAGGAAGTAGAAACCATTCCGGGCTATATTTTGGATGAAACCATTCGAAAGTTTGAAGTAGATGAAAATGGAGTGGTGATCGGAGGCGGTCAGATTACCGTTGAAAATGATTTTACAAAAGTTAAAATTTCCAAGCAGGATATTACCAACGGAAAAGAGCTTCCGGGTGCAGAACTGGAAGTTAGGAAAGAGGATGGAACCGTAGTAGAAGCATGGACAAGCACAGACAAGCCACATCTGATAGAAGCGCTTCCGGAGGGAGATTATGTGCTGAGAGAAACGATGGCTCCAAAAGGCTATCAAGTGGCGCAGGACATCCACTTTACGGTGAAAAGTACCGGAGAGATTCAGCAAGTGGTGATGAAAGACGAATTGAAAGAGGGAACCATCCGTACCAATTTACCGGATAATTTCCGTGATGGAAGCAATACCAATGGCGGGATCAAGACAGGAGATCATGCACCTATGGGAATCTTACTTGCCGGAATGGGAATTGCACTTGCCGGAATCATCAGCGTGATCTTTTGGAAGCGGAAGAAGGAGGCACTGGATGAAGAAGCATAGATGGATAAAAAAAGGCTTCTGCGGTTTATTGGTCGGCTTACTTCTGACACAAACCGTTGTTATCGCAAAAACAGAAGAACCGGAAGGAACAAAAAAAGGGGATCTGTTTATTCAGGAAAAATTATTCTCGACCGATACGAAAGAAGTTGGCTCGGATAAATTTGAGGGAAGCATTACGGTAGACGGGGAACGATATATTCTGCAGGAAGTGAAACAAGAGGTGGTAGACCAGACACCGGTTAAGATTGAAACACCGGAAGAGATTACCATTGACTCTGAGCCAATGGATACAGAATATAAACCGGAGCAGACCATTGAAAAAGACGGAGTGACTTATACCTTAGAAAAGGTAGAGGAAAAGGAAAAGCAGGAAGTTTCTAATCAGACTGTGACCGGATATACCGATTACGACAAAGCAGTGACCAGGGCTTCTGTTCCAGCCACCAAGCAAGTGACAGTGAAAGATAACCAGACCGGAGAAAATAAGACCGTGACCTGCACACTGACAGAGGTAACGCCGCTTGCCGAAGGCGGATGGGAAGATACGCATATTGATATCACCTTTGAGTCTTATGATTCCAATGTGTTCCGCTGGAACGGTGTTACAGTTGGAAAAGATACCAGTACACCGCTGGCAGGATATGAAAATAAGTTATTACAGTCTGTTGGAGCAGATACCTCCAAGTACCGAGTGCTACGGACTTACTGGACAGGGCAGCCTTATACCGATGGGAACGGTGTGCTTTGCAGGAATGCAAGAGCAGACGTTCAGAGGAAGGTTAGTTATTATCGTGCGAATTACAAAGGTGTGATCGAGCATCCGGAAAGAACCGTCTATACCGCAACTTACAAAGGCATGAAGAAAATAGAAAGTGAAGATGAATATACTTACACGGTGAAAATGACTGCAACTTACAAGTTGGACAACTCCATTTTATCAGCATCAGGGGTTGCAGCCATTATGGGAATTGCGCTGGTATTACTTTTAGTGGTATGGATTCTCTTCGTGATGAGGAAGAAAAAGAAACATAGGGAAGATTCGTAGATGAGATGATCTAAAAAATAATGGAGGATAAAACATGGATAAATTTGCGGAAAATATTTACAACTTGTGTGAAGCGGTGATTCCATATGCGCCGGCAGTGGCAGTGGTCGCATTGCTTTTGATCGGAGGAATGTTTGCAATTCCGTCTGATGAAAGCAGGCAGAAAGCCAAAAAAGCTTTGGCAGGTGTAGCGATAGGAATGTTCTTTATCGTAGGGGCGGTATACCTTGGCAAGTGGTATACCTCAAAGATTGTATTTTAAATGAAATGACGGTGGAGGTACTTTGTACTTCCACCGATTAAAGGAGAATGCAGGATGAACAGTTGGAGAAGTACAGATATTGAAGTCTATATTACAGGAGATAAAAAAGAAATTGGGTGGGTAAAACTGCCGGTTTCCAAGCAGGAATTAGGTCGAATATGTTTCGAAAGTACCGGAGAGATCAACGGAAAAGACTATACACTGGTTGACTACAACTGTCCATATTTTGAGATTTCCATATATGATGATTTGGAAATCTTAAACAAAGTAGCTGATATTGTAGAACGTTTGAACCCGATAGAAAAGGAGCAGCTACTAAACTGGTGTGAAAAATATCAAGCAGGAATGACCGATCTGGTAGAGGTTGGAAATGCCGCATTACAGATCCGAGAGGGAAAACAGGAATACTTAGACGGCATTAACAGTGAAGAAGCATTAGGGAAATACCTTTTGGAGCAGATCGGATTAAAAGAAGTGTTTGAAAATGTAAAAAACAAAGTAAAAGAAGAATTAAAGCTGGATGCGCCTTATCTTGATTATGCAAAGATTGGAAGAGATTACGATATCAATAACGAATCGGGATATTTTATAAAATCACCGACAGGCAGAAGAGCGCAAGGCTATGTGAATAAGAATGAAATTAATGAATTTGAATATAAGCGAGAAGAATTTCTTCAGTTGGATCTTGACAAAGTGATGGGTGAAGAAGTTCCTTTTCAGCAGAATATAGACGATTTAGAAGAGAAAGCCATGAAAGCTTGTATGGAACGTACCAAAGAGAAGAGTCCTGAAAAGGTGGAAGGGCTGGAAAAAGAACGTTGAAAGGATGGAATGAGCAAATGCTTACAAAAGAAAAATTGTTAAAAGAGTATGAGTCCTTCTATGAAAGTGAAAAACATAGAGTTCAGAGCATGTATCTTGATGTAAATAAGACCATGGAAGAAGTGGGTGAACGTATGGAAGAGGGAATGGAGAGATTGCATAGTATTAACCAATTCCTTTTTCAGTGTGGTGTAAGAGATGAAAGGGAGAAAAATAGAGAAGAAAACCGGATCATAGAAGAGTTTTCACCTTTAGAGCAGTATCATTTTTATCTCGATAAAGAGTTAAAAGCTATGACCAGTCGTGAGGATCTGGATGATATACGAGAACAGGCAATTCGGGAAGCTGCTAACTGGGAACCGGAAAATGCGTGGGAACTGCGGATGAAGCGGAAAGCAGAACAATCCTTAAATACACTGGGAGAAACGCAGGATGAAAAGATTGAGAAAGAACTGGAAGACGAGTGTATGAAAGCCTGCATGGTACGCACCGCACAAAGAAGCCCGAACAAGAGAGTGGAGTTAGGGTTGGAGCGTTAAGAGGATATGGCTATCGCCCTCCATCACGACCACGCTGCGCTAATACTCATGATGTCAGTTGATGAAATGGTAACGAAGTATTACTATTTTTCTTTTTATTGAAAGAGGAACAAATGCGGAAGAAGAAACTAGAGAAGAAAAATGAAAAAGTGTTAAGGCTGAACCGATTTTTAGCGAGGAAAGATGTATTGGCAGGGATTTGTATTTTAGAAGATGTTTCGCTATTTTTCATCGTACAGTATCTTTTAAATATTTGTTTGAATCTGCCTTTATGGTTTGAGACACAGAATCCTAAAGTATGTTTCGGATTGAAAAATCTGTTTCCGGTTCCGGAACGGGTAGAGAGTTTTAAGGGATTTTACTTGGTACTTGTAGGTGTCATGGTGGTATGGAATCTTATAACCATATATCAGATCCGTACGTCTCATTCCGAGAAAAACTTTAACACCAATCAAAAAGGTTCTGCACGTTGGACAACGAACCGAGAAATCAAAGAACAGTATCGAGGGATTCCGGATCGTGATGAAACGTTCCCCGGAGCAGGAGGAACCATCATATCGAGGATCGGGAAAACCTTATATATTGATGATACCCTAACAAATAATTTGATTATTGGTATCACACGAAGTGGTAAAGGTGAAATGTTTGTGATCCCGTCCATTGATGTATATTCCAGAGCAACGGAAAAAACCTCTATGGTAATTACAGATCCAAAGATGGAACTTTATAAGACATCCAAGAAAACGTTAGAAGAACGAGGGTATCTGGTATATCTTTTGAACTTGGATGATCCGTTGCATTCTATGGGATTTAATCCATTGGAACAGATTAAAGAGGAATATCTGAAAAAGAATTATGCAGAAGCGGAACTTCTGGCACAGGCATTTAGCTTCTCCATTTTTAATCCGGATTCCGCAACCAACCAAGATTCCTTCTGGCAGGAAACTGCAGCTTCGTTATTGACTGCATTAATCCTAGCTCACATTCAAGATTGTGTGAAAGAAGACGAGCTGACGAATGAAAGAAGATTCGAAGCATGGCAGAAAAAGCGTGCTGCCTATAAAAAGCTGACACCTAAGGAACAGGAAGAAGCGAAAGCAATGTGTGAGCGTAGAAAGCAGCTCGGAGATATCTTGTTAGATCCAAGAGTATCAGCAATTTCGTTAGAGGAAGAATTTGTTTATATCAAAGAAAATGAAAAAAAGATTACCATGTATTCGATCATCAATACCTTTACGGAGCTGGCAAGACAGAAAGACGAGGAAAGACCGGAACTGTCGGCATTGGACAGTTATTTTGCGGAACGTCCAATGATGGATCGAGCGAAGATGAAGTATGCCGGTACGGAGCTTGCCGGGGATCGAACCAAAGGAAGTATCTATTCTTCTATGTTTGTAAAACTTGCAATCTTCACTTTTGAGAATATCGCAAAAATGACAGCAGAAAGCAGCTTGAAACTGGAAGAGATTGGTTTTGGAGAAAAGCCGATTGCGGTATTTTTAGGGATTCCGGACTATGATAGTTCCCCTCACTTTTTGGCGACTGCCTTTATCCGTCAGCTTACGTTTGTACTAGAGAAGAAGGCTACCAGATATAAGACAGGTAAATGTAAGCGCAAGGTACGTTTTATTTTGGATGAGTTTGGAAATCTGCCAGCAATTCAAGGAATGGACAAGTTCATTACCGTTTGTCTGGGAAGGAATATCGCTTATGACCTCTACATACAAGCTTACTCACAAGTAGAACAGTTGTATGGAAAAGCAATGGATACGATTGTCGGTAACTGTGGAAACCAGATCTACATATTGACCAATGATGATCGGACTGCTGAGAATTTTTCGAAGAATTTAGGTAATGAAACGATCATTGATATCCAGAGAAGCGGAGAACGATTATCTTCCTCTAAATCAGTGATGGAATCGGCTACAGAAAAACCATTACTAAATATGAATGAATTAGAAGAATTGAGAGAGGGCGAGTGTGTGGTAAAACGTGTCATGAAAAGGCGGGATCTGAAAGGAAACCGGATTCGTCCAACCCCGATCTTTAACTCTGAGGTTTCTGGAAAGCGGTTTTTATACCGTTACGAATATCTAACTGATACGTTCCCTAATCCGAGCGAAATTGATCTTACAGAAGTGAATACAGAAGATCGAAGCCGGATCGACCACAAGGAACGGGTATGGAATTTTAAGCGAAGCTTTGTGCAGATGCAAATGGAAAAAGCAAACGCAAATAAGGTGTTGAAGCTGAAAGAACTTTATAACATGGATATCATCCTAAGTCTTTTGGAAAAAGTATTGACTACAGACGAGTTGATGGAAGTAGATCCGGAGCTTCCGGTTATGAAATTATTGAATCTGATCCAGCAGGCGAATCTTAAGGAAGAGGAAAAGGAGCAGATCATCAGCATGATTGAATTAAGTGCTACATAGGAGAGATCACATGAAAGAACAAGCATTAAAAAAAAGAAAATATCTGTCGGGGCTAGTGCTTTTGCAACTCCTGCTTTTTATGGCAACTTCTACAGTCATGGCAGTAGATACAGAAGAGGTGATCACTGTTCTGAAAAAAAACAGAGATATCTTTCATACTAGCACCATTCCGGGCGGGATCTTTCGGTATATTGGTTGGAGCGTGATGAAAGGCTTGGTTTGGGTGGCAGAGCAATGCGCAAAGCTTTTCGATGAAAGTTTTAAGTTCATTGATTTTACCAGATATGAACCAGTAGAAAAGTTTCTGACATCATGGAAGCCGGTAGTGTTTGCTCTGATCAGTTTATCGATTCTGTTTTTAGGATTGATCATGATTTTTTGGCAAGAGAAAAAGCCAAAATTGATGATGAACATTTGTCTGGCAGTTTTGATCATGACGTCAAGTGGATATCTGATCGATCAGTTGAATGGGTTTGTGTCGGATGACATCCGTAGTGCTATTTTGAATGATGGAGATACCAGCACCGGTTCCAGTGGGCTGGTTTACGATATGGTCGGTAATTCCATTTATGATTTGATCTACATTGACGATAAGTTGGATGGCGGCTTAATGAAAATGACCAAAAATAACCGGAAACTTTACGATGACTTCACAAAAGAAGATTTAGAGCTGATGTCCATTAATGAGGTGTTAAAACCAGATGATGTGAAAGCGGAATCGAAAGATCTAGTGTCAAATCGGATTTATTATAAAAAAGGAAATCTGGAATTGAAAGAGATCTACAACGGCGTGGCATGGACAGATCTTTTGAACGAATATTATTACCGGTATGATGTGGAATGGTTTACGGTGATTGTAGGGCTTGTGTCTTTGATCATTGTGTATGTCTGTCTGGCTTACAAGGTTGTGCGTATCCTGTATGAAGTTGTGGTACAGAGGCTGTTAGCAGCATTATATTCTGCAAATTTGTCCAGCGGTCAGAAGACATTAAAAATTTTGGACAGTATTAAAGATAGCTACATTACACTAATCTTAGTGATGGTTTGTTTAAAAATCTATCTGTTGGCATTTAAGATGGTTGGAGAAACGCAGTTTGCTGCATTTTCGAAAGTAATGTTACTGTTTTTCTTGGCATTGGCTGTGGCAGATGGTCCGAACATCATACAAAAACTAACAGGTG
>OIZR01001497.1_pt1 | contig 9999 bp, 7 predicted proteins | sample 1588591 | NCBI WGS metagenome assembly OIZR01 (sample SAMN03283249) | human gut metagenome | biome: human-associated habitat; material: feces | host: Homo sapiens | place: USA | collected 2013 | reverse complement strand
AACAAGCTGAGGTCTTGGGCCTACAATTGATAAATCTCCTATAAAAATACACAATAACGAAGGAATTTCATCCAAAGATGTACTTCTAAGCCACTTTCCATAGGAATTAAGTCGTTGCTCATCTGGAAGTAATTCTCCCTTTTCATCTCTTCTATTATTCATAGTTCTAAATTTGATTAATGAAAAAATTTTCTCTTTTCCTGTTCTAAAATCAATCTTTCCAGGACGTTTCTGAGTAAAAAAAGGATTTCCACGCATAATAATTGCACCAATTATTGACAAAGTAAGAAGCACCGGCGAAAACAATACAAGTGCAAAAAAAGACAAAACTATATCCATTGCACGTTTAAAAAATCTTTCATATGTATGCATTCTTAATTTCTCCTGTAAATATTATTAAATTGTTCAGAATACCACTTCTACTTTTAAACACTAATCTTAGTCTTATTCATAAATAGGTGTCACCCAATTTTTATTTTTGACTTTCCCTTTAACAGCATCTAAATACGCTATTTGCAAATCTTTGGTAATAACTCCCATTACACCTGCTCCTACTGGATATTTATCGATACTTAAAATAGGTGTTATTTCCATAGCAGATCCACATAGAAAAGCTTCATCACAAGTATATAATTCTGTACGGTCTATACTTCGCTCTATTACCTTATATCCTTGCATTATAGCCAATTCAATAATCGTATCTCTCGTAATACTTTCAAGAACACTATCGGTCAATTGAGGGGTAATTATTTCCGAACCGCTAATCATAAAAAAGCAAGCCCCCGGTCCTTCTGCAATCTTTCCAAATTCATTTAAAAAAATGCATGTATCATAACCATTTCTCAAAGCTTCTCTCTGTCCAACACGACTATTAATATAATTAGCACCACACTTTATTCTCGGTGATAAATTATTATCGCTAATTCTTCTCCAAGAAGTCACGCAACAATGAAGCCCCTTCTTATTATATTCTGCGCTTGTTCGGCCTCTAGGAATTGGTGCTACAAACATTTCAACCGGTCCCTCTGATCCCCACGAACCAAAACCATCCACAAACAAGGTTTGACGAACCGATAAATTCTCATCATATTCGTTTGCTTTTATAACATCAATTAACGCCTGTTTAAATTCTTCCTGTTTAATTTGACAATCTAATTCTATTAGTTTTGCGGAACGCAATAATCTATTATAGTGATCTTCTAAACGAAATGCATAAAGCTGCTTCTCTTCTTCATTCCAATAACAAGGAATACCTTCAAATACATTCAACCCAAACTGTGCTGTAGGTGCCAAAACATTAATTTTTGCATCATTTACATTTAAAATTTCACCTTTCAGCCATATATAACGATTATTTATATCTGTTTTCATAATCTGCTCCTCTTTATAAAATTACCGAGTCTAAAAAGAAAATGTATGAAATAAATCATCAAAACATTCTCTACGTTTTACCAAATCAAAATTTTCTCCTAAAATTTCTAAAACTGGAAAATTGGGAAATATAAAAGGCGGTTTCATCACTAAAGAATACGATCCACAATTAGAAAACACAACGTAATCTCCCACTTCTAACTCCCCAGTGTAATTATGAAATAGCACATCATTTTCAATGCATGTATATCCTACCAAATCCATATTTTCATAACACTCTCGCTTCTTTTTACATGACACAATTTCTATCGGTGGATTCACTCCGATCATACTAATATTTTTTTGGCTTCCCATTAAAGTGGCAAAACTTTTTCCCCGTATCGTTTTAATTGTTTTTACCTTGGCCACAAATCGCATACAATCCCCTACCAATGCCGATCCCGGTTCGATTATCAATTCTATTTTTTCATCTTTAAAATATTTTTTAAAAATTGTTGCTGTTTTCTTTGCATAATCAGTATAGGTGGGGATTTTAGTAGAAAACTGCATTTTCAAAGATTCTTCCATCTTTCCAAATAAACCGCCGCCAATATCAATTCGTTCTGGCATATACCCAACATAATCAGCAACTTTTTTTGCAACTTCTACCATTCCATTAGCTCTAGATGGCCAATACTCAATATTTCTTTTTGCAAAATGGCACTGAAGATTCATCAAATGAAGATTGGGAACTTCCACTATAAAATCAAGAGCTTTTTGAAACTCTGCACTTTCAGTATCAAATCCAAAACGAGAAATAACTCCATCATGAACATCAAAATTACAGCGAATTCCTATATTAAATTGATGATTTGGAAACATTTCTACTATGCCACGGACATCGTCAATCTCATAAACCGAATCAATATTAACAGTCCCACCAAGTAATAATAGTTCACGAACTTTATCTTTATTTTTTATCGGACCATTCCATATAATTTTTTTCGGAGATACACCAATTCGAAAAGCAACCTCTAATTCCATATCTGATACAACCTCAGCATATCCCCCTAATTCATTGACAACTTTGCACAATTTGGGCGTATAATTTGTTTTATATGAATATGCAATATTAAAATTATTATAAATTTCCTTAAATGCATTCATTAATTCATTATAATTTTTTTTAAATTGCTGTGTATCTATCAAGTAAAAACCTTCACCGTATTGTTTTTCTATATTTTTCAGAATATTATAATTTACTCTCTGCATTATTTTCACCTTTGGTTTTCACTATATTTTTTACAATTTTGGCAACTTCATTCTTATTATTCATGAATTCTTCTAAAGGAAAATTTTTTAAAGTTTCTTCAAACTGTCTCATCTTTTTCATATTTATATTGAAAACTCGCTCTATCTCACGAGAAGACTCTATTACTGCATTATCACAAAAAGTTCTTGATAATATTGCTCGTGTAGAACCTAAGCGATAATGTTCCATAATAATCCTTTCTGCTGGGAGTAAACCATCACCAATCTTTGCAATCCCACCAAATCCATAAGGTATCCCTGCCTTTTTGAATTTATCGCATAACTTTTCAACCACTCCATTTGATAAAAGCTCAAACATAAACGTTAAATTATAACTCAAATGCAAATCATTTAATCCAATATGAATTTCATCAAAGCCCCCTATATCCAAAATGGTATCAATACATTCAACAGCTTCTTTTGTTTCTAGTAATAAAGTGGTTTTTACCGCCTTACTATTATTTCTTATGAGCTTTAAAAAAACTTGAACTTCTTCTTTGCTTTTCCACATTGGCAGCATTATCATATCTGCGCCTGCATGAATAATCTCTTTGATTTCTCTTTCAGAATTTTCATTTATCGGATTTATACGCACAAGCACTTCTGATGTTGATAGTACATTCTTAACTTTGGTAATATCTAAAACTTTATGGTGAGACTTAACGGTATTCATATTTTTTTGTCTTTCTTCTTTTCCTAGAGTTTCTAAATCAATCCATATCCTATCAACACCATGTTTCTCTGCAATTTTTGCAATAGTCTCATCATTTGTTATATACATTAATTTTAATGCCATTACAGTCATTCACTTCCTTTTTATCTTCAATTAGAAAATCGCTTAATAAATTACTCAAAGCAACAACGGATTACTTCTATAATTTTCTTCTGTTGCTCTATTGACATTTTATTATCACTTGGCAAACACAATCCTCTTTCAAAAATATCCAATCCTACATTATTTACTTTCTCTGCAGTGTAAGCATTTGTTCTTGCTCTACCATTTCCATTTCTTGTTATAAATGGATTCAATCTATAGATTGGCTGCATATGCATAGGTTTCCAAATAGGCCGTCCCTCTGCATTAATAGATGCAATTGCTTCTAAAATTTCCGTTGGACAAGTTTTTCCTTGCTCTTTAATATAACACACATCCTGTTCACCGCGTACTTGCTTACACATTGCCTCCTTATCTATAATCAAACAAGAAAGCCAATAATTTGGTTCTGATTTTTCATAATCTATTGGATTCATAGATACTGGTAATCCTTTTAATCCTTCTTTATACCTTTCATAAATTGCTTTCTTCTGTGCAATATGTTCATTTAGATATGGCAGTTGTCCTCTTACTACACCAGCAATTACATTACTCATTCGATAATTATATCCTAACTCTTCATGCTGATACCAGGCTGCATCTTCTCTTGCCTGAGTAGACCACTTACGAACTTTATTTGCGGCTTCCTCATCATCTGTCAAAAAGCAGCCTCCTGAACTTCCTGTAATAATTTTGTTTCCATTGAAAGAAATAGTATTATATTTACCAAAAGTTCCTGTCTGCGCGCCTTTGTAAGTTGCTCCCATAGATTCTGCAGCATCTTCTACAAGAATCGCTCCATGCTTTTCAATAACTGTATTTAATTCATCTAGCTTGCCTGGTGTACCATAAAGATGGGCAATTACCACAATCTTTACATCCGGATAAATATTAAATGCTTTCTCTAAAGCAACCGGATCCATATTCCATGTATCGTACTCAGTGTCAATAAATACTGGTTCTCCCCCCTCATATACCACAGGATTTACGGTTGCACCAAAGGTCATATCAGAGCAAAAAACTTTTTTCCCTTCTAGTGCCCCATGCCCAATCTTTGGCACACCATAAGCTACAATTCCTGCTAACTTCATCGACATATGTAAAGAAGCTGTTCCAGCCGAAAGTGCAACGGCATGCTTGCAACCAATATATTCACATACCAGTCGTTCTACTTCTGTAATATTTTTCCCCACTGTAGACATCCAATTTGTTTCATAAGCCTCTTTCACATATTCAATTTCAGATCCATGCATAGTAGGACTACTTAACCATACTTTTGAATCAAATTTTTCAAACTTATTATATTTTTTAAACATCACGTGCTCCTTTTATACTTACTCAGAAGTGTATTTCGTACAACAAAACTCATCATTATTAGCAATCGTATCACTTTGAAAAAACAGTTTCCAAAACATATTACACCAATTAGAAAATTTTCACTATACAATTTTTTCATTGTCCTAAATACACCAAATGCCTGCCATGATTTCTCACAACAGGCTCTGGTCCACTTCCTAATTTGCAGTTGTTTCTTTTATATGGTAATTACATCTGCAACTGCTCTTCTTATACATTTCTTATTTTCCTTCCCCCACCGCACATTCTTTTAACGCTTCCTGATATGCTTCCAATCTTTTAAAATGATACGTGGGCACGATTTCCGCCACAATTTCCTTCATCCGGTCTGTTTCCTGGCGGCTTGCTTTATCCAATTCCTTCAGTTTGTCCTTAAACCACTCATCATCCATCTGAATCGGCTTCCCGATATGGATCAATTCATTTTCCGTGTTCTGCAAACCTTCCTCATCCATCAGCAGCTCCTCATAAAGCTTTTCGCCAGGACGCAGTCCGGTATACTCCACCATAATATCCACGTCCGGGGTATATCCGGAGAGACGGATCAGGTTGCGGGCCATATCGTCGATCCGCACCGGCTCACCCATATCCAGAACAAAGATCTCCCCGCCTTTTGCATAGTAAGAAGCCTGAAGTACGAGAGATACAGCCTCCGGAATCGTCATGAAATAGCGGATAATATTTTTATCTGTCACAGTCACCGGTCCGCCCTCCGCGATCTGTTTCTTAAAAAGCGGAATCACACTTCCGTTACTGCCCAGCACATTTCCGAAGCGCACTGCCACAAAATCTGTCCCCGGACACTGACGATTCATCATTTGCACTACCATTTCACAGAGACGTTTGGAAGCACCCATAATATTCGTAGGATTCACTGCCTTGTCTGTGGAAATCAGTACGAATTTCTTCACACCAGCCGCTGCCGCTGCTGTGGCCGTCTTATACGTTCCCATCACATTATTTTTGATTGCCTCATTGGGGCTGTCCTCCATCAGAGGCACATGTTTGTGAGCAGCTGCATGAAAAACTGTATGGGGACGATACTTCTCCATGACAGAGGTAATTCTGTTCCGGTTCCGTACAGATCCGATCAGCACGATCAGATCCAGCTCCGGATATTTCCGTTTCAGTTCCTGCTGAATTTCATAAGCATTATTCTCATAAATATCAAAGATAATCAGCTGCTTTGGCTCCGCATGGGCAATCTGACGGCACAATTCACTTCCAATGGAACCACCGCCCCCTGTTACCAGAATAACCTTACCCTGAATCGCAGCAAAAATCTCCTCATTATTCACTTTAATCTGTTCTCTTCCCAGAAGATCTGAGATCTCCACATCCCGCAGACGGCTTACCTTCACTTCCCCATTAACCAGCTGATAGACCGCCGGAACTGTCTGCAGATGACAATCGGTTCCTTTACAAATAATCAGGATCTCTTTTCTGTTCTTCCCACTGGCCGCAGGAATTGCGAAAATAATTCTGCTAATCCCATATTTTTCTGCCATTTCCGGAATATCATATCTGTTTCCCACAATTGGAACACCTTCCAGAAACTTCCCTTTCTTATAGGGATTATCATCAATCGCACAGCATACTCTGCTTCGCACTTTGGGAGAATTGTGCAGTTCCTTGATCAGAACCTGACCGGCCGCACCTGCTCCCACGATCATCACCCTCTCTTCTTTCCCCTCTTTCGCATGCTCCATTTCCTTCCCCCGGTTGACCCAGGAACGCAGAAGCCGGTAGGAGAAACGAATTCCCACCGTAAAACAGAAGCTCAGCAGATACCCCATAAAATAATAAGAAAGGGGCATCGAAAGATGAGTCAGAAAGCCCATCACCAGATAAATTGGGATCAGTACCAGATAAGCTTCCAGGATCTTCCTAAATTCTGCCAGGCTGATCAATCTCCAGATACTGTGATACAGCTTGAAAATATAAAAAACTGTCACGGTGATCAGAATCATCCAGGGCATAGATCTCAGATACCCCTTCAGATATTCTACCGGTATTTTTGAATACAGAAAATCAAACCGAAGCAAAAGGGCAAAAAAATAGGACATCCCGATCCCGATTATGTCAAAGAGCCCCAAGATTGCCGCACGGTGCAGCCACAGTTGATTTTGTTTTTTTTCCGCCTCATTCATCTTTTCTTTTACACCTTATTTTTAAGGTCCTCCTCGATACAGCTGTACTTTTCATGCAATACTCATTTTCACCAAAAACGTCAACTGCATATTTTCATTGTTACATCTTGTTTCCGGGTTAATTATATTATACATAGTTTCAAAATGCAAGCAAATACACTCGAAAGGAAGTAAATAACATTTTTTATATGTATTTTCACTATTTTTCTTGTTTTATTTTGACCATTTTTTTGTCAAATTGTTCTTTTTAAAGTTTCTTCTTTAATAATTTTCAGTTTTTAATTTATATATCAAAAAATAATCTCTCTTTTCTTCTGTGCTCTGTGCCTCTATACACTTTGTTTTTTTCAATCTTTAATTACTATTATTTACTTTCCCAATTTTTTTACCTAAATCTTCCTTTTCCACGGGAAAAAGGCTGATTTATACAAAATTTTTACATATTCCTTTTTTGACCTGTTTTTTTCTATTTATCATAGAAAGATTTCTTTTTTTCTGGCAATCTTTTATGTATTATCCATTTTAACTCTCATGGACAAAACTCAAACATGATGCAGTATGGAGGATCTTATGGCGAGATGAGCGCTTCTCTGCGTTATCTGTCTCAGCGCTTATTTACACTATTATTGGTGTTCCTTTTTAAATACTTTTCAGTTGCTTTTTTTCATCAACACTCTATACTAGACAAAATAAACACGATCTGTATTATTTTAAGATATCAGCCCTCTGATATTATAGAGATAACCTCAACCGATGAGGAAAAAATAAAATACTTTTAACACTGTTATTAGTGTTTGCAAGCATTACATTGAATGTTATATAAGAATAGTTAACTGAGGGGCTACCGGGAAATAGATAGCCCCATTATAAAAAAGCGCCCCTTTTCTGTATTACAACCCCAGCATAGCCCGCCAGGTATTCTTTCCTACAATGCCGTCTGCCGTAAGGCCATGTGTGCTCTGATATGCCCTCACAGCCGCTGTGGTGTTATTTCCCCAGATTCCATCTGCTGTGCTTCCCACCTTACTCTGGATCAGACGGGTAATTTCCCCTCTGGCTCCCGGACGGCAGGTAATGCAGGCAGCCAGAGTTTCAGAGCCTGCAATCCCATCCTCTGCAAGGCCGGCGGAGAACTGCAGGTTTAACTGATGCTGCAATTCTCGAACCCAGGAATTTTTGCCCTGTTCAGAAAGCGCTGTTCCTCCAGCTTCATTTTTTACATAAACAGTTCCGGCATTTTCTGCACAGATCCATCCGGAAGGAATACGAATCCAGATTTCGTTTCCAGCTTTTGCAATTTCCTGACAGGTAACGGTTGTTCCTTTTTCCAGACAGCCATTTTTATCCCTGTCATTTTTCTGACCGTCAGAGGTCAGCTCTTTATAAGCTTTTCGGCGATACTCTGTTCCCGGGCCGATGCGGACGCACATATTAGCCAGCAGGCAATAGTTCTGTCCTGTTTGGTAATCGTTTCTGGAGGGAGCAGGCGGGATTGGGAGAGCCTCTATTTCCGGAACCTTTCCATTCTCCAGAAGATTTTTGACATCTTTCCGAAATTGTTCCATGTTCAAACCGTATACTTTCCAGAGATGTGCGGGATCTGAATGGTTGGAAGAGATTCCGAGGAGAGAACCTTCGTTATGGGAAAATACAATGGGGACGTTGTCTTTTGTTCTTCCTAGAGGATCCAGATTGAATTTTTTGCAAAGATAAGCTGTGTATTCTACAGCAGTTCGATATGTCCCAAGGACATGAGCTTGGGTATGACTTCCATCTTCCCGTTCTTCCCAGACTGCACCTTCTGTATAGCGGATCGTGTCCGGTTCCGTCATCTCAAATGCGATTGCATGTCTGTTGGCATATCCTTTGTCTGCCCAGGGGCATTTGTTGTATTCCATAATTTCATAGACAGTGCCGTTTGCTTCCAGAATTGCATGAACCATGGCATTTGCTTCTGGTCTATTCCAATTTTCCATAATTCTTTCGGCACGAGGCTGAGGAATTCCGATAGAATGAATCTGAATACAGGAGGGAATTAAAGGTTTTCCCTGCTGATAACAGGGATTTTGAGTCAGATAATTTTGAATTCGTTTCATGATTTTTTACTCACTTTTTTAATCTATTATATTGTCACATTTTGAAAAAGAGTCTGTCCGAAATATTGCAAAAAAATTGTTGCATTTTCATATATTTTCTCGTATAATGTAATTGTTCGGGGCATTAGCGCAGCTGGGAGCGCGCCACAATGGCATTGTGGAGGCCACGGGTTCGAATCCCGTATGCTCCATTTTTAAGGCAAACCTGCTTATCTTTATAAGAAGATTTGTGGTTTGCTTTAATTTTATCTTTTCCAGGCGGTCTCGTTCCACATCCAATTTTTTTTTGGGCTTTCAATACCGTATCAAAAAGCTAATCTTTTACCTCCATGTTTTGACCGACGTTACCTTAAGTATTGACATTTTTTTGATTTTTTAGAGCATTTCATGTGGACACCGTCCTGTAAGAGAAGTGCCGTTAAATCATTTATTGGTGATTTAGCGGTACTTCTGTCTATTTTTACACAAACGTTTGCCTTCTTTTGGCACAAACACCTTTTTTGTTTCTTTCTCATAAGATAATAAAAAAGAAAAGGAAGCTCTCTATGGCATCTTATAATTATAATAATATGAATTGCCGAAGGAACTGCAGTTTCACTGAACCTTCAATTCCAATTTCCCATAAAGAACATTTTTGTATACCGCAGCATGAAAAGCCTCTGGCTATGGCATATGTGAAAATCCAACAATATGATACAACATTTCCTCCTGCCAAAGCACTCCAGATGGGGACTATTTTCCCGGATCTGTGCAAACCATTCTGTGGAAAGAGAGGAAATTGTCGATGAAAAATCAATCCAGTAACAGAGTGATGTCACGTCAGCAGTATCTTCAGAAGATTAACGAATGCAGTTTTGCTGTAGACGATATTCTTCTCTACCTTGACACCCATCCGGATGATCAGCAGGCTCTGGAATATTTT
>OIZR01001489.1_pt1 | contig 10054 bp, 7 predicted proteins | sample 1588591 | NCBI WGS metagenome assembly OIZR01 (sample SAMN03283249) | human gut metagenome | biome: human-associated habitat; material: feces | host: Homo sapiens | place: USA | collected 2013 | reverse complement strand
CGATATCCAGCACATTCGCCAGTTCATCGAAGTATTGTTTATCGATCCCTTTTTGACGTAACAAATTGAGGTAGCTAAAAATAGCCGCCACAACCTGATCGCGATTCGCCAGACCTTTATCGGTTAAAGACGCAGAGATCGCTAATACGCCGCTGTTGCCGTTGACGATAGGATCGGAGTTGGCGCTAATGCCCTCAACTAATCCCTGCTTTTGCAGCCAGTCGGAAAGTGTACCTGGGCTGCGATTACCAATCAGATAGGTAATCAATTCATCGGTTTTGCTACGGAATTTCGCCGAGTTGTTATCAATACGAAACTCTACGCGCAACACTTTACGCGGCAGCGCCGGGACGTAATGTATGATAATGCCCTTTTGCGCGTCGGTGACTACCGGCACGGTGATTTCCGGTTTTTTGCTCTCTTTGTTCGGCACGCGACCAAAGGTGTCCGCCGCCATTTTTGCCAACTCCGGCAGCGGTTTATTGCTGTAAATAACCGCCTTCATCAGATTGGCGGAATAGTACTTCTCGTGGAAATCTTTCAGCGCCTGCTGCACCGGATTACCAGGTTTGTCGCTTAAAGTTTCGAGGTTACCACCAGAAAACTTTGAACCAGGGTGCGCCGGGTTAATGGTTTCTGCGCTGACCTGTGCCATGCGCATCCCGTCACGCGTACGCGCCATGGTTAATTCAGCGTTCACTGCATTACGCTCACGTTCGGCGTATTTCTTGTCGAGCAAGGGTTCTGCAATAGCATCGGCCAGGCGGTCTACCGCACCGGGCAAGGCGTCGTTCTCAACTTCCAGATAGAAAGCCGTGCGATACGGCGCAGTGCTGGCATTGTGACTACCGCCGTGCATTTTGAGATATTCGGCCAGACTGTCAGCCTGCGGGTACTTTTTCGACCCCATCAGACTCATATGTTCAAGGTAATGTGCCAGCCCCTGGTACGCCTCGGGATCTTCCAGCGACCCAACGGGCACCACCAGCGCCGAGAGCGATTTAACTGCCTGCGGATCAGAAACCAGCAAGACCACCATACCGTTATCCAGACGTATAGCCTGATACTGGCGGTTATCTTTATCACTTTTACGGATGGTTTCCTGAATCGGCTGCCATCCCGTTTCTGCCTGACTTAAGGGTGCCCAAAGGGCAACTAACAACAATAATGCTTTGAACCAGGTGCTGCGGGGCATTCACGGACCTCATAATCAACTTTATTTTCTGGCCAGATTCAACAGGTTAACGCAAATCATCTGCCAGAATTTAATCTTGTGCTGCACGAGTCAGCCTATGTTTATATAACCATCAGTCCGTGACTGGTGCGCATCATAAAGTAAGCGGATAGATTGCGCAATTTTTATACAGCACTCATGACTGATTAAAGCGAAACAGCGGTAACAGGAAACGTTGCGACTGTTCAACGATGGCCTCCATTGTCTCTGGTGTTAATTGCCGCCAGAGCCTTTGATACCAGATATCATCACCTTCGCCACGCACCATCATGTTGCCTTCGTAAGCCTGAAGGAATTTCGTACGGGCTTTTTGCAACGTGGAATCGTCATCCAGCATGGCATCGTTTTGCGCGTCATAACAGGTTTTTAGCCACGCGCCGCCACTTTCAGGTAACACCAGCAATGGCGCGGACATCCCTTCACGATACCCCTCAATCAGTTGTGAGAGGTAATGCAAAGCCTGTTCGGCTGCAAGCGGCGGAAAACGCCACTCGCCGTCTTTGCGTAGAAAAAGGCGACTTTCACCATTACCACCGCTGGCACAGTAGACAAGGTGTTCCAGCCAAAGTTGCATTCCCTGCGCCACACTTAATAAAGAGGGACGCCAGCGCAACAAGCCATCCGGCTGCACCTGCGGCAACCAGCCAGTTATCTGCACACCGTTGCAGGCGAGATCAATTTCCATACTCTGCCCCGGCTGGCGACAGGCAATGACTCTGTCGGCAAGCTGCTGCATCTCCTGGCACTGTGTTTCCCAGAAAATTTCACCAAAAGCGCCATACGGTAAATCCCCTGCCGCCCGGAAGCGGCGGAACAAGCGTTCGGCATCATCCTGCTCAACCAGTGCATTCAATAACTGCTGATTGATTTGATAACGACTAAGCCCTTCAAGAATAAATGGCTCGGTGTCGGGGATTTCGCTGTCTTCAGTACGGAAGTTCACCTGCAAACGCATCTGGAAGAACGCCCGCACCGGATGTGCCCAGAATCGTTGTAGCGTTTCCAGCGGCACGGTTTCCGGTAAGGTAAACGGCAGCGGCTGAACAAATTCAGAATGTGCTTTACCAGCCTGGCTGGCCGCAGGTAGCCATTCACGAGCATAGCTTTGTCGTTCGCCTGGCTGGTAGTTTTGTGGATCAAACGGCATCCGGGTATGGAGGCAAGTAAGATGCGCTTTTACCCTTGCCTCGCTTTCATCACAGTTGAGCGCTTCATCGTCCGGTAGATAATGACTTTGCCCGATGTAGTCGATCAGTTCCTGCACCAGTACCGACGGGAAACGTTCACTGTTATCCTGAATGGAACGCCCGATATAGCTGATATAGAGTTTTTGCTGCGCGGAAATTAACGCTTCCAGGAACAGGTAGCGGTCGTCATCGCGACGGCTACGGTCGCCACGCTTCGGTTTCTGGCTCATCAGGTCAAAGCCCAATGGCGCAAGCTGACGTGGATAAACGCCGTCGTTCATTCCCAGCAGGCAAACCACTTTGAACGGAATTGAACGCATTGGCATCAGAGTACAAATGTTAACCGGTCCGGCGAGAAAACGCTGGCTGATACGTTCTTGATCCAGACGCTGCGCCAGTTCATCACGCAATAGTGACAGCGGCACCGCGTCGCCATACTGCGCACCTAAACCTTCGGCGATAATCGCCTGCCATTGTTGTTCGATCAGCGTCATCGCCGCTTCGGTTTCCGCATCCGGCAGGAAGAAGGCGTTGAGCATATCGCGACAAACCGGCAACCACTCTTCTAGCGGACGCTCCTGTGCCAGCCCGCGACGCCAGATGTTTAGCTGCATTAGCAGTGAAGCCAGATGCCCCACCAGTTCTGCAATTAAGCCGCTCGATTCATCATAAGGTAGAACCGATTGCCACTCGCCCTGCGCGCTCTCCATCGCGTAACCCAGCAACATGCGCGTCAGGCCAAACCGCCAGGTGTGTTGACCGGTAGCGGGGAGTTCCAGCTCGCGAACGTTGTCGTCATCTATCCCCCAACGAATGCCGGATTCGTTGACCCACTGGCGTAAATAACGCAGCCCTTCTTCGGTGATGTCAAACCGCGCCGCCAGCACCGGCACATCCAGCAGCGCCAGCACATCCTCTGACACAAAGCGACTGTCAGGCAGTGATAACAGGCTGATAAACGCTTCCAGTACCGGATGTGACTGCCGCGCACGACGGTCGGAAATGGCGTAAGGCAGGTAACGATCCGCAGGTGCGCTACCAAACACTGCCTGAATAAACGGACTGTAGCTGTCGATATCAGCCACCATCACGATGATGTCGCGCGGAGTAAGTGTCGGGTCTTCCTCCAGCATCGCCAGCAGGCGATCGTGTAAAACTTCAACTTCACGCTGCGGGCTATGGCAAACGTGGAAGGTGATACTGCTATCCAGTGGATCAAGCGGGCGTTTGTTATCGCTACGGGAAAACTCTTCGATGTTCACACCAGCAACGGCGCGGTTTTCCAGTTCCAGAATGTCAGACTGAATGTTATGCAGCAGGTTATCTGGCATCACATCGACAAAGGCGTCCAGCTCCTGACTGCTATCCAGATCGGAAAGGAGATAGATATAGTCGCGCCCCAACTTGCCCCAGGAGGCCAGTAGCGGGTTGCCGACATCCTGTTCACCGTCGCTGTTAAAGAGCTGTCCGGCATTTTCGCTATCGCGAAATAGCGGCAATTCGCGATCTTCAAAACTGTGTCGACGCTGACGAGTCAGCAGTTTCGCCAGATAAGCAGGATCTTTAATATCGCCCCAGTAATAACGGCAGGGGTTGGTAAACAGGAGATGGATTTCAATATGTTTACCCAGCGCCTGGAGCGCCTGGAGATAAACAGGCGGTAACGCGGAAATACCGCATATAAAGACGCGCGAAGGTAACCCCGGCGGGCAGGTCGTCGCGGACTCCAGCGTTTCGATAAAGCGCTGATAGAGATTGGCGCGGTGCCAGCGCGGTTGCCCGAGTTGATGGGTATATTCCACCAACGCCTTCCACAACGGCGCTTGCCAGGCCTGTGCTTCTCCCAGCCCTTCAACCAAATGTCCTGTTTCCCACTGTGCCAGCCAGTCCGGACGATAGACCAGATACTGGTCAAACAGGTCCGCCGCTTTTGAAGAAAGCTGGAACAGTTTTCGCTTGTCGCTATCGTCAGTCAGATAATGCCGCAACAGGGTAAAGTCTTCGCGATCCAGCAATTGCGGCAGCAGAGTCATCAGTTTCCAGCTCATGCTCTGTTTGTTAAAGGCGCTCTCTTTGGGGATTTCCGGTAACACCCGGACGAACATATCCCAGATAAAGCTCGCAGGCAGCGGAAAATCAATGTTTGCCGCAATACCAAACTTTTGCGACAGGGTCATTTGCAGCCACTGCGCCATACCGGTACTTTGCACCAGAATCATCTCTGGTTCGAAAGGATCGTCCAGCCGTTCGCGTTCGACAATAAACTCCATCAACGCTTCCAGCACGTCCAGACGATTGGAATGGTAGACCCTTAACATAGCGGCTCCTGACTACTGACGATTCGGGCAATGCAGGCGGGTCATCTCGCCTTCTCTGCCCCCGGGTGAAACTAGCGTAACGCTGATGCTGACACATCCCGCCTGCGATGTCTGCATTCGGTTGACCTGCCAGTTGGCAGGTGGCGAAATCGCGCGCAGTTGCGTTTGCTGCCAGCCATGCCGCCAGAGCTGTTGGTACTGGTTTCTGCTGGCAAGACTGTTCATTAATGTTCGCTGGAAACCCGATAACGCAGTGACAATCATCACCATCAACACCATCGCCAACATTACCTCCGGCAGGCTAAAGCCTTGTTGATTCTTCAGGGAAGCTGACATAACGCCCTCTCTTTCAGCGGACAAAAATCGCTCCAGCCGCGTGGCGAAAAAACAATGTTTCCATCAATGACTTCGCCTGTTCGCCACAACGAAACGCCTTCATAATCGGCAATCAATAAGGCTTCATTATCTGCCAGTAAACGCAAACAAACCCGGGCATCGGTTCCAGCGTACTGCGAGCACTGAACTGCGGGCTGCGTCTGCCAGGAGTGCATTTTCCCCCACGCCAGCGCCGACTGAACGATGGCCTGGCGGCGCAATGACTGACTTTCCATGCTCACGCGAGAGGCAAAACTGCGATCCTGCTGACTCATTCCTTGCAATAGCAAGCTACCCAAAACCAGCAGCATCAGAACCAGAGCCAGTGACGAAACACCTTTTTCGCGGTTCACAGGTTGAATCCTGTCACGCTATAGCTGGCATCCACCACGGTTTGCGGTTCAGACTTACTGGCAGCACGCATATTAACCGTCAACACCGGCGAGAAGCCGCTGACATCCTGACGTACGACCTGAAAAGTGTCGATAATGATGGCATCCGGATTAGTGACTTTATCCCAGCCCTTACCTTCACAGGATGTCGCACCGCGTAGCGTTTCCAGCACATGCTCCTTCAGACGAAATCCAATCTGGTCAGACTCTTTTACCGGTTCGCGATCCCAGATACCGTTACTGTTAGCATCCCACTGCACAATGATACAGTCACCCTGTCCGACAATTTCCAGCCCTTCGCCGGTACAGCTGCCATGACAATAACCCGCCCTCTGGAGATGCTTCGCGACGGTAAATACCCGCAGCCAGATTTCATCTTCCAGCGCCAGCTTACGGGTGCTCGTTAAACTTTCACGCTGTAACGCAGGCAGAAAGCGTGCAGCCCCCAGCAACAATACGCTACTGATCGCCATAGCAATCAACACTTCCAGCAGAGAAAAACCTTGCTCTTTTACAGGCATCCTTCTGTTTCTCCTTGCTGACAAAGCCGGAGTCTTCCCCACGGCGAAACCACCAGCCACCACTCGCCCGTTGTGTTTTTGAAGCGAATATGCCCGGCCCATGCGGTATTGCGCAGGCCAAAGAAAGCAAGCGAAGGTGTCAGGTCGCTCATTTCGACTTCGGGCCAACGTGGCACAAAGACCAATGGTGAACTGCCATGACAGGTATTCGCCCCAGCAACGGAACTCACAAGGCACCATAACGTCCCCTCCCTGATAACGCTGATACTGTGGTCGCGGTTATGCCAGTTGGCATCTTCACGTAAATAGAGCAAATAGTCCCGCGCCTGGCTGGCGGTTTGCCAAAGCCGTTGCGACTGCTGCCAGTATTGCCAGCCATAGAGTCCACTTGCGCTTAGCATGACCAAAATCAGCATCGCGACCAGCGTTTCAATCAGCGTATAACCACGTTGTGTTTTCATGCCGGCAGTATGGAGCAAGGAGAAAAAAAGACGAGGGCCAGTTTCTATTTCTTCGGCGCATCTTCCGGACTATTTACGCCGTTGCAGGACGTTGCAAAATTTCGGGAAGGCGTCTCGAAGAATTTAACGGAGGGTAAAAAAACCGACGCACACTAGCGTCGGCTCTGGCAGGATGTTTCGTAATTAGATAGCCACCGGCGCTTTAATGCCCGGATGCGGATCGTAGCCTTCAATCTCAAAGTCTTCGAAACGGTAGTCGAAGATGGATTCGGGTTTACGTTTGATAATCAACTTCGGCAGCGGACGCGGTTCGCGGCTTAATTGCAGATGAGTTTGATCCATATGGTTGCTGTACAGGTGCGTGTCGCCACCGGTCCAGACAAAATCACCCACTTCCAGATCGCACTGCTGCGCCATCATATGCACCAGTAACGCGTAGCTGGCAATGTTAAATGGCAGGCCGAGGAAGACGTCACAGGAGCGCTGATAAAGCTGACAAGAGAGTTTGCCGTCTGCCACATAGAACTGGAAGAATGCATGGCACGGTGCCAGCGCCATTTTATCCAGTTCGCCTACGTTCCACGCTGAAACAATAATGCGGCGCGAATCCGGGTCGTTTTTCAGCTGGTTCAGTACCGTAGTGATCTGGTCAATATGACGACCATCTGGCGTTGGCCAGGCGCGCCACTGTTTACCATACACTGGCCCGAGGTCGCCGTTTTCATCGGCCCATTCGTCCCAGATGGTGACATTGTTTTCGTGTAGATAAGCAATGTTAGTGTCGCCCTGCAGAAACCACAGCAGTTCATGGATGATGGAACGCAGGTGGCAACGTTTAGTTGTCACCAGCGGGAATCCATCCTGCAGGTTAAAACGCATCTGATGACCAAAAATGGAAAGCGTTCCGGTTCCGGTACGGTCGTTTTTCTGTGTGCCTTCGTCGAGCACTTTTTGCATCAGTTCTAAATACTGTTTCATGGTTCCTCAGGAAACGTGTTGCTGTGGGCTGCGACGATATGCCCAGACCATCATGATCACACCCGCGACAATCATCGGGATGGAAAGAATTTGCCCCATGCTGATGTACTGCACCCAGGCACCGGTAAACTGCGCGTCGGGCTGGCGGAAAAACTCAACAATGATGCGAAACGCGCCGTAGCCAATCAGGAACAAGCCAGACACGGCTCCCATCGGGCGCGTTTTACGAATATACAGGTTGAGGATAATAAACAGCACCACACCTTCCAGCAGCAGCTCGTACAACTGTGACGGGTGGCGAGGCAGCACGCCGTAAGTATCAAAAATGGATTGCCACTGCGGATTGTTTTGCAGCAACAGAATATCTTCGGTACGGGAGCCCGGGAACAGCATGGCAAACGGGAAGTTCGGGTCAACGCGGCCCCACAGTTCACCGTTAATAAAGTTGCCCAGACGCCCGGCGCCAAGACCAAACGGAATGAGCGGTGCTATAAAATCAGATACCTGGAAGAAGGAACGTTTGGTGCGGCGGGCGAAGATAATCATCACCACAATTACGCCAATCAGGCCGCCATGGAAGGACATGCCGCCGTCCCAGACGCGAAACAGATACAGCGGATCAGCCATAAACTGCGGGAAGTTGTAGAACAGAACATACCCAATACGTCCGCCAAGGAAAACGCCAAGGAAGCCCGCATAGAGTAAGTTTTCAACTTCATTTTTGGTCCAGCCGCTGCCCGGACGATTCGCCCGACGTGTTGCCAGCCACATTGCAAAAATGAAACCCACCAGATACATCAGGCCGTACCAGTGAAGCGCCACGGGTCCTATTGAGAAAATGACCGGATCAAACTCCGGAAAATGCAGATAGCTACTGGTCATCTGTCACCACAAGTTCTTGTTATTTCGCTGAAAGAGAACAGCGATTGAAATGCGCGCCGCAGGTTTCAGGCGCTCCAAAGGTGCGAATAATAGCACAAGGGGACCTGGCTGGTTGCCGGATACCGTTAAAAGATATGTATATGATCCGCGCTATAACCCTCCGCGAATCAGCCCGCCCATGCCGCGACGCTCCATAAAGGCTGCAACCTGATGGCGAACTTCGGTCGCCAGTTGCGCTTCCAGACTACGCTGCGCAAGATTTTCTGCTTCGGCATAATCAATGCGCCGCAGCAGGTATTTTACCCGCGCTACAGAACGTCCGTTCATAGACAGATGGCGATACCCAAGCCCAATGAGGATTGCCACGCACATGGGATCGCCCGCCATTTCACCGCACAAACGGAGATCGATTCCATGTATTTCCGCTTCCCGGGCGATCATCGCCAGAGCTCGTAACATTGCAGGATGAAGACTGTCATAAATGTTCGCCACCCGGGTATTGTTGCGATCAACGGCCAGAATGTATTGAGTCAGATCGTTGGTGCCAACAGAGATGAAATCGACCCGCTTTGCCAGATGCGGCAGCATAAATACCATTGACGGCACTTCCAGCATGATGCCGATACGTGGTTTGGGAATTTCGTAACCGATCATCTCCTCGACTTCACGTCCGGCACGTTCAATCAGGCGGCGTGCTTCGTCAACTTCATCGAGGCTGGTGACCATCGGCAACAGAATATTCAGGTTGCCCGTAGCGGCATTAGCACGCAGCATCGCCCGCACCTGGATCAAGAAGATCTCCGGCTGATCGAGCGTAATGCGAATCCCACGCCAACCCAGGCATGGATTCTCTTCGCTGATCGGCATGTAAGGCAGCTGCTTATCTGCTCCGACATCCAGCGTACGCAAGGTGACGGGTTTATCATTGAACATTTGCAGCATCCCCTGATACTGCGCCACCTGTTCTTCTTCCGACGGAAAACCACTTTGCAGCATGAATGGGATTTCAGTGCGATAAAGACCGATGCCATCAATACGGCTGCCCAGTTTTTCTTCATGTTCCGGGCTTAAACCGGCATTGAGCATGACTTTTATACGCTCACCGCTTTTTAACTGCGCGGGTAAATTGACGTCATCTTCCGCCAGACGGCTAAGCTCAATCTCTTCACTAATTAGCCGCTGATATTCTTGCAGCAGTACCGGCTCCGGATCGACCAGCAATTCACCGCGATAGCCATCGACGATCAGCGTCCGACGATGCAGCACCGAAGGCTGAATATCCGCGCCCATCACGGTAGGGATCCCCAGCGCACGTACCATGATCGCAGCATGGGAGTTGGCTGCGCCATCTCGCACGACAACACCGACTAAGCGATCCTGGGGCAGCTCAGCAAGAGTTGTCGCTGACAGTTCATCTGCCACCAGAATGAAACGTTCCGGCCAGGCGTTCGGCCCTTGATTAGCGTCATCAAGATGAAACAGCAATCGCTGACCCAGCGCACGTAAATCGCCAGCCCGCTCTTTGAGATAGTTATCGCTTAGCGCGGCAAACTGTTCGGCAAATTTTTCAATGACCGTTTTTACCGCCCATTCTGCCACCGAGCCTTTATCAACCTCGGCAAACAATTCGCGACGCAGCCGGGTGTCCGAAAGCAGGTGCGAGTAAAGATCGAAAATAGCCGCCGTTTCTTTTTGTGCACCGGCGG
>OIZR01001487.1_pt1 | contig 10075 bp, 10 predicted proteins | sample 1588591 | NCBI WGS metagenome assembly OIZR01 (sample SAMN03283249) | human gut metagenome | biome: human-associated habitat; material: feces | host: Homo sapiens | place: USA | collected 2013 | reverse complement strand
CGCCCGCCGGGAACAAGGGTCATATGGCCAAACTCTCCCAGCCTTCTGCTTCTCCCGTAGCAGGCTTTCCCCTCTACCATAACCGCTCCGCCCACCGACTGGCTGACAAAAAAGTAGACGCAGTCCGGACTTGTCCCGCCGGCATGATATTCCGCCTTCCCGCCGCAGTTGGCATCATTTTCCAGCAGTACCGGAAAGGAAAACCATTTTGCTGCAATCTCATGGATCTTGTAGCTGATCTTCATCTGCTCATGCATGGCATAGATCTGCGTCCCCGTCTCATCAATGATCGCCGGCAGAGATATCCCAAGCCCCAGGATATCTTTCTGATTGATCCCGCTCTCTCCAATCGCCGCAAACACCACATTTTTCAGCTTTTCATAGGACGTCTCATCATCTTTCAGCCGAAGCTGTACCCGTTTCGTGTACAAAACTTCCATAGCCAGATTAATCACTACTACGTTGACGTGATTTGCTGTAATATCAAGTCCGATCGCCAGCTTCGCATCCCGTATACAGCGGTAGCTCTTAGCCTTCCTGCCCCCCATAGACTCCAGAACACCTTCTTCTTTTACAAGCCCTTTCTCCTCCAGTTCCCGGATGCCCTGGGCAACGGTGGGGATGCTAAGTCCCAGGGCCTCAGCAATCATATTCTTCGGAGCCGCCTCCGCCTTCAGCATATAGCGCAGCACGCTGTTTCTGTTCTGCTTCTTTACTTCAATATTACTTAGTCCCACAGGAATTCACCCTCTCTTTATATATTTTTAAAAGTATTTTAACAAGTCATACACTTAGTATAAATAACTTCGTTTTTATAGTCAAGAGGCGAGACGCAAATAAATTTATTCTTTTTTCCTTCCCAGCACTGCTTTGCAAAATATAACTGCCGCCGCCGTACTTATCAGTGTCGCCGCGATCCCCGGTCCCACAACAGCAGCCGGATCCGCACTGCCGTACTGACTTCTGTAAGCAATCACATTTACCGGTATCAGCTGCAGAGAAGAAATATTCAAAATCAGAAACACGCACATCTCATTTCCGGCAACACCTTTTTTCCGGACAGGCCCTTCCGCCTTCCCGCTTCTCCGCTCCTCCTCCAGCACCGCCAGCTCTTCCATTGCCCGAAGCCCCGCCGGAGTGGCCGCCCACCCAAGCCCCAGAATGTTCGCTATGATATTTGATGCTATGTACTTCCAGGAAGGATGTTCCCGGGGAATTTCAGGAAAGAGAAAATGCAGAAAAGGTTCCATTTTCCCCGTAATCTGGCGAATCAGTCCCGATTTTTCCGCAATTTTCATAAGTCCCACCCAGAGCGAGGTTACCCCTGCCATCACAACACATAAATTTACCGCCTCTTTTGCCGAATCCACTGCCGCTTCCGTCACCGCGCCCAGATTTCCCGTTACCGCACCATAGAGAATTCCCACCAGGATCATTCCGCCCCACAACAGATTCATCTCGTCACCTTTTTTCTCTTTCTGCTTCTATTCATACGCGAAAGTGATAGGAAATATCCGCAAAAGATACCAGATCCCCATTCTTCAGCATACATTTTTCCCCGCCGGCCAGTTCCCTGTGATTTACCCGGGTTCCATTTTTTGAGTTCATATCCTGCAGGTAATATTCTCCCTCCCTTTTCTCAATCCTGGCATGAAGACGGCTGACTGTAGGCACATTAATCTGAAGATCCGCCGCACCTTCCAGTTTTCCAATCAGCATCTGATCTCTGTCAAGAATCAGATTTTCCAGTTTTCCCTCTGTCACCGGGATCAGCTGCGCCTGGGGAACCTGCTCACACAGCAGACAGGTATCCGCACCCTCTTCCCTCTCCGGAATCGTTTCCTGCTCTGCGTTTTTCTCTTTTATTCTCTCTTTCCTCTGCCCGGCCGCTTTTCTCCGCGCCGCCGTCTGCTCCATTACCTCCCGGATCTCCCTTTCTTCCCGCTCCTCCTTCCTCCTTTTCCAGAGAACCCCTGCACCGGTAATCCCGGCAGTTCCCACAAGAACACAGGGCATCCACAAGAACCATCCCTGCAGCTGCTTCCACCGGCAAAAGAAAACCCAGAGGCTGATCAACAGAAGACTCCCGGCGGCTATACACCCTAAAAGCGCCGTTTCAGCAAGACCGCCTCTCTTTTCTTCCTCCGGCTTCTCCTCCCACCAGTCAAATTCCTCTTCTTCCCTTTCTTCTTCCGAAATTCTCTCCGCTTCTTTTTCTTCTCCCCCGCTCTCCGCATTTTCTTCCTTCCGATACAACAGCTCCCTCAGCTGCTTCCCCTGAAAATTTTCTTCCATAGCTTTCCGGTACATCCCATATCCCAGAACAACTGCTTCCTGATCCCTGTGATCAATCCTTGGCAGAAGATACTCCGTCAACTCCTTTATCTTCCCGCCTTCCTTTGTGTCCGGAAAATAGCAGAACTGAAACTTTCCCCTTTGTCCGTCCCAATAAATATATTCCGGTTCCAGAAGAATACAGGAAGAATCCAGCAGATACTCCTCCGCCTCATCAAGGCCGCTCACAATGCCTTCCACCAGCCCCCGCAATTTCCGGTAATCCGCTTTCCCTGTCTCATACAGACTGGAAAGTGACTGTCTTGAAGTGATGTCATAATAGAAAAAGACCTGATTATCCATCCCCTGTATCGTACAGGGCAGAAAAGTTTCCCACTGGTTTGACAGCATCATACGCACAGGATATGCTGAGGTATCCACTTTTTCCCCGCCCTGAAGAATCAGGTAAGTATGATTCATATCCCTTTTGTAACTAACTTCCATCCCCCTGTCTCCTTATTTCTTCCCTTTCCGGATCGCATTTACCCTTCGGATATGTTCCGCCGGTCTTACCACTTCTGAAAACTGTTCCACTTCAAATCTCCCTTTCCATCCTCCCAAAACAGCGCTGTTCTCCCCGCTGCACCTGATCCCTATCTTTGTCTTTCCCACCTGTTTTTCCAGAGAAAGCCCCTCCGCAGAAAAGGCCTGATTCTCCCGGATCTGGGAAATCTTATCCCGGATTATCCCCTCTGTCCCCTCCCGGTTCCAGGAAGCTTCCATACTTCCCGCCGCTGCCGCCTCACAGGCTGCCGCGGTAAACCAGATCTGATTATGACAGTACCAGTACACTCCGATCACAAGAAAGAAAATCCATAAAAGAATTCCCTGCAGAAGCGCCGCTTCTGCTGTAAAGCTTCCTTTTGCTTTTTCTCTCATAACAGTACTCCTCCCGCAAATCCCAACAGCAAAAACGGAAGAAAGGGGATTTCCTGATCCTTTCTCTTTCGCACCACCAGATACAGCGCCCATATTCCTGCCAGAGCAGAGGCCAGTCCCAGGATTCCGAGAAGTTCTGCCGGAGCAAGGAAAAGTCCCAGAATCAGGATAACCCATCCATCCCCGTATCCCACAGCCTGAGAAGTAATCCTCCCCAGAAGGAGCAGCAGCATTCCCGGAAGCAGACTGCAGAGCAGCTCACCCAAAACAGGTTTCCGAAAGAAAATCAAATATCCGATCCCCAGAATCCCAAAACAAATCATTTTTTTCACTGAAATTTCCCGTTTTCGCACATCTTCCCAGGTATGGATTCCCAGAAAGAAAAAAATACAGGCTGTCCCTATCATGATCACCTCCCGGCACATCGGGAACATTCTCCCTTATGTGCCACTTCTGATTTTTTTACCATTTCCACATGCCGTGTAAGACCACTGCAGTCCCGGGAACTGTGATATGCTTCTCCCTGGGGAGAGAGATAGACACATGCCCCTCCTCCTCCGCATTTTTCACAGGCATGATACCTTCCGCCCTGTTCATTCCTCAGCTCCTCCACCTGGCTTCTGTTTGCCTGATAGACAGTCAGCTGTAAATACGTACAGTTCCTGTCTGTGTGATAAACACTCTGATTCTCCGTAATGAAAACCATCTCTTCTGCCTCTTCCTCTCCCGGTCCTTCCGGCAGATCTCCCTGATAACCCACCCAGGCATGTACCTCTGCCTGATTATAAAGCGGTATCGGCGGCGTCTTAAAAAATCCCACCGGCAGACGATATTCATACCGGATCTTCAGCTTTATCCTGCTTCCATCCCAGGTATCTCCCTCAAACCGCAGATTCCCGCATCCTCGCGGCATCTTCAGCCTGCCGGCCGCATAGGCCTGACAGGCCGCATCCGTCAGGGTTCCCTTCTCCTCCCCGGCTGTATACGCATACATTCCCAGCTTTCTCGCACTGGAATCCAGAGAAAGGCTCACCCTGGCCTGTACCGCATAAATATTCAGCATACCGATCAGCATAAGAAGCGCCAGGAAAAAGAGCGGCAGCGCTGCCGCCGCCTCCACCGTCAGGCTTCCCCTGAAAAGAGAAGCACAAAAACATACTTTTTCCGAAGCTTTCTCCGGCCTGCTCATCGGGGCTGCACAGACCGGTTTCTTCCGAAGAGAGCGTGTTCTCGGTTTTCTTTTTGCATATCTGTGCTGCTCCGGAAAAAGCATGCTTTTGTACCTCCCTTCCCTTAAGTTTCTCCATATCCATAACCGCGGGATACAGACAGCCGGATTCCTCCGCCTTCTGCCTCTGCCTGCGCCTCCAGCTGTCCAATACAGTGATCCAGCCTGAAAGATTCCTTTCCTTCCCTTTCCCGCATACCATATTCCACCATATCCATTCCCCGCATCACCTGTTTTTCTTCATTCACCGCCAAAAGCAGAATCCTTAAATATCCTCTGTAATCCAGCCCCTCTTCCTGCTCCTTCCTGAGACTGTCCAGCCCGTCTGCCAGATGAACCAGCTGATCCAGTTCCAGCTGCCAGGATCCTTCTGTTTTTACCAAAGGAACCTTTCCTCCATCCAGGAGCGTCCGCACATCCAGAACACTCTCCCCGAAAGCCCAGCATGCCTGCAGGGCTTTCTGTATCAGTCCCTTCGCCACAGGAAGTCCGATGGATGCTGAAATCGCAGCAGCCATCGCGGATGCCTGCGCCCGCTTACTTCCATCCGTGAGCAAATGCGCAAAGTTAGATGCCTCTCTGATCAGCAGAAGCTGGCTGACCACTCCTTTTAAATTTTCCTCATCTTTTTCTTTCCCCTTCAGAACATATTCCAGCTCATATCTGTTTCCTGCGCCTTCATCTGTATAACAGGATAAATACTCCAGCAGATATTCCTGAAAAAGCAGCTTTTCCGTTATTCCCCTCTCTTCCGGCAAAACCTGAAGGCCAAATCCTTTTTCCAGTGTTCGCCCGGACACCAGCTCCTGTTTTTCAAAAGATTCCTCTGAAAGATTTTCCAGATCCTTTACAACCAGTCCAAGAACGCCCTTTTTCCAGATTTTACGGATGACATCAATCGGATTTTCCACCGGTTCTGCAGGTGTCTGCAGTTCTTCTCCCTCTTCTTCCTGCTCCTTTTTTAATTCTTCCAGATCAGACTCATAATTCTCCAGGACTTCCTCATTCGCTTCCCCCGAATGAATCTCATCCTGATTCTCAAGAATTTCCCTCTCTCCTTCCACAAGTTCGAGAAGGCTGCGTATCCCCTGGCTCCCCAGGTTTTCTTTCATTACTTCCACCGCCTGCAGGCGAAAAGCTTCTCCTTTGCGATCCGTCGCCAGCGTATATCCCGTCAGACCCGCATGATCGATGCGCAGTCCCCAGATATTCTTCTTCCATCCGCTTTCCGCTGCAGAACCTTCTTTCATCCCCTGGTAAATACAGTCGCAGAGCAAATCCTGCCTGAATTTTTCTCCGCCAAAACTTCCATCCACAAACAGCAGCCCATACTGCTCCAGAAGTACAGGATCATACCGGGCAAACACTGAATAAAGACTCTGGTGAATTCCGACAGACAGCTGCGTTCTCGCTCCGGCAATCCGGACAGACCGGTAAATCACCTGAAAAAGCAAAAGAAACACAGACAGCATCAGACACAGATAAATTGTAATGCTTCCTTTCTTTGCCATGAGATACGCTCCTTTCTCCGGGATTTTTTAGATGCCGTTACTCTGACTTGTGATCTTAGACAGCAGGCTGTTCACAAGGCTGACCAGCTGCTTTTTGAAAATAATAACCAGTCCTACCAAAATAACTAGAATCAGTATGATTTCCACCACACCTACCGCATCCTCTTCTTCCCAAAACGCGCGAAGTTCTCCGATATTCATCACCCCCTTTCCGCAGTTTTCTTCTATAAGCCAAAGGACATCCAGGCTGGTACCAGGATAATCACGAAGATAATTCCAAGAAGAAGAATCATGGGAAACAGAAGTTTTGTCCCCGCTTCTTCCCCCAGGATCTTTGCCTGCCTTTTTCTGTCATCGAAAGCCTGCGCCGATTCCTGTTCCAGCAGTTCCAGAAGATGCCGGTTGCCTTTTCGCAGATTCTGAACCAGAAGAGTCGCCAGCGTTTTGTAAGCGGCCAGAGGGCAGCTTCCGCCCAGATGCTCATAAGCTGCCGCCTCCGGCACCCCCTGTTCCATCTCCCGGCAGCACAGCGTCAGAGCATCATAAGCATACCGCGCCTTGGCTCCCCGCTTCCTCCTCATCTGATAATCCGCAGAGAGCCGGGCAAATGCCCGCCGGGCGGACAATCCGGCACTGAGCAGCAGCGCAAGCTGATTTACTATCTCCGGGTAATCTGCCATCATCTGCCGCTCCCTCATCTCCTGTTCTTTTTTTCTCTCCTGTAATCCCGATGCCATCAAAAGAATCCCCAGGAGAACGGCTATTCCGAAAACTGCAACAGCTGTTCCCTCCTCCGGCCGTCTCCATTCCACCTTCTGACCCTCGTAAGACTCCGGAAGCAAAAGAGTATTTCCTGTCTTATTCTCCTGCCCCTTTTCCGCTTCTTCTTTCAGACGTCCATCGATCCCTTCTGCCTTTTCAGCCGGAAGAACGGTAACTTCCCAGGTTTTCTGCCTCTTTTCTTCCTGACAGATAAGTTCTGCCTGCAGAAGGACCTGCTGTTTCTGCTCAGATCTCTCCACCCGGCCGGTCCAGTCCAGAATTTCCGGATGATCCGTATACCAGGAAACCGTAACCGGAAGTCCTTCCACCTGTTCCGGCAAATACAAGTCCCCTGTTACCTGGCTGAGAGAGGTGTTTCCCTTCAGAATATCCCGATCCAGTCTCTCCTCCGCCTCCTCAAGATACTCTTCTATTTTCCCCGGCTCATATACCTGCGCCGATACCTGAAGCGGAATCTCAAATACTTCCCCTCCCACCCTGGCTTCCAAAGTCTCTTCATAATCCTGTTCTCTCCTCTCTAAAGTTTTTATCTCTCCCCGGCTTTCTCCGGCCGCTGCAAAAAATCCCAAAAAGCTCCCCAGCCAGACTGCCGCCAAAAAATATCCTGCTTCCCGCCCCCGGATCCATCTCCCTTCTATCCCGGCTTTTCTGCAGAACCAGCTGCCCGCCCTCACAAACGGCCGCTCCACTCTTTTACAGGAATCTTCCACCTTCTCCCCGCGTGTGATGATCAGAAATCCACATAAAACCAGAAAAATACAGCCATATATCCACATAATTACACCTCAATATCCACGATCTTCTCCCCCAGCCGAAGTGCTGCCGCATATACTGCCAGGCAGACAGTCATCACAGCCGCCCCTGTCACATTTCCATACAGGGGATCCAGAAAACCCGGAGAAAGAAGCCGAAGATAGAGAATAATTCCGCAGGGCATACATCCCATAATCCTCTCTTCCATTTTCTTCGCAGCAATGCAGGCTTCAATTTCCTCCATTACTTCCATCTTATCCCGAAGGCGGACCGCTGTATTGTGCAGCACCTGCTCCAGATTTCCTCCTGTCCGCTTCGCAATTGCATACACATTTACAAAACTTTGAATATCCTCCACACCGGTCCGTTCTCCCAGCTGGCTCAAAAGTTTTTCAACCGGTATACTGATCTGCATCTGATTCCGGATATATTTTAACTCTGCCACCATTTCCGCCTCTTCCCCGTGAAGCTTCTCCAGATCCCGGGCACACTCTGCCAGGGCATTTTCCATCGAATATCCTGCGCGGAGCGCTACGCACAGAGAAGTCATCATGTCTCCAAACTGCTTCGTCATCCTTTTCTTCCTCCTCTTCTCCAGCAGAATCTTCCTTCTCTTCATCAGGAATCCGGCGGTCACCGGTGTCAGAAGCATAACCCACAGGGTACCGTAAAACAGAAAATCCACCAGAGCTGTAACCCCTGCCGCCCAGAAAATACAGAGAACTTTTTCCTTTCGATCTAGAAGACAAACCTCTTTCTTTTCCTTCATTCCTCCTGTTCCCTCTCCAGCTTTTCCCGATTCAAGAGTTCTCCTCTCTGTTCCAGAATCCCCAGACGGTCGTTCCATGCGTACAGTGTCTTTACACAGACCTCTCCCTCCTGATACCCTGCTGTCTGAGCAATCTCCAGTACTCTCCTTTTTCTGCTCCGCCGTCCCAGATGAACCAGAATTTCCACTCCTGCTGCAATCTGCCGGCGGATCGCCTCCGCTGGCAGCTGTATTCCCATCAGAACCATTGTCTCAAGACGGCTTATCATATCCCTGCAGCTGTTGGCATGGATTGTTCCCAGACTGCCCTCATGCCCTGTATTCCAGGCCTGAAGAAGATCTACCGCTTCCTCTCCGCGCACTTCCCCCACGATAATCCGATCCGGGCGCATCCGCAGAGCCGTCCGGATCAAATCCCGGATCGAAACTTCCCGTGTCCCTTCCATAACCGCATTTTTCACCTCCAGACGCACCAGATTTTCCACTCCCTGAATCTGCAGTTCCGCGTTATCCTCTATCGTAATGATCCGTTCACCCTTGGGAATAAAATCAGACAGGGCATTGAGAAAGGTAGTTTTTCCCGTAGAGGTTCCTCCGCCGATCAGAATCGAATATCCGGCCTTCACGAGACGCCCCAGAAACTCTGCCGCCTCCCGGGAAATGCTCTCCCATGCCAGAAGCTGGTCCATCGTAATCTTCTGTTCGGGAAACCGGCGGATCGTAAGGATCGCCCCATCAAGAGCTACCGGAGGAAGCACTACATTTACCCGGTCACCGTTTTCCAGACGCGCATCTACAATAGGATCATTTTCATTTACTGTGCGGTTGCATCGCCCTACAATCTGCTGTATCACATCCTCCAGCTTCTCTCTGGAAGTAAACTTCTTCTCCCATTTTTCCACCCTCCCTCCTCTCTCCACAAAAATCTTCTCATAGCCATTCACCATAATCTCCGTAACCGAAGGATCCTCCACCAGCTCCTGAAGTACATCCAGACGGCGCAGGGAAAAGAACAGTTCTCTTCGCAGCCTCTCCCGTTCTGTCAGAGGGAGAAAATAAATCCGGCCCGCCTCCTCAATAACCAGGTCAATCTCTTCCAGCACCTGTTCATCTCCCAGTTCCTGTTCCATCCTAAGACGTTCCATAAGCTGCTTTTTCAATTCCGGGAATATATCTTTTCTCATAGCTGCTCCTCCCGCAGCAGTTCTCTCACATAATCTCCCATCTGACTCCAAACCAGCTCTTCCACATAGGCATTCCCCTTCTTCTCACTGGTGTGGTAGGGAAGATTTACTTTTTTAACGCGTTTTAACATCTCTCCACAGTCCCACATCTGCACCAGATTTTCAAACTGTTCCACCTTCGCCCGGGAGACAGTCTCCTCCCGCACTGGCATATAGACCCTGTCGCACTGCTCCAGCATGGTATACAGCTCCGGAATACAGCTTCCCACATCCAGAAGGATCACCTCATAGCTGCTCTGCTTTTTTAATGTATCAAAAAGTTTCGACCACTCTTCCCAGGATGCAGCCATCAGGTCTGCAGGAGAGAGCGCTGGCGGCAGATAGTCCATATTCTGAAACGACTGTACCATGCTGTTGATCCGAAAGATCAGATTGCTGCTGTCCTGGCGGATATAATAGAGCAGATCGCTGAGATTTTTTTCATAAGTGCAGGAAAAGAGCTGTTCAAAACCTGCATACTCTTCCAGATTCAGATACAGAACTGCCTTCTGGCGGGCCAGGATCTGCCCCAGAGCCAGGGCAAAAGAAGTCTTCTGACAGCGCCCCACCGGAGAATAAACCGCCAGCAGGCGGG
>OIZR01001483.1_pt1 | contig 10119 bp, 8 predicted proteins | sample 1588591 | NCBI WGS metagenome assembly OIZR01 (sample SAMN03283249) | human gut metagenome | biome: human-associated habitat; material: feces | host: Homo sapiens | place: USA | collected 2013 | reverse complement strand
CCGGGCCTCCCGGTCCATCTTGTTGATGAAGGTGAAGATGGGGATGTCCCGCATGGCGCACACCTTGAACAGCTTGCGGGTCTGGGCCTCCACGCCCTTGGCCGCGTCAATGACCATCACCGCGCTGTCGGCGGCCATGAGGGTGCGGTAGGTGTCCTCCGAGAAGTCCTGGTGGCCGGGGGTGTCCAGGATGTTGATGCAGTAGCCCTCGTACTGGAACTGCATGACGGAAGAGGTGACCGAGATGCCGCGCTGCTTCTCAATCTCCATCCAGTCGGAGGTGGCGGCCCGGGTATTCTTTTTGCCCTTGACCTGCCCAGCCTGGGCAATGGCCCCGCCGTAGAGCAGGAATTTCTCGGTCAGGGTGGTCTTGCCGGCGTCCGGGTGGCTGATGATGGCAAAGGTACGCCGGCGATTGATTTCTTTCTCGTATTGTGACAAGGTAATGTCCTCCTTGATAGAGTTGGTGCATGGGTGCCGGGCGGATGTGGGCATCCGCCCCTACGGCTGGAACAGGCCCGCATTTGGACGTTGTAGGGGGCGATGCCTACATCGCCCCGCCTTACGGCGGAGTGAGGCGGCGGATGGCGTCCGGGATCGCCTCAAAGGCGGCCACCGAGGGCACAGGGCGGTCAATGCGCCCGAAGCCGTAGGCGGCATGGAGGAAGGGAACCCCCGCCTTGGAGGCGGCGTCATAGTCCCCCTGGGTGTCCCCGATGTAGAGGGGCCGCCTCAGGCCGTTCCGCTCCGCCACCAGGGCGATGTTGTCCGCCTTGGGCAGCCCCGTGCGGCCGGGGTTTTCGTAGTCCGTAAAATAGCGCCCCAGTCCATGGGCCTGGAAAAAGGCCTCAATATACCCGTCCTGGCAGTTGCTGACGAGAAAGAGGGGACAGCGGGCGGAGAGCGCCGCCAGGGTCTGCTCCACCCCAGGGTAGAGGACGCCCCCGTGGGCGGCCACATAGGCGTTTTCCTCCGACAGCACCTCCTCCAGAATGGGCTTCACCCGCTCCTGGTCCAGCTCCGGCACCAGGCGGTGGAGGATATCGGGCAGCAGCATCCCCATACACGGCAGCAACCGCGCCCGGGTCACGGTGCCGGCATACTCCGGCGCAAGCCGCTCCAGGGCCCGGTTCCAGGAGATGCAGATGGCATCCACCGAATCCCACAGGGTCCCGTCCAGATCAAACAGAAGTCCGTCAAACACGTCCATCCCCCCGGTTCCGTCTCACAAAAACGACCACATCCGAAGGGATGCAGCCGATACCAATACCTTGATACTATATCATACCCAAGCCGCCCTTTTCAAGCCTCCCTGTCCCATATTTTGCACAAAAAGCCGGGGCCGCTGGGCGGCCCCGGCTTGGGAGCTGGGTTACAGGGTGAGGGCGCGGTGGAGAATGACGGCCATCTCCGCCCGGTTCAGGGTTCCGGTGGGGTTGAGCTTGCCCTGCTCGTTGCCCTGGATCACGCCGGCCTGGGCCATGGCGGCCATGGCCGTGCGGGCGTAGTCCGCCACGGAGGCCCCATCCGGGAAGCGGCTCAGGTAGCTGTCATAGGCGTTGGGCACAGACCGGTTGACGGCCTGCATGGCCCGCAGGAGGAACACCATGGCGTCCTGCCGGGTGACGGGGTCGTTGGGGCGGAAGCTCCCGTCCGCCTCGGCGGTGGCGATGCCCAGAGCCTTGGCATGGGCCAGGGCCTCGGCGTAGTAGCTGCCGGCGGCCACGTCAGTAAAGTTGCCTGCGGCGGCGGTGCTGCTGAAGCCAAAGGTGCGGTAGAGCATCAGGATATAGTCGCCGCGGGTGAGGGTGGAGGCGGGGCTGAAGGTGGCGCCGTCGCCCGTACCGGTGGTAATGCCGTAGGCGGCCAGGAATTCCACGGAAGCTCCCGCCCAACTGTTATAGCTGCCCATGTCGCCGAAGCGGGAGGAGGCGGAGGGCGTGACCATCACCTGAACGGTGCCGGTGTACTCGATGCCGTCGGCATCGGTACCCACATAGGGGATGGTTACAACGCCGCTGTAACCCGCCTTGGGCAGGAAGGTGACCTCGCCCAGCAGGTAGACGCCGCCCACGGAGTAGTCCACGGTGGAAACCACCTCGCCGCGGTACTGGGTGGGAGTGTGGAAGTTGTAGTAGAGCTGCCCGCCGGTGGTGTCGGGGGCGGGGAACCGGACGGAGGTCAGGGCCTTGCCGCCCCGGGCCGCGCAGGCGGCGGTAAAGTCGGCGGCGTTGAAGTCCACGGCCAGGCCGGTGGAGGTGTAGGTGATGATGGTGGGCTCACTCAGCGTCACATAGGTCAGCTTGACCTCGCCGTAGAAGGACTTGCCGTTGGCGGCCTCCCCCTCAAAGGGGATGCGCACGGAGCTGCCGGTGCCGTTGCCGGGGACAAAGGAAACCTGGTCCAGCCAGGGAGAGGAGGCGCGGTAATAACGGCCGGAGCCCACCTCAGACTCGCCGGACTCGCCGTGCTGGTAGTACAGATAGCCGCCGCGGCCGGAGTCGTAATCAAAGATCACATAGTTCAGATTGGCGCCGGTCTCCTTCACGCAGGCCTCGTTGAACGCGTCCGTCTGGAAGTTGACGGTGGAACCGTTGCCGGCCTGGAGCTCCACGGTAATGTCGGCGCCGCCGGCATCGCCCACCCGAATGACCAGCTCGCCGGAGAACTTGTCGCCGTCGTCCGCCCTGCCCTCAAAGGGGATGGTGACCGCCCCTTCAAAATTGCGCTTGGGTACGAAGGTCAGGTCGTCGATCTCGTCGTGGCGGATTTCCTCGTCCTCGTCAATCTCCTCCTGATCCCGCTTGTCATAGTCCCGGTAGAGGGTGCCCTCCCGGGAGGAGGGCAGATCGGTGAACCAGACCCGTCCCACCTCGGTGCCGCTGGTCTCGTCGTAGACGAACTCGTCGAAGTCGTCATAGTCGAAGTCCACCGTGTCGTTGACATCTACCTCATAGGTCACATCACCCTTGGCGGCGCTGCTGTTTCGGCCGCCGCCCACCTCGATGACCAGGTCGCCGTAGAACTTATCCCGGGCGTCCGACCGGCCCTCGAAGGACAGGGTAACCGTCCCCTCATAATTCCGCTTGGGCACAAAGGTCAGGTCGTCGATCTCGTCCCGGTCGAACTCCTCTTCCTCCTCTACTTCGCGTTCACTGGAGTAGCCATAGTCGTAGTAGAGGGTGCCCTTGCTGGAGGAGGGCAGGTCGGTGAAGAAGATGTAATCGACCTCGGTGCCGTCCGACTCGTCGTAGGCATAGTCGTCAAAATCGTCCACGTCCAGATCCACGGCGTCGTTGACATCCACCTCATAGGTCACTTCGCCGTCAGAGGATGAACGCCCTGTGCCATTGACCTCAATATAAAGTGTACCAGAAAAATTCTCACCCTGGTCGGACTCACCGCTAAAACCGATCGTTACGGAACCATCGTAGTCCTCATCTGGCACAAAGGCGAGATCATCTAGGTCTCTGCGGGTAAAGCTCTCTCGCTTTTCGACCTCATATTCGTCTCGGCCGTCATAGTCAAAATATAGCACACCCTTACTGGACGAGGGTAAGTTTGTAAACCAGAGCTCATCCACCTCGGTACCCTGTGACGTTTCGTCATACACAAATTTATCGAAGTCCTCCTTTTCCAAGTAGAGGACCTCATCCGCATCCACCTCGTATTCTACATTTCGGCTCGCCGCCGTGGCCCCGGGTACCAGGCTCGTTAAAAGGGCCAGACTCATACCCGCGGACAGCAGCCGGGCAAGCCCTCTATGGGTTCGCTTCATGTTCATTCTCTCCTTCCAATGCAGGTTTTTTCTTGGTTATATATTCCATTATCCAACATTACAGACGAAATGTCCAGAGCAAGGTTCCCGGTTTTCATTAAAAAAATCTTAAAGTTTGATCAGAACAGCCGGGAGGGAGCCCGCAGGCTCCACTCCCGGCTGCCGCCGTATATGAAATTGCGCTTATGCCTGCCTTACTCGGCGGGGCGGACCAGCACCTCGTCGGTCTCACCCAGCAGGATGGACTTCTCGCTGGGGCGCAGTTCGCCGGTGTTCTCGTCGCGGCCCTGGAGGACAAAGCGGGCGTCAGGATCGCCGATGGACTGGGCGGCCTCGTTGGAGCCCTGCCAGATGGGGTCGCTGCCGGGCTTGCGGTAACGGTTGAAGATGACGCCCAGCTCGGTGTCGCCGCTCTCCATCCAGTCGGTCATCATGTTCCAGTCGCCGGAGCTGTCGCCAAAGACCATCAGGGGGCCGGCGTTGTCATACTGGGGCGCGATGAAGTTGGTGATAATGGTGCTCTTGCCCTCACCCTGGGTCTGGGCGTACTTGCCCTCGCCGCCCCAGTCGTAGTTATACTCGTTAATGTAGCGGCCGTCCTCGCCCAGCTTGTTGCGCATGGCGTAGACGTGGTCCTCGGGCAGGTTGTAGCCCATGGTCTCATTGGCGGCCAGCACGGTGTCGATGGGGGAGGCGGAGACGATATACACGTCGATGCCGTTGGCCTGGAGGGTGGCATACAGGTCCTTCAGCTCGTCGGTAAAGGTCAGGCCGGTGATAAAGTCAATCGAGACAATGCCGGTCTTGCCGGGCAGCTCCACGGGAGAGGTCCAGGTTTCCTCGGCATAGCGGCCGTAGTCTGCCCAATACTGGTGGGAGGCGGCAGCCAGCTTCTGCACCTCGTCGGGGGTCATGCCGGTGAACAGATAGCCAACCCAGGGGTAAGAGACGGCGTGATCAAAGTAGTCGCCCAGGTTGCCGTACATGAAGCGCAGCTTGGCGGCGAAGTCCTGGTACTGGTTGGACGCGTGGATGTAGTTGAGGTCCTTGTCCCCCTCAAAGCCCTCGTAGTTGGCATAGATCCACTCGTAATCGCTGGTGATGTCGGCCACCAGGGTGGCGGGGGTGATGTTCTTGCCGTCCAGGCTGGTGCCCATGGACTTGTTCAGGTCGGGAATGCCGGTCTCCAGAACGGCCTCCATGTCGGCGGGGTCGATCTTGAATTGCAGGTTCTCAATCTGGTAGATGAGCAGGGCCTCCTGAATGTCGAAGATGACGGAGGTGTTGTCAAAGTCAAAGACCACGTACTTGCCCTGGTTGGCGTTCTCGTCAATCACGGCCTGGATGCGGGCGCGGGTAGCGGGGGCCCAGTTGCCGGTGATGAGCTGGGTGGCGTCGGGCTTGTAGTGGGAGCCGGTGTCGATGGCCGCAGTGTCGGTAGCCTTATCCCAGGTCAGGCCCACGTCCAGCGCGCTGGCGAAATCGCGCAGCTTGTAATAGTTGTTGCCGTTGTCAATATTGTATCCCTCGACAGCGGCCGCCTTACCGTCCACCGTGACCTTGGTGGAGGCGGGCACCAGAGAACTGGCTGCCAGCGCCGCGGGAATGCTCAGGCCCATGGTGAGGGCGAGCCCCAGAGCGATCAGTTTGGATGGCTTATGGGATTTCATTTCATGTTTCCTCCTCTTTTTCTTTCCTTGCGACCAGGAGTCCTCCGGCGCGGAGTCTCCAGTGGTCAGAGCCCCGACCCCGCAAGGTGTTTTGCATGATACCATGAGCATCTTCCAATTGCAACCATGCTCACATTATTCTGCCTTTTGCCCGATTTCAGCCACTCCATTTTGTTTAGATTGTATATATTTATTCCCCTATTTGTCACTATTTTTAGTGAGCATGCTCTACAAATGCGGTAAACTCCAATTATTTACCTCCCTTTTACAGCGCCATGGTGGCAGTTGGGCTCTGATCCGGCCTACACTGGACAGGAACCGTACCTCCCGCCCCGCAGAAAGGAGAACCCCCATGCTTCCCTGTCAGAGCCAATGTCCCTCCTACCACAGCGGCTGCCACAAGAGCTGCGCCTGCTGGAAGGCCTTTCAGGAGCGCCAGCGCCTCCAGCGCCAGGCAAAAAAGAAGTATCTCAAGTTCTACGGCGCGCTGTGCGCCCAATCCCTCCGCCAGCTCACTGCCGGACAGTCCCGCCGTCCGGCGTGGTGACTGCATGCCCGCGCGCTCCTGTCACGGCGGCGGCAAAGGCCCCTCTCCGCCGGACGGCGGGGAGGGGCCTTCTCTGCCTTGCTTTACTTGCGGCGCTTGCCGGTGTAGATGCACATGAGCATACAGAACACGGCGCCCCAAGCCCAGAATCTATGCTGTTTCATTGCCAGGCTCCTTTCCCTGGGCCCCGCGCCCGCCGGGCGCGGGCAGATAGGGCCGCATGCTGGCGGCGCTGATGGCCATGGTAGAGGCATTGTGCAGCAGGGCCGTGGTGGTCGGCGGCAGTATGCCGAAAATCCCCAGCGCCAGCAGGCTGGTGTTGATGGTCAAAATCGACCTGTAGTTGCGGTTAATGCGCTCCAGCATCCGCTGGGAGAGGCGGCGCAGGGCGGCCAGCTCCCGCAGATCGGAGGAGAGGAGGGTAATATCCGCCACCTCCCGGGCCAGGTCGGAGGCATCCCTCATGGCCACGGATACATCCGCGGCGGCCAGGGCGGGGGAGTCGTTGACCCCGTCGCCCACCATGATGAGCCTGCTGCCGCCCTCCTTGTAGCCCTCGATCAGGGAGGCCTTGTCGGCTGGGAGCACCTGGGCGCGGAACGTGTCGATGCCCAGCCGCTTACACACCGCCCGGGCGGCGGTCTCCTGGTCGCCGGTGAGCATGATCACCCGGCGCACCCCCAGCGCCCGCAGGGCGGCGATGGCCTCAGCGGCCTCGGGGCGGGGCGGATCGCTGATCAACAGCACGCCGGCCAGCCTGCCGCCGATGGCCAGATAGAGCACCGAACGGCCGCGGGCGGCCGCGGCGATCCGCCCGGCCTGTTCGTCGGTACAGGCAACGCCCTCGTCCTCGAAGATGAAGTGGCGGCTGCCGATGAGGGCCCGCTCCCCCTCCAGGGTGGTGGCCACGCCGTGGGCCACCACATACTCCACCTCGGCGTGGCGCTCCTCGTGGTTGAGGCCCCGCTCCTCGGCGGCGCGGGTGACGGCCCGGGCCATGCTGTGGGGGAAGTGCTCCTCGATGCAGGCCGCGCACCGCAGCAGCTCGTCCTCCCCCCGGCCGGTGAAGTCCAGAACCTCCTCCACCCGGGGGCAGGCGGCGGTGAGGGTGCCGGTTTTGTCGAATACGATGGTATCCGCCTCGGCAAAGGCCTCCAGGTATTTGCCGCCCTTGACCATAATACGGCGGGCGGAGGCCTCCCGCATGGCGGAGATGATGGAGATGGGGGTGGACAGCTTGATGGCGCAGGAGTAGTCCACCATCAGTACGGACAGGGCCCGGGTCACATTCCGGGTCAGCAGGCCCACCGCCAGGGCCCCGGCAAAGCTGAAGGGCACGATGGCGTCGGCCAGCCGCTCGGCCCGGCTCTGGGCTCCGGCCTTCAGCGCCTCGGAATTCTCAATGAGGCCCACGAGCTGCTGAATCCGGCTCTCGCCGGCCAGGGCCGCGGCCTGGATGACCAGACTGCCCTCCTCCAGCACGGTGCCGGCGTAGACGGTGGAGCCCTGGCGCTTGTGGACGGGGAGGGGCTCGCCGGTCATGGACGCCTCATTCACCATGGCGTCGCCGTCTGTGACAGTGCCGTCCACCGGGATCAGGGCGCCGGAGCGCACCCGGATACGCTCCCCCAGAGCCAGGCGGCCCATGGGGATGGATTCCTCGGAGCCGTCCTCCGCCACCCGCCACACGGTGTCCACGTGGATGGCCAAGCTCTGGGTCAGGGTGGTCTGGGTGCGCTTGCGGGTGTAGTCCTCCAGTAGGGCGGACAGGCCCAGCAGGAACATGACCGAGCCGGCGGTGGACCACTCCCGCCGGGCGATGGCTCCGGCGATGGAGGCCGCATCCAGCACGGCCACGTCCAGCCGCCCCCCGCCCAGGCTTCTCAGGCCCTCCCGCCAGTAGCCCGCCGCGTTCCACAGAGTCACGGCGCAGCGGACAGGGAAGGGAAGAAGCCACTTTTTCAGGAAATGGCGGGCGGCCATGGAAAGGAGCCGGCCCAGAAACTGGCTGTCCACCTGGCGGAGCTGGTCATCGTCGGCGGCGGTCCCCACCGGCAGGGCGTCCCGCCGGAGCCCCCGGAGTACTGCCAGGGCCTCCGCCCGGCCCTCCCCCTCGTAGCACACCAGCACGCTGCCATTGAGCGCACAGGTGACGGCCTCCCGCACGCCCGGACGGCCCAGGAGCAGGGCGGCAATGCCGTAGCCCTGCTCCTGGGTAAACGCATCCGGGCCGAAGCGCACCCGAAGGCGGCCGGGCTCGTCGTATGCGATGCGATATCTCATGGCTGCGTTACGCCTCTTCGGCGGTCTCCTGGGCCGCCTTCTGCTTGGCCTCCGCACACAGATCCTGAGCGTCCTCCTTCATGTTCTGGAGGGTCACCCTGGCGTCCTGCTGGAGCTTCATGCCCTTGGCCATGCCGGCCACGCAGAGCTCACGGGTCTTGGGGGACTTGGCAACCTTGGCTCCCACCAGGGCGGCGGCCACGCCGCCGGCAAAGCAGAGGACCTTCGGATTCTGATACCACTTCATGATTGGAAAACTTCCTTTCTCTGTCTGTCTGGAACATGGATGGGCTCAAAACAGTGGCGGGGCAGCTCGGAGACTGCCGCGCAGGCGGCCTTCCACGCCTCCTCATAGGACAGCTCCATCCGGTTTTGCAGCGTCTCGGCCAGTTTGTCCGTCTGGCTGGCCAGCACCCGGGCCCACCGGCAGCCGTCGTCGGTCAGGTGTACCTTGCCGTACCGCTCCTTGGTCACCAGGCGCTTGTCTGTCAGAATGGACATCATGCTGGTGACGGAGGCGCGGGACACGTCCAGGGTCTGGGCGATATCCTTGGAGGACACCTCCAGCCGGGCCTGCGAGAGGTGGTAGATGGTCAAAAGATAGCGTACGTTGGTATTGGTCAGCTCCATGTATGACTCCTTAACTAAGGGGCGCCAGCCGCGCCCCGGCGTGTCGGCGGTTGCTTCTCAGGGTGGCACAGCCCGGACGAGGCGCAGTGGCCGCACCCTCCGCCGCAGGAGCTCCCGCAGGAGCAGGAGCTCTTGCCATGGCGGCGGTTGTAAATGCCCTTTCCCACAATGGCCGCAAACACGGCCAGAATGATCAGGCCAATGATAATTGTTGGTGCATTCATAGGCGCTCCTTACTTGGCCGCGGCGGCGACGGCGGAAATGGAGAGGGTGTTCTCGTCGTACTTGTTTCTGCGGACAAGGAGGTAGAACAGGCCGACGAGGGCGGCGGCGGCGGCGATGGTGCCGATGCCGAAGGAGACCTCGCCGGTGATAAGCCCGCCGAGCTGGTAGACGATGAGGGAGACCACATAGGCAAAGCCGCACATATAGCCGATGGCGCCCAGGGTCCACCTGGCGTTGTTCATTTCCCGCTTGATGGCGCCCATAGCCGCGAAGCAGGGGGCGCACAGCAGGTTGAAGATCATAAAGCTGTAAGCGCTCAGGGCGGTGAAGTGGGTGCCCACGGCGGCCAGCAGGCCGGGGTCCTCCTCCGTCAGATCGGCGCCCAGACCGAAGAGCACGCCGAAGGTGGACACCACGTTCTCCTTGGCGATGAGGCCGGTAACGGTGGCCACGGTGGCCTGCCAGGTGCCGAAGCCCAGGGGTGCAAAGAGAAAGGCCACCGCGCCGCCGATGGAGGCCAGCAGGGAGGTGTTGTTGTCCTCCACCATGCCGAAGCCCGCCTCGGTAAAGCCGAAGCCCTGGAGGAACCAGAGGATGATGGAGGAGGCCAGGATGATGGTGCCGGCCCGCTTGATGAAGGACCAGCCGCGCTCCCAAGTGGCCCGCAGGACGTTGCCCACAGAGGGCACGTGGTAGGCGGGCAGCTCCATAACGAAGGGGGCGGGGTCGCCTGCAAACGCCTTGGTCTTTTTCAGGATGATGCCGGAAAGGATGATGGCCGCCACGCCGATGAAGTAGGCGGACACCGCCACCAGGCCGCTGCCGCCGAACAGGGCGCCGGCGAACAGGCCGATGATGGGCATCTTGGCCCCGCAGGGCACGAAGCAGGTGGTCATGACCGTCATCCGGCGGTCGCGCTCGTTCTCAATGGTACGGGAGGCCATGACGCCGGGCACGCCGCAGCCGGAGCCGATGAGCATGGGGAT
>OIZR01001482.1_pt1 | contig 10121 bp, 7 predicted proteins | sample 1588591 | NCBI WGS metagenome assembly OIZR01 (sample SAMN03283249) | human gut metagenome | biome: human-associated habitat; material: feces | host: Homo sapiens | place: USA | collected 2013 | reverse complement strand
TATTCTGAATGTGTTCAATACTTTCGCTCTCTCTGTCCACAATTAAAGACTCTGTATAATCCCAGACAGCGTATTCTGCGTGTTCTGAAATAGGAACTTTTGGCTTGATCTTTGTGATACGATGATAGTTTACTTCGATTCGATTCACCATATAAGGCTTATTATTCCCATCAAAGGCATACAAATCAGGCATTTTCAAGCTGTCACGCAGCAGATCTGACAGGTCAATTCCGTCCACTTCAAAAGACGAGCATAACGAACCGCTGAACTTATAGACCTTTCCTGCGGTATTGATCAGCTCCATATTCCAGTTTCCAATATCAGTTGCAAAAACTTCATCGTACCCATTGCTGAAATACTCTGCAAACGCAGAAATAATTCTGTCGGCAACCGCTTTATCAATCCGCAGATTCTGACTGTGAGCTTTTTCATATCGACCATCTCTGCGCTGTCCGAAAACATACGAAGAAAACCATACTTGTCCTTCTGAATTGATGGTTATGTGCTGTTCAACTTCTTCGTCCGGTTCCGGGCAAGGCCCATAACCAAGCCGATTGGAAACAAGCCGAATCTTTCTAAGCTCTCCTTTGAACAGGAAGGGGTTCTCGCCAGAAAGCAGGGCAAGTCGGCTCAATGCCAGAATAAACCACGAACGATTTTCAGTGTTCAAGATGGCTGCTGCATCGTATGCCCAATGATTAAAATATCGCCATTGGGAATAGATTGCCGATCCAAGCAGTTTAATGTCCGTAACCTCGTCAATGATACGATTTAGCGCATCACAACTGCTTGCTGCATCGCCATATTTTTCTGAAAAGGCATGGCCGCAATCCATCTGGAATCCCAATGCCTGACAATCATCAGCCAGGTAATGGTCAACCAGCTCTATGTAGCTGATTTTTTGATCTCTGAATTTCTCAATCCACTTTGTGGCGAATAAGTGTACTTGCTCTAAATACTCCATTGCGACCTCCTTCCGAATCGGATTAAAACTCCTCCCAAGTCCGACCGTTCAGATCATTTGCGATTACATCGGTGTTAGGCATTGTTTTATATCCGAACATATCAGCAAGATTGAAGAACTTGCTTTTTTGAATCGGGTTTTTACTGCTTTTTCTAAAGTCTATCGGGTAGAACTTTTCAACGATGAAATATCTATGGCTAATCGTCCGAAGGTTATATCCATAATTATCTGCACGACGGATTGCCTCGTTGATGCGTTCAATCTCATCTGCGGTAGGTTCGGCTCCACTTTCGGCACGATAACTCATGCTGCCGTTATTTTCAACTGCGATGATGGTCTTTTTCAGCTTACCAATGGCACGGATACTCTTGTCCTTATACAAGCCGATATATCCATGTTCTGAGAAGTTGCGGGATTCCTGGTCATAGAACAAATCCAAATCCATATTGTCCTGAAAAGTTGTACCGGCTACGATTGCTCTCATCCATTTATAGCCATCCGGTATCAGCTTTTCATCAAAGCAATACTTCTTGAAATCGTCTAAAACGGCGATGATTTCCGTATCTCTGTCGTCAACAATATCCTCCATAGCGTTCACAAGCTGCTCGAATGTCAAGTTGACGTGCTTAATCGGATGGATAAGCCGGGTTGCATTTTCACTGTTATACTTTTTTAGTTCAACCGCCAGTTCATCAAACAGTTGCGGTTTCATCGGCTTGGGGTCAAGGGTGAGCAAAACCTTTATATCCTCAGCACCAAACTGCTCCAGATGATTTACAAGCTGCTGCTTGTAAAACTGATTGTAGAGCTTTGTTTCCACCACTATTTTGAAGCTCTTTTGGCTGATAACCGCATCCGGAACACTATCGTCACCAACGACCTGCAAATCAAAGGTGATTTCCGGGCTTTCGTCCTCTCCAAGAATAAGGCTGTTCAGCATAGAAAAGAACTTATCAGCGTTATAGTTATACAAACGAGAAAGCATCAGCATGGTGTTTGAGGTATCCACATTCTCTTTGGAGTGGTATCTCTGAAAATAATGTATCTGCATATCGCACCTCCTAAAACCCATCTGCCATTTCGTTTGCGTTACCGGGTCAGTTGATAACTCAATTCCAGCAAGGGCTTGATTTCATCTGCCGAGACTGTACCATCGAGAAGAATGCTGATCCAATTCTCTTTGTTCATGTGATAGGCGGGGAAGAATCCTTCTTTCATACGCAGTGAACCAATCATCATCGGATCGCACTTGATGTTCAGAACATCAACCGTTTTATCTTCTTGCAATCCCAGCTTTTTTGCATTGACTTCAACCACCAACGCAAACCACTTTTTATTGTTCTTATGGCGCAAAACACAATTCCAGTCATTCCACGGGTAATCCGGTTCTGCTCCATAGATTTCTTTTGCCCATTCAAATAGTTCTTTTCGTTCCATTGTTTCCATCCCTCTATGATAAGGCGATACACCATAGATTAGGCTTCCATCACATTATCTGTCCAAAGCTCGCACTGTGTCATTACGGTCTGAACAGCATCATCCATACCCTCCGGTGGGTATTTATGTTTCTTCAACAGCCGTTTAATGAGAGTACGCATTTTGGCACGGGCAGACTCTTTGCGCTGCCAGTCAATCGTTTTATTCTTGCGAAGTGTATCTGCCAATTCTTTTGTAATCGCAATCAGTTCTTCATTTTCGTAAAAATCCTTGATTGCTTGCGGTTTCGTAAGTGCATCGTAGAATGCCAACTCATCAGCTGTAAGGCCGAGCTGTTCGCCCTCTTTGTGGGCTTCTGCCAGCTGTTTTGCAAGTTTCAGCATTTCTGCAATGACTTCTTCATTGGTGAGCATACCATTCAGATATGCGTTGATAGCTCGTTGCATAATCTCACTGAACTTTTCGGACTTAACCACATTCGTTCTACGATAAATAGATACCTGTTCTGCTATCAGTTTTTTCAGCAACTCGATTGCCAGGTTCTTCTCTTTCATTTTGCTGATTTCCTCAAGGAACTTCGGATCAAACAAAGAAAATTCCTCTTGCATATCAGAGAACAGGTTAATAACACCCTCGCTCTTGATGCTCTGCTTCAAAAGCTCATTGATACGAGCGTTCATTTCAGGCAGAGAGATCTTCTTACCGGTTCCCGCATTGGTCAGCCGCAGCACCAGGACACGCACCGACTCAAAGAACGCCGCTTCAAAGCGATCAGCTTCACATACCAGGGAGGAACAAAGAGAAAGAGCCTGATGAAGCATGAGGGCTTCCTTGATAAAGGTGTCTTTTTCCTCTTCCTTTTCACGGGCGATGATATAGTTTACCGCACCGCTGATGGTCTTTGCTCTTTCCAGATCGGTTCCGGTAGTGAACTTGGTGTAATCAAATCCATGGAACATATCACGGCAGACACCGAGCTTTTCGATAAACTTCGGATAAGCGACTTTGGCAACATCCGTATCACCATAGTTTTTCTTATCACGGGTGGTGTAGTCATTCATTGCCTGTTTTAATGCGGTAGCAATGCCTACATAGTCAACGACCAGACCGCCTTCCTTGTCACGGAACACACGATTGACACGGGCGATTGCCTGCATCAGATTGTATCCGCTCATCGGCTTATACACATACATAGTAGCCAGGGACGGAACATCAAATCCGGTCAACCACATATCAACGACGATGGCAATCTTCATCGGGCTATTGTTGTCCTTGAATTTTTTCGCCAGCTCGTCCTTATGTCGCTTATTGCCGATAATATCATGCCATTCTTCAGGGTCGTTATTTCCGCTGGTCATAACAATACCGACTTTCTCCGTCCAGTCAGGGCGCAGCTCCAGAATCCGCTTATAAATCTTCATTGCAATCGGACGGGAATATGCCACGATCATCGCTTTGCCTGTAAGCAGACCTTCACGGTAATTCTCGTAATGGTCAAGAATATCGCTGACCAGAGAGTTGATGGTATTATCATTGCCCAATACGGCTTCCATCTGTCCGAGAGTTTTCTTGCTCTTTTCAATAACCTCCGGATCAGCATTATGTGCCATGATTTCATACTCTGTATCAATCATGTGCAGCGTAGCTTCATCCAGATTGAGCTTAATGACACGGCTTTCGTAATAGACCGGGCGGGTTGCGCCATCTTCGACAGCCTGCGTCATATCATAAATGTCGATGTAATCACCGAACACTTCACGGGTGCTGCGGTCTTTCGAGGAAATCGGAGTTCCGGTAAAGCCAATGTATGTAGCGTTTGGCAAGCTGTTTCGGATAATGCGGGCAGTACCAACAACACGCTTGGCGATTTCTTCGCCGTCCTCATTCTTGGTCATCTTAATCTTTTCGGTTAAGCCATACTGTCCACGGTGGGCTTCGTCTGCCATAACGATGATATTTCTACGTTCAGAAAGGGCTTCGTGAGATTCCTCAAACTTCTGCATGGTCGTAAAGATAATGCCGTTTGCCTGACGACCGGCAAGGAGATCACGCAGATTTTCACGGCTCTGAGCGTGCATCGGGTCTTGGCGCAAAAAGTCCTTGCACTTTGCAAACTGTCCGAAAAGCTGATCGTCCAGATCATTTCTGTCGGTCAGCACAACAATCGTCGGGCTATCCAAGGCTTCCTGAAGCAGATGGGCATAGAATACCATCGACAGTGATTTGCCGCTGCCTTGTGTATGCCAGAACACACCACCCTTACCATCGGTAACGGTAGCTCGTTTGGTCGATTCAATTGCCTTTCTTACGGCGAAATACTGATGATAACCAGCCAGTATTTTGAAGGAGTTCACACCTTCGTTGGAAAAACAGATGAAGTTCTTTATCAGATCAAGCAGTCGCTCCTTTTGGAACATCCCCTCAAAGAAGGTATCAAACTGTGCGTACTGTGTGTTCTCATAGCTTCCATCGACCGTTTTCCATTCCATGAAGCGATCTTCGCCGGAAGTAATCGTACCGGCTTTGGATGTCATCTGGTCACTCATAACGCAGATGGCATTATAGATGAACATGGAAGGGATTTCCTTCATGTAGTTACGGAGCTGCCGGTAGGCCGCAGAAGCATCCGTTTCTTCTCTGGAAGGTGATTTCAGTTCCACAATAACAACCGGAATACCATTCAGGAAAAGCAGAATATCCGGGCGTTTGTTGCTGTTTTCGATGAAAGTCCATTGATTTGCTACGATAAAGGAGTTGTTGTCAGGATTCTTGTAATCAACAAGATAGACGATGGAGGAGCGTTCCTCGCCTTTCTCAAAATAGCGCACAGTAATACCGTTTTGCAGGTAGTCCATAAAGACAGCGTTTTTCTGCACCAGCTCGCCGTTTTCAAAGTTCTTCAGCTTAAAAAGTGCATCACTAATAGCGTCCTCCGGCAGAGAATGGTTCAAACGATAGAGGGAAGCAACAAGTTCTTCCTCATACAGAGGATTGCGGAAATCCCTCTCTATGTCGGGTCCATACAGGTAACTGTACCCCATATTCCGGAATAATTCGATCACGGAGTTTTCATAGTCCGCTTCGGTATATAATCCTGGCATAATATCGCTCCTTTTCTGTGGTATTCATACTCCATTTTTATATCATAGCATTTTCTTTATATATTAGGTCGCTTTGCCGGCGACGATTTCGGGTAAACGAAAATTTAGCGGCTTAAATGTCGATTTCGGATACATCCAGTTCGCCGGACATCACCTTGGGAAGAAGCGTATCTCTCAATAACGAAAGCCGTTTATTCTCAGCTCTATTGGAATAAATCTGCTTAATCAATGGTAATGCAATGGTATTAAACTCGGCTAACGCTACTTCTGACGGCATAACAATGGGATATGTCATAATCTGCTGCTTATCTCCACGAGGCATTTTTGTTCCTTTGGCTCCAGCAACCATAAATGCGAAAAACTTGTCGGCATATAGCGTGCTGAATAGGTAAGCTGAGTATTGAGGTTGATTGGGCATGAAGCAAAGAACATCGGTCGAGCAGCCACACTCGTCCTCACAGTAGACAATCTTCTTAAAGTAAGGGCGAATGTTAGAAATCAAAGTATCACCCTTGTGGCAGGCAGTAGTCTGCGGCATTGTTGGGAGGCTTGTAGCCTCAGTAGAGCCAGCTTTCCTCGGTAGCATATTCTCCGTTGAGAAGTAAGTGCCGACATCCAGCTCAGAAACAGCCACTCTATCTTTGGAATACGAGCAAATATCCGAAAGAACTCCCTGCTTGCTTGCTTTATCAACATCGCCAAACCATTCTTGATATACCGTTTGCAAAAGAACTGCTAAATTTTCGTTTATCGCATTATTGCAATCCATTCTTGCTTGTATGTCATCTAAAATTGCAGTGATTTTCTGTTGATCTTCAATCGACGGCAATTCCAATTCCAGATTATTAATCATTTCTTTGGTAAGAGCGTTTCTTGTTGCACCACCAGCCGCTAATTGTAATAAGTATTCTTTGTTTAACTGCAAGAAATACAACAGATAGCTTGGCACAGCCTTTTGCAGATCGGCTCGTACTATGCAGACGTGCTGATTGACTCTTGCTGGTAAATACTTTTTATCTACCATACACGCTCTTGCAACAGAGTCACCCGTAATATTGAGTAGAACATCACCTTCTTCAACAATTACATTTTTTAGTTTTTCTGCCTGCAAATCATTTATGAAAGCTAACCCCTCAGCTGAGAAAGCAAAATCCAACACATTTTGGCTTCGGATTAGGGAGATGCCCTCCTCACAGTATGCTTCCTTTCCACCTTTCGGCGTAGCACCGCTACCTATTTTAGTGCATATATCCTTAAATTTTACCACGATAGTTCACACTCCTAACCTATGTATTTGCGGTGAGCAATCTTTACATTGCTCTGTTTGACCATTGCATACTGCAAGGTCGTGTCTATTCGTTGATGCCCCAAGAGCCGTTGAAGCTGCTCCACAGGCATTCCTTTGTCTATCGCCATTGTAGCGAGGGTTCGTCTGAATTTGTGCGGATGTACTCTCGGAAGCGAAAGCCGCTTGCCAAGCTCACGCAGCCTTGATTCCACACCGCCAATCTGCAATCTTTCATATGGCGCTTTCAGCGACACAAACAGAGCGTTGTTACTATCTGTTCTTTGTGCAAGGTAATTCTGGAGATGGATTTTGGTTCTGGCATCAAAGTAGACCATTCTCTCCTTGCTGCCTTTACCAAACACCACACACTCTCGCTCCTCAAAGTTGATGTCATCTCGATTGAGAAGTACCAATTCGCCAACACGCATTCCGGTTGATGCCAGCATATCAATCAAAGCCAGATCACGCAGAGAATCGCAATGGTCACGCATGGTCTCCAGTGCTTCGTCTGTATAGGTTTCTTTGATGGTCACAGCCGTTTTCACCTTATGAATCCTGCGTACCGGGCTTTTCAAGATGTAATCTTCATCTTCAAGCCATGAAAAGAAACTGGATAAGATTCTGCGGATGTTGTCAATCGTCACTTTGCTGGATTTTCGCTCTGCCTGATAGTCGGTCAAATAGGAACGCAGATCGTTGGTTGTAATGTGCGTGATCCCTTTTCCAATTTTCTCAGACATGGTTTCGATTGTCTTTCGGTAGTAGGAAAGCGACTTTTCAGAACATCCCTCAATTCGCTTTGCCGAAAGAAACGCATCAGTCAACTGTATATTTTCTGTACTTGCATCCTCAGCTGTGCTATCAGCTCTTTGCCGAATCTCATATCCGGAAAGATTATGTTTCAGCACTCGCCGCAGCTGCTCTGCCTGTCCATTATCAAGATACGCCAGCATATCTCGTAGCACATCATTTACAAATTCATCATTCATAGTCTGTTCTCCTTTTGTAATTAGAGAATGACTATGGAGTGGCAATCCTCAGTATAAACTCCTGCCACTCGCAGAAGTTATGGGTTAGGTCGTAAACGAAAATTTAGAGCAGCAAGCTCAGGCATATTTTCAAGAATTATTCGTTGATAATGCCGATCCAGAATGGACTACCGGAACAATTAGTGATCTTGGTACCGTTGTTGGAGGTAGTACACCTTCAAAGGCTAAACCTGAGTATTACACTGAGACCGGTATAGCGTGGATAACACCGAAAGATTTATCCATCAACAAGTCGAAGTTCGTTTCTCATGGTGAGAATGACATAACCGAACTCGGTTTGAAGAATAGCAGTGCAGTAATCATGCCAGAAGGAACAGTGTTGTTCTCATCTCGTGCGCCAATAGGTTATATTGCTATCGCTACTGATGAAGTAACAACAAATCAAGGTTTCAAATCAGTTGTGCCTAAGCAGGAAATTGGAACACCATTTGTTTACTTCTTTTTGAAAAACACTCTCCCGGTTATTGAGGGTATGGCATCCGGGTCAACATTCAAAGAAGTATCTGGCAGCACTATGAAAAAAGTCCCGGCGGTTATTCCTGACGCTGAAACTCTTGCCAAATTCAGCAACTTTTGCGCCCCTATCTTTGCACAGCAACGCATTTTGGAAGAGCAGAATCAATCGCTTGCGATATTGAGAGATAATTTGCTGCCGAAGCTCATGTCCGGCGAGATCGACGTCTCCGACGTTCAGCTCTAAGCCGCTAAATTTTCGTTTATCGAACGATTTACATTTATCTTCGCCTCAATTGCGTTTAACACAGATACGACTTTCTGTTGCGTCTTAATATCAGGGATCTCAACTTCGATTTTTTGAAATGTTGTAGATGCTCTCGCTAAAGCTGGAACCCCAACCTGAGATGCATTGGAAAGTAATTTGTGCTGACCAATCGCTGTATGGAAATAGTAAACCAAATATTCCGGAAGCACTTTTTCATTGCATTTTACTCTAAACTGACTTTGAGAAATCACATATCGGTCATATTTTGATGTCTCAGGAATGCAAACAATCTGTCCTAAAGTTCCTCGGTGAGTGATTACAATATCACCTCTATGAGCATTAGCACGCCCCAAAGAATCCGCTTTTTCCTCTGTAACATATCTGAACGAATCTTCTGTCAGAAAAAAGCCATTCAAATTGCTGCCATTCAAAACGGGAATACCATCGTCAACAAAACATTCCACCTTTATGTTCGAGCCAAACGGACCCATTGCAATTTCATCAATCAACTCTGAGATACTGTATGTATTAAATTTCATAACCAATCGCCCCCAGCTTCTTACGGATTTCTGCTTCGAGTTCATGGGACTTGGCAAACATATCAGAAAGTTCCGAAGTCAGGCGAGCCATTTTTTCATCAAACGGTTCACTATCTTCTTCCTGTTCTTCAATGCCAACATAGCGCCCAGGAGTCAGAATGTAGTCCTGCTTTTCGATAGTCTGCAAATCGGCTACCGCACAGAATCCCTTCACATCTTCCAGAGTTCCGTTCTGGAATGCTTCAAAGGTGTCCGCCAGTTTCTGAATATCTTCATCCGTGAAGTCTCTGTGTTTGCGGTCAACCATGTAGCCCATCTTACGGGCATCAATAAACAGCGTTTTGCCTTTCTGCTTTTTGTTCTTGCTAATGAACCAGAGCGTAACCGGAATCGTCACGCTGTAAAACAGCTGCGTAGGCAGGGCAACGATACCTTCCACCAGATCGGCATTGATGATATTCTTTCTGATCTCACCTTCGCCGGAGGACTGTGTAGACAGTGCGCCGTTTGCAAGCACCAGACCAATCTTGCCGTTCGGTGCAAGGTGGTGAATCATGTGCTGAATCCATGCGTAGTTGGCATTGCCGGCAGGCGGCGTTCCGTACTTCCAGCGAACATCGTCCTGCAATTTATCCTGTCCCCAGTTGGACAGATTGAAAGGCGGGTTTGCCATAATAAAATCTGCACGAAGGTTGGCATGGAGGTCATTAAAAAATGTGTCAGCCTGATATGGGCCGAAGTCTGCATCAATGCCACGAATCGCCATATTCATCTTTGCCATCTTCCAGGTATCCGCATTGGATTCCTGACCATAAACGGAAATGCTCTGACGATTGCCGCTGTGTGCCTGGATGAACTTCACGCTCTGAACAAACATACCACCGGAACCACAGCAAGGGTCGTACACACGGCAGTTGTTGAACGGCTTCAGGATTGCAACGATTGTCTTAACGATGCTGGACGGTGTATAGAACTCGCCGCCCTTCACACCTTCGTAGGCAGCAAACTGGGCGATGCAATAC
>OIZR01001478.1_pt1 | contig 10147 bp, 8 predicted proteins | sample 1588591 | NCBI WGS metagenome assembly OIZR01 (sample SAMN03283249) | human gut metagenome | biome: human-associated habitat; material: feces | host: Homo sapiens | place: USA | collected 2013 | reverse complement strand
GCCCAGTCTCACTAGAGACTGGGCGGCCTGACGAATGAGAAGATAAAATGCAGGGGCGGCCACAGGGGCCGCCCCTGCTCAGGGCGCGGGAAATGCCGCCCGGCGGCGGTCAGGCCAAACGGGACCTCAGTACAGCCCCAGCAGATAGCGGAAGGCGAACCGCTTCCACCAGGGGAGGGACTTGTCCACCGCCTCTGCCGCGGCGCGGGCGGCGCGGAGCACCGCGTCCCGCTCCTCGGCGGTGAGGGTGTGGGGGCTGAATTTGGCCTTTTGGGCCAGCTCCCCGGCCCGGGCGGGCGGCTCCGCTCCCCAGCGGGTCAGCTGCTGAAGATAGAGATAGGCCGCGATGGCCGCCCGGTTGGGGTTTTCATCCTGGAAGCGCCGCTCCCGGCGGCGGCGGGCCCAAAAGCGCCGCAGGGGGAGGGCCAGCGCCAGCAGAAGGGCGGCCAGGAGGGCCGGAAGCAGGCGGAGAGGGAGCTTCGGGCCCTCATTCGGGAGGGCCGCCGACGGCGTGGGGGTGGGTGTGGGCGCGGCGGAGTCGGGGGCGCGGCTGGCCTGGGGCGTGGGCGTGGGGGAGGGGGTGGCCTCGGGCTCCTCCGCGCCGCTCTGGCCGGGAGTGCTCCCGGCGTAGACGGGGGTGACCTCCACCGGCTCCCACCCGTAGCCGTCGATGTAGACCTCCACCCAGGCGTGGGCGGCGGAGTCGGGCACGTTCACGCGGCCGGAGGCGGGCACGTCGGCCACAAAGCCGGAGACATAGCGGGCGGGGACGCCCATGCTCCGTAGCAGCAGCACGGCGGCGCTGGCAAAGTGCATGCAGTAGCCCCGATGGCTCTCGGTGAGGAACCAGGCCACAAAGTCCTCCCCCTCCGGCGCGGCGGGGGTGTCGGGGTCGTATTCCGCGACGGCGGCCAGGTAGTCCGCCACCACCTGGGCGGCTTCCAGCGTATAGGGCTGCTTCGCAGCGGCGGGGGAGGCGTACCGGGCCTGCCGCAGCCAGTCGGACAGCGGCTCCAACGCGCCGTCCAGCGCCTGGCGGAGCGCCGGGTTTTCCGAGTAGGAGGGCACCTGGAGATAGTACTCCCGCACGAAGTCCGCGTAGGCCGCCTCCGCCAGAGACAGCTCCCCCCGCAGGCCCGCGGAGGCGGCGGGGGAGGCGTCGGGCTGGACGTAGATGGTGTGGGTCCACACCCGGGCCGCCCGGGCCAGATAGGCGTCGTGGACGAATTCCGCCCCGGACAGCTCGCCGGGCTGAGTCAGGATATGGTAGGGAACGTAGACATAGCCCGGATCAGCCCCCACATTGCGCACGGTGATCCTGGCGTAGGGGCTCTCCGGGTGGGCGTCCCGAACCGCCAGGGCGGGGAAATTCATGGGCTGGAACTGGGCGAACAGGGACTCAGCCTCAGTGACGCCAAGGTCCATGTCTAGCGTGACGGGCGCTCCATATGTGACGCCGCGGAGGCGGGCCTGCCAGTTGTAGGCCGCCTCATCCAGCGGCTGCCAGCTCTCGCCGTCATATACCGCATCGGAGAGCCCCCGCAGGTAGATGCGGCCAGTGAGGTCGGTCTCCACCTCCAGCACGGTGCGTCCGGAGAAGCGCAGCGGCCCCGCGTCGGAGAGAGAGACGGAGCCGTCGGCGTCGGCCAGCCGTCCCCCGCCGCTGCCAATGCCGAAGGGGCCGCTCCCCTCCAGCAGGCCGTCCCCCAGGCGGACGGCCTGATTGGTGAGGTGCTGTAGGGCCCGGTCGGCCCAGGCGGGGCGCTGGTAGGTGTCCATGGGCATGGCCAGGCTGAGGGCGGCCAGCAGCAGGGCGGCGGCCGGAAGGGCGGCCAGGTTGAGGCGCGCGGCCCCCTGGGGCGAGGTGCGGGCCAGCAGGGAGGTGAGGGCCGGCACCACCCACCCCAGCACCAGGGCCATCAGGGGCAGCCAGCCCGGGGTGACCGAGATGCACAGGGGGAGGAGCACGAAGGGGAAGGAGCTGACGAAGACCAGCCAGAAGGAGCGCAGGCGCACGACGCCCAGCCCCAGCAGGGCGCCCAGCGGTACCAGGGCCAGGAGGACGAGCAGGGTGGCGCAGTTGGTCCAGAGGGCTTCGGGGAGGGAAAGGGCGGGCTCCAGGGTGAAGCCCAGCTCCAGGCTGGCGGAAACGGTGTTGACCACGTCCACCCGCAGGGCGTCGGCCCCCAGGGCCAGCGGATGCCACAGCCGCCGCACCGCCAGGACCCAGGCGGCGGCCAGCAGGGCCAGGGGAAGGGCCCACCAGCGGCGGGGGAGGGACCAGAGGCCGAGGAAGGCCAGCGCGGCGGCGGCGCAGCCCAGCAGCAGGGGGAGGGCGTGGATCTGGACGGAGAAGGCGGTAAGGAAGGAAAAGACGGTGCCCGCCAGCACCAGAAGGAGGAGGCAGCCGTCCCCCAGCAGGACGGCGGGCCCCCGCCGCAGAGGCGCGGCGGCGCGGCGCTTGCGCTTCATGGCGCACCTCCTTCCAGTCCGGTGGGCGTTACATGGATGTGCCGGAGGGGACCGGCGCGGCCGGGCAGGCGCAGGGCGGTGTCCAGGATGGAGCGTCCCTCCGCCGGGGCGGGCCGGGAGAAGGCCAGCTCCAGGCAGGCCAGCAGGGCCCGCTCCGAGTCCACCAGCCGCCCCTCCACGCCGCCGCCGGTGGGGCTGGCCCACTGGATATGGTGGGGCCTGCCCCGCTCCAGCAGGGCCCGGGACAGGGCGCACAGCCGGGCGAAGGTCTGGTCCAGCGCCGCGGGGGCGCCGAAGTGGTCATAGGTGAGCACCAGGGTGGTCTGCCGGGGCTCCAGGGTCTCCCGCACCACCAGCTCGTCCCGCTTGGAGGAGAGCTTCCAGTGGACCGAGCGCAGGGGGTCCCCCGGCCGGTAGTCCCGCAGATCGTAGTCCTCCCCCGGCCCTCCCCCTGGGCGGGGGAGGAGCGCACCGCCGCCGGGGCCGCCCCCCAGCAGGCGCTCCGGCAGCCCCTGCTCCATATCGGGCGGCAGGATCAGCACCGCCGCCGGCCGCCCGGTGGGGATGGGCAGGGGGAACAGGCCCAGCAGATCGCAGGTCCAGGCCCGCTCCGCCCGGCAGACCAGCCGGCCGCAGTGGGGGGTGGCCAGCTCCAGGGTGGGCGGAGCGCCCGGTGCGGTGCGCACGGGCTCCCACCGCACCCGCCCGCCCGCGCCGGTGAGCTGGTTGCTCCAGTGGAGACGGGCCTGAAGCCGGGGCAGGGGCAGGCGGGTGCGGCTGCGCAGCCGCACCTGAAAGACCGCGTCCTCCCCCTGTACCACCGTGGGAGCGGCGGAGGTGAGAAGCAGTGTGCAGCCCAGCACCGACGGCAGGCTCAGCAGCACCGACAGCAGGGGGAGCAGCAGCACCAGCGCCAGGGTGAAGGTGGACAGGTAAAAGCGGAACACGATCTGAAAGAGCACTGCCCCGCCCAGCAGGGCCGCGTAGGCAATCCGACGGTACGCCATGGCGTCAGGAGATCCGGGGGGCGGGCACCCGCTCCAGCAGCTCCGAAACGGGGTCGAAGGAGCGGTCGGCCTCCGCACGGGGGGAGAGGAGCAGCCGGTGGGGCACCACGTCGCCAAAGACCAGGGACACGTCCTCCGGCAGAACATAGTCCCGGCCCCGCACCAGGGCGGCGGCCTTGGCCATGGCGGTGAGGGCCAGGGTGGCCCGGGGGCTGGCCCCCTGGAGAATCATAGGGTGGCTCCGGGTGGCGCCCACCAGGCGCACGATGTAGTCCAGCACCTCGTCGGATACGTAGACCTGTCCGGCCTGGGCCCGCAGGGCGAGCAGGCCGTTGAGCTCCAGCACCGGGCGCACCCCCTCCAGGAGTGCGCCCCCCTGCCGGCGGCGTACCATGGCCATCTCGTCGGCGGGGGCGGGGTAGCCGATGGACAGGCGCACCATGAACCGGTCCATCTGGGAGTCGGGCAGAAGCTGGGTGCCGGAGGCCCCCGCCGGGTTCTGGGTGGCGATGACCAGGAAGGGCTGGGGCACCGGGTGGGACACCCCGTCCACCGTCACCTGCCCCTCCTCCATGGCCTCCAGCAGGGCGGACTGGGTGCGGCTGGTGGCCCGGTTGAGCTCGTCGGCCAAAAAGAGGTTGCACAGCACCGCGCCGGGCTGGTACTCCATCCGGCCCGCCTCCTTGTTGTAGAGGGTGAAGCCCGTGATGTCCGACGGCATCACGTCGGGGGTGAACTGGACCCGGTTGTACCGGAGGCTCAGGGCCCGGGAGAAGGCCAGGGCCATGGTGGTCTTGCCCACGCCGGGAATGTCCTCCAGCAGGATGTGGCCCCCGGCCAGAATGGCCAGCAGCACCTTTGCCAGTACCTCGTCCTTGCCCACCACGGCGCGGCGCACCTCGCCCAGAATGGCGGCGGCCAGCTTGTTCCCCTCCATGGAAACGCCCTCCTTATCATCCGTCTTACCCTCCATTCTAGCAGAGCTTTGATTTATGTCAACGAAAAAAGAGTTACAGATTGGGCTCCGGGCCAAACAAACGCGCAAAACCTCTTGCACTGCGGGATTTTTTGTGCTATAGTACATACGATAGTAAGTAGTGGTATGGTGAGAGTGGGGTCGCGGCTCCGCTCTTTCTTATTGAAAAAACGGGGTATGTAAAATTATGGGAAATATCCCGAAACGGAGGTCAAACCATGGCGAAAGTGACGGAGCTGGTGGCCGCTCTGGCCGCCCCCATTGCCGAGCAGAACGGCTGCACCCTCTGGGATGTGGAGTATGTCCGGGAGGCGGGGCAGTGGTTCCTGCGGGTGTATATCGACAAGCCGGAGGGGATCTCCATCAACGACTGCGAGGCGGTGAGCCGTCCCCTGTCCGACGCGCTGGACGAGGCCGACCCCATTGAGGGCAGCTATGTGCTGGAGGTGTCCTCCGCCGGCGCAGACCGCCCCCTGAAAAAGCCCGCCCACTTTCAGCAGTTCCTGGGCGCGGAGGTGGATGTGCGCCTCTACCGGCCCCTGGACGGCCGAAAGGAGTACACCGGCGTGCTGAAGGGCTATGATGGCGGCGATGTGACCATCGAGACCGCGGGCGAGGCCCGCACCTTTGTCAAAAAGGATGTGGCGCAGGTGCGCCTGACGGTGCATTTTTAAGGAGAGCGGGTACGGGCCGGGGGCCCGTACCGACGATGCAGGGGCGACCTGCGGCCGCCCGCAGGAGAAATAAGGAGTGCAGTTATGCCGAAGAAGAATGCCAAAGCGCAGAAGTCCAACGAGCTGGACGGGGCGGAGTTCTTTGCCGCCATCAACCTGATTGAGAAGGAGAAGGGTATCCCCAAGGCCTACATGCTGGAGAAAATCACCCAGGCCCTGGTGTCCGCCTACAAGCGGGACCACGAGGGCGCGGGGGACAACGTGACCGTGGAGGCCGACGAGGAGGCCGGTACCGTGCGCATGTTCGTCAAGAAGGACGTGGTGGAGGAGGTCGACAACCCCTGCACCGAGATGAGCCTCCAGATGGCACGGGAGAAGCTGCCCCACGCCCAGCTTGGCGACGTCATCCGCATCGAGGTGCGCACCCGCGATTTCGGCCGCATCGCCGCCCAGACCGCCCGCCAGGTGATCATCCAGGGTATGCGGGAGGCCGAGCGGGGGATGATCTACGACGAGTTCTCCTCCAAGGAGCACGAGATCCTCACCGGCGTGGTCACCCGCGTCGATCCCCGCTCCGGCGCGGTGAGCCTGCGCATCGGCTCGGGCAGCGAGGCCACCGAGGCCTTCCTGGCCCCCGGCGAGCAGGTCAAGGGCGAGGCGTACCTCGAAGGGATGCGCCTGCGCGTCTACGTAGTGGAGGTGCGCCGCTCCACCAAGGGACCCCAGGTACTCATCTCCCGCACCCACCCCGGCCTGGTCAAGCGCCTGTTCGAGCTGGAGGTGCCTGAGATCTACGACGGCACCGTGGAGGTCAAGTCCATCGCCCGTGAGGCGGGCAGCCGCACCAAGCTGGCCGTCTGGTCCGCCGATCCCGACGTGGACCCCATCGGCGCCTGCGTGGGCCCCCGGGGCCAGCGGGTCAACAACATCGTGGAGGAGCTCAAGGGCGAGAAGGTGGATATCATCAAGTGGTCCGAGGAGCCGGCGGAGTACATCGCCGCCGCCCTGTCCCCCGCCGATGTTGTCAGTGTGGCCGTCCGGGAAGAGGGCAAGGCCTGCCGTGTGGTGGTGCCCGACGACCAGCTCTCCCTGGCCATCGGCAAGGAGGGCCAGAATGCCCGGCTGGCGGCCAAGCTGACGGGCTGGAAGATCGACATCAAGCCTGTGTCCGCCCCCGCTGATGAGGAGCCGGAGGACGAAGAGGACGTCCTGCTGGACGACGAGGCCGAGACCGAGGAATAAGCCCTGCGGGGGCGGCCTCCTGGGTGGGGCTGGCCCTCCCTGGGACCCGCCGCAGGCGGGACGGCGCTTGCGCCGCACAAGCGTTTTGCCAAAGGCAAAACCTTGGTTTGGGGCAATTCAGTTGCCCCAAACGGGATGGAAACAGGGTTCCCGCAAAAAGGCTCCGCCTTTTGCGGGATGTCCGCACACGTAGGGGCCGATGCCCACATCGGCCTGCGAGGAGGCGAGAAAAATGCCCAAGAAAATACCCCTGCGCCAGTGCGTGGGCTGCCGGGAGATGAAGCCCAAGAAGGAGCTCATTCGGGTGGTCAAGAGCCCGGAGGGAGAGGTATCCCTGGATTTCAAGGGGAAGAAGCCGGGCCGCGGGGCCTATGTCTGCCCCGATGCGGAGTGTCTCAGGCGGGCGCGGAAGTCCAGGGCGCTGGAGCGGGCGTTCTCCGCCGCCATGCCCGACGGGGTCTACGACGCGCTGGAGGCGCAGATGAGGGAGGGCGGCGATGGATAACGTGCTGCATCTGCTGGGCATTGCCCGCAAGGCGGGCCGCGTGGAGGTGGGGGAGGAGCCGGTTGGTGCTTCCGCCCGGGCGCGGCAGGCCAGGCTGATTCTGGTGGCCTCCGATGCGGCGGACAACAGCGCCCGCCGGGCCGCCCACTTTGCCCAGGCGGGCAAGGCGCCCTGGTTCCGGGTGCCCTACACCAAGGGGGAGCTGGGCGGCACAGTGGGACGCGCATCCTGCGCCATGCTGGCCCTCACCGATGTGGGGCTGGCGGCCGCCCTGCTGGCCAGGCTGGCCGCCGGAGCGCCGGAGACCTACGGCGCGGCGGCGGCGGAGCTGAGTGAGAAGGCGGACAAGGCCCTCCAGCGCCAGAAGGAACAGCGCCGCCACGAGAAAAAGCTGCAAAAGGGCGGAAGGAAGCCGTGGGCGGCCCCGCCCGCCCGGAAGGAGTCCCCGCCGGAGCCCGCCGGGAAGCGGACGCTGCCCCGGGGCAGGCTGACCGTCAAGAAGAAGACGCCATGAGACCATGGCACACAATAGGATTGGAACAACGAGGGCTTGTTCCAATAAGAAAGCGCAGCGGCCCCGCCGCGTTTTCCTATTGGCGCAAGCCCGCCGATGGAGGTGGCTTATTTGCTGAACAACAAGTATCGCGTGCATGAGGTGGCCAAGGATTTCAAGAAGAACTCCAAGGAGATCACCGACATTCTGACAAAATATGCGACGGCTCCCAAGAACCATATGCAGGTGCTGGAGGACCGGGAGCTCTCCCTGATCTTCGAGTACCTGACCCAGCACAACCAGGTGGACAACATCGAGAGCATCTACGCCGAGGTCTACCGGGAGCCCAAGGCTGCCCCGGCCCCCAAGGGGGAGCCCGCCAAGGCCGCGCCCCAGGCGCAGAAGCCCGCCGCGCCGGCGGGCAGGCCCGCGCCCCAGCAGCCCCAGGGCAAGCCGCAGCCGGCCCAGCAGCCGGCGAACCGGCCCGCTACCCGCGTCCCCGAGAAGAAGGTAGTGGACACCCGCAAGGGCGGCCAGGTGAACCTGGAGAAGTACGACGAGCGGCTGGAGAACCTGGCTGCGGGCAAGACCAAGCAGATGCAGGCCGGCAAGCAGAAGTTCCAGGGCCGCAACCAGCGCAAGGGCGGCTTCCAGGGCAGCAAGCGCCGCCAGGAGGAGCAGGAGAAGATGCGCCGGCTCCAGCTGGAGATCGCCAAAAAGACTCCGCTGACTGTCAAGATCCCAGACGCCATCGGCGTGGGCGAGCTGGCCTCCCGCATGAAGAAGACCGGCGCCGAGGTGGTCAAGACCCTGATGAAGAACGGCGTCATGGCCTCCCTCAGCGACGTCATCGACTTCGACACCGCCGCCATCATTGCCGAGGAGCTGGGCTGCAAGGTGGAAAAGGAGGTCATTGTCACCATCGAGGAGCGGCTCATCGACACCGCCGAGGACAAGGAGGAGGATCTGGAGCCCCGCGCCCCCGTGGTGGTGGTCATGGGCCACGTCGACCACGGCAAGACCTCCCTGCTGGACTATATCCGCAACGCCCACGTGGCCGCCGGCGAGGCCGGCGGCATCACCCAGCACATCGGCGCCTATCAGGTGAACGTGCAGGGCAAGACCATCACCTTCCTGGACACCCCCGGCCACGAGGCCTTCACCGCCATGCGCGCCCGCGGCGCCATGATCACCGACGTGGCCATCCTGGTGGTGGCCGCCGACGACGGCATCATGCCCCAGACGGTTGAGTCCATCAACCACGCCAAGGCGGCCAATATCCCCATCATCGTGGCCATCAACAAGATGGATAAGCCGGAGGCCAACCCCGAGCGCATCAAGGAGCAGCTCACCAAGTATGAGCTGGTGCCCGAGGAGTGGGGCGGCGAGACCATCATCTGCCCCATCTCCGCCAAGACCGGCGAGGGCATCGACAATCTGCTGGAGATGGTCAACCTGACCGCCGAGATGCAGGAGCTCAAGGCCAACCCCAACCGCTCCGCCCACGGCGCGGTCATCGAGGCCCGGCTGGACAAGGGCCGCGGCCCCGTGGCCACCCTGCTGGTACAGAACGGCACCCTGAAGCAGGGCGACGTGATCATCGCCGGCACCGCCGTGGGCCGCGTCCGCGCCATGACCAGCGCCAAGGGCGAGAAGCTCACCGAGGCGGGCCCCTCCGTGCCTGTGGAGATCATCGGCATGGGCGAGGTGCCCGGCGCGGGCGACGACTTCCACGCCGTGGCCGACGAGCGCATGGCCCGCGAGCTGGTGGAGCAGCGCAAGCATGAGCAGAAGATGGCCGCCTCCGCCCCCGTGGGCAAGGTGAGCCTGGAGGACCTGTTCAGCCAGATCAAGCAGGGCGAGATGAAGGATCTGAACATCATCGTCAAGGCCGACGTCCAGGGCTCCGCCGAGGCCGTCAAGGCCAGCCTGGAGAAGCTGTCCAACGAGGAAGTCCGGGTGCGGGTCATCCACTGCGCCGTGGGCGCCATCAGCGAGAGCGACGTCATGCTGGCCACCACCTCCAACGCCATCATCGTGGGCTTCAACGTTCGCCCCGACAACAACGCCAAGGAGTCCGCCGCCCGCAACAACGTGGATATGCGCATGTACCGCGTCATCTACGACTGCATCAATGAGATTGAGACCGCCATGAAGGGCATGCTGGCTCCCAAGTTCAAGGAAGTGGAGCTGGGCCAGGCCGAGGTGCGCAACGTGTTCCGCATCACCGGCGTGGGCATGGTGGCCGGCTGCTATGTCACAAACGGCAAGATGCAGCGCGGCGCCCAGATGCGCCTGCTGCGGGACAATATCGTCATCTACGACGGCGCCATCGCCTCCCTCCAGCGATTCAAGGACAGCGTGAAGGAGGTCGCCCAGGGCTACGAGTGCGGCATCACCTTCGAGAAGTTCCAGGACATCAAGGAGGGCGACGTGATCGAGGCCTATTTGATGGAGCAGATCGAGGTGTAACCCTGCCTCCTGCGGAGTTCCCTCCTCGCGGCAAAGCCGCTGCGGCCTACACTAAAAATTTGCCGCAGGCAAATTTTCTTCACGCTGCGGTGGAGCAGATCGAGGTGTAAAGCTGTTCCCGTAGCCTGAACCGGGCCGGAGCCCAGCGAAGCGGGTTCGGCCCGGAGAGGAGACGCAGCGGAAGGAGCGAGCTTTGCCGTAAGCGGCAAAGCGAGGGATCTGAAGCTTGCGGCGACGAGGTGGAGCAGATCGAGGTATAAATTTCTTTCGGCTTCGTAAAACGCCGTAGGGGCGACCCTTGTGGTC
>OIZR01001476.1_pt1 | contig 10172 bp, 10 predicted proteins | sample 1588591 | NCBI WGS metagenome assembly OIZR01 (sample SAMN03283249) | human gut metagenome | biome: human-associated habitat; material: feces | host: Homo sapiens | place: USA | collected 2013 | reverse complement strand
GTACATGAATATGAAGCACCTGGAGGCCGCCATTGAGGATGCCTCCATTGCCGGCTGACTTCATTCATGCCAGAGCTTGCAAACTAAAGTGCGAAAAAATCTTGACACGACCCGCAGGGCGGATTCACTCCGCCCGAGCATGTAAAATCTTCCCGGTAACCAAAAAATAGCCACACCTTTCGGTGTGGCTATTTTTTGGAAGGGACGGTTAAAATCGATATTTTCTCGTTTCAGGGAAAAGCCCCTATAGTGTGGTACACCGACCGCGCTCCCAGTGTAAATGGGTCGCGGTTGGAAAGTAGCCGCAACGTTTTTGTTTTGAGGAAAGGCTACACTAATATACTAAAAAGATAAAAGCACCTATGCATATTGGAGTTTCACATTATAAACTCACTATATGGTACCACATTATCAGCACCAAATACATTGCGCAAATACGTTTCGAATTGTGCGTTAATCTCTACAGTAACTAAAATAGCGAGTCTCTTCCTCGGCCTGGAACAACACACGTAAAACAAGTTTCGATTCCTAATGTATGTTGCAAGTTCTTTGCCTTGCAGGGATTTTTCGTCTTTATATAATGAATCTTCAAACTTGCAGAGATTCCATCCTCTGCCCATCACAAAAAGAACATTTTCGTACTCCTCACCTTTTACTCCATGGTCTGTGGAGTACACGGCATCCGGCTTGAAGAAATTAATAGCATTGATGACTTCACCATATTTAATTTCATAAAACTGTTTTAGGGTCGTCTGCTCATAGGCAGAATCATCACCAGAATTATATTCTTCCATATAATTTTCAATATCTGGAGGAATAGGAATCAACCTACTATCAGCAGCTGTCCTTAAAATGTCATAGATAGTTCCTTGTCTTGCGACACATAAATCACCTGTAAGCTCTCGCCACTGCTTCTTCTGCCTCTTAGTCTCTATTGGCTGACGCGTTGTTCCGAGAATCTCATACCTTCGTTTCCTCTATTTGATTTTTTATCTCAGTATTTTTAAGTTGACCTGCCCAGTATTTTTCAAGTGCCTCATAAAGCTGTTTCCGACATTCAAGAGGATAGTCGTTAAACGATAAATTCTTCTTTTCGTTAATGATTGATTGAAGCAGATGGGCAACTGATGTCTTACCAGTATTATTTTTACCAACTATCAGCGTTAAAGATTTGTCTAAAACGATATCTACATTCTTTAATAGTCTAAAATTTTCAATGTGTATCTTCTGTATGTACATATGCCTTTCTCCTCACCAGTATTAAATAAACTAAGTTTTCTAATCGGGTTTTCGGAATGGACTAATCCTTGATGCTTAATGCATTTTACAGTATCTTACTTTGGAAAAATTGCATCTTTGGAAATGAATACTGGTTTCTGTACAATGGTATTCTACACCATTTTACAGGAGGAATCAAATCATGCGCATCAGCATAGAAGAAAAGCACTCCCTGGTTGCTCGTTACCAGGCCGGAGAATCCGTCTCCGATATCTGCGCCGACTCCGGCGTGCCCAAGAGTACGTTCTACACATGGATCAAGCCGTACACTGTGACCATGACAGACTCCGGTCATGCTGTCAGCCAGCAGGCGTTTATCAAAATGAAACAGAAACTTCAAAAGTTGGAGAAGAAGATCGAGATTTTACAAAAGGTCAACTGCACGGTTTCAGCGTCGCTTCAAGAAAAGCTGCAAGAGCTTGCCAAATTGCATGGTCAGTATAGTGTCCATGCCTTATGCGAGGCGCTTTGTGTATCCCGCGGTACCTTCTACAACCATATCTTCCGGCGAAAAGAGGTAACAGCCTATGATAAACGAAGAGCCGAGATGAAAGAGCATATCCAAGCAGCTTTCGATGAGAGCCAACAAAGGTTTGGCGCAAATAAAATCGCTACTGTGTTAGCAGATCGAGGCGTTCGGACTTCGCCCAAGTATGTGGCTGAACTGATGAGAGAAATGGGATTACAAAGTGTATCCATCTACTCCAAACGCGATTATCAGAAAAGTGAGCGGCTGGCAAAAAAGCAGAACATGCTACAGCAGCAATTCAAAGTGGATGAACCGAACCGTGTTTGGGTCAGCGACATCACTTGCTTTAAGGTCAATGGCAAGTATCTCTATATCTGCGTAATCCTCGACCTTTTCTCACGTAAAGTAGTAGCCCACAGAGTATCACCAAAGAATAGTACCTACTTGGTTACCTCTACCTTTCGTCAGGTATATCGGAACAGAAACGAGCCCCAGCAGCTGATGTTTCACAGCGACCAAGGCCCGCAATATACATCCAACACATTCCGGAAACTACTTCGCATAAACAAGGTTGTCCAATCTTTCTCGAAGTCCGGCCGTCCTCATGACAATGCTGTAGCCGAGTCCTTCTTTGCCTCCATGAAGCGGGAGGAGATTTATCGGACACAATATTGCTCTGAGCGCCAGTTCATGCAAAGCGTTGATACTTACATAGAATTTTACAACACCAAGCGCCCCCACAGCACGCTCAACTACAGGACGCCGGATAGGTTTGAATTGCTCCATGCGCAAAGGAAAGAACGGACAGGCTGATCTGGACAAAGGGTTCAAAACTGGGTATTTTTCATTTTTCAACCACCAAGCTTGCGTCTTTTATCTTTGCGATATGAATTACCGAGCTGTGCAAGAGAAAAGAAAACACCTGAAATACCAAGGCTTTCTCCCATGGAATAAGGGTAGGAGTATTGGACAGTCTAAGAAAACTGTTCAATACTCCTACCCTTGTCCATATGGTTGCGGGGGATGGATTTGAACCACCGACCTCCGGGTTATGAGCTGCTGCCGGCGGTTCAATCCGTTGATTTCAGGCGCTTCCCGGCCCTTTTTATTCCGGGAATCTGCCAAATCCCGGAGGCCGTATCCTCTCCGCTCCGCCGAAATTTTTCCTGTTCTGGGTCAGATTATGGGTCAAGGCAGCAGCCCTGACTCAAAATTTGCGCCGCATAGAAACAAAGAGAGACCTCTCTGCCCACATAATATTGTTGCGCATTTCCGGCCCTTATTATAAAATCAGAGATAAATATTGAGAAGAGAATGGAGAGAGTGCCATATGGAGCAGCAAAAACGAATTCATTTGGCAGTGCTGACCGCCGCTCAATACGACGCGATCTTGAACCACTGCAACTCCAACATCTTTGTCACAGACGGGGAAGGCCGGATTCTCTACGCCAACGACGCGGCGGAGAGGGCACTGAACTGCACCTTTGACCGGTTGCGGCAGATGGACATCTACCAGCTGCGGGCGGACGGCTACACGACCCACTCCTCCAGTGCGGATGCCATCAAAACCAAGCGAAAGGCTTTTGCAGTCTACAAAAATAATCTGGGGGAGGAGATTGCAACCACCTCCATTCCGGTGCTCGATGGGGAGGGCAACATTGAGCTGGTGGTCACCCGCAGCGATGAGGTGGGCTCCATTCTGGCGCAGCAAAAGGAGTTGGACCGCTACCGCACTCTCTACCGGCAGATGCTCACCCGTTCGGACAGTCCAGCCGTCACCCTGATCGCAGAGGATCCCCAGATAAAGGAGATCGTCCAGACCCTGAAAAAATACGTCCAGTCGGATGTGACCATTCTCCTGACCGGGGAGTCCGGGACTGGTAAGGAGGTGCTGGCCGGCCTGATCCGTCAGAATAGTCTCCGCCGTGACATGCCCTTCCTATCCGTCAACTGTGCCGCCATCCCCAACGATCTTATCGAGTCGGAGCTGTTCGGCTATGAGAAGGGAGCCTTCACCGGGGCCAGCCGGGAGGGAAAACCGGGCCTGTTTGAATTGGCCAACGGCGGAACCATCTTCCTGGACGAGGTGGGGGAGCTGTCCCTGATGGCCCAGTCCAAGCTGCTACGGGTGCTGGAGAGCGGCGAATTTATGCGGGTAGGCGGACAGAAGGTGCAGAAGACCGATGTGCGGATTGTGGCTGCTACCAATCGGGATCTCAAGGCGATGATCGCCCAGAAGGAGTTCCGGGCAGATCTCTACTACCGGCTCTGTGTGCTGCCGGTGTCTATCCCGCCGCTGCGGGAGCGCCCGCTGGACATCGACACCCTGGCCCGGCACTTCCTGGAGATATTCAACCGCAAGCACCGACAGGAGCGGCCCCTCCCGTCGGAGTTGTTGAGCGGTCTGCGGGCCTATTCCTGGCCCGGCAATATCCGGGAGCTGCGCAATACCATGGAAAACTATGTGATCACCGGGGAGCCTCCCCGGCTGGCGGATGAGGCGAAGCCCGTACCCGCTGCCGCTCCGCCCCAGGCCGCCGCCCCGTCCGCAGATCCCGCTGCCTCCCTGCGGGAGGTGGTAGAACGGGCGGAAAAGGCACAGATCCAGGCCGTGCTGAAGCTGTGTGGCGGTGATGTGACCCGGGCGGCGGAGCGGCTGGGCATCCACCGGAGCGTCCTGTACAAGAAGATCAGTAAGTATCAGCTCCGGCACAGGCCGACATATGACTTTGAATAGGACGGGAGCCAGCCCCATCGCAATCGCATAAGCCAACATATGCTCTCAGGAAGGTACCCGCAGACAGGCATGGATCTGTCTGCGGGTGCTTTTTTGCTTATTTATCTCAAATAGAAGAATTTTTCTCTAATTAAAGATAATTTTTCTCGATTTTGAGACTCCGGTGCACGGTCTGCACAATTTAAACCACATATTTTTGTGCGAAATGTACAGAAAAATACGCTCCCATTTTTGGCACAGGGCTTGCTTTATCTATATGCGTAACCGAAAAAACCTTCACCCATTCCAACCAAACCTGTGATGAAAGAGAAGGGAGCTTTTACCATGTCTGATCTGAAGAGCAAGCGCATCATCACCGTGGCCACCACCGGCGCCTGGCCCAAGAAGGAGAACAACCCCAACGTGCCCCTCCAGCCCGACGAGATCGCCGAGGAGATCTATCAGTGTTGGAAGATCGGCGCCGCCGTGGCCCACGTCCATGTCCGTGACGAGCAGGGCAACGACTCCATGAAGGTGGAGACTTTCAAGAAGGTCATCGACACTCTCCGCGGCAACCACCCCGACTGCGACATCGTCCTCAACCTGACCGCCGCCGGAGGCATCGCCAACTCCGAGGAGGCCCGCATGGCCCCCTTCAAGACCCTGAAGCCCGAGATGGCCAGCTTCGACTGCGGCACCATGAACTGGATGCACATGGGCATCTTCAACAACAACCCGCCCTTCCTGGAGAAGATGGGCCTGGCCATGCAGGAGGCCGGCGTCAAGCCGGAAATCGAGGTTTTCGACCCCGGCATGATCTATGACGCGAGCTACTACCTGAAGAAGGGCATCCTCAAGGCCCCCCTGCACTTCCAGTTCTGCATGGGCTGCGCCGGCGGCATCGCCGCCACCATCGAGGATCTGGTGTTCATGCGCTCCACGCTGGAGAAGGTGGCCCCCGGCTCCACCTGGTCTGCCTTCGGCGTGGGCAAGGGCACCATGGAGATCATGTATTCCGCCATCGCCGCCGGCGGCCACATCCGGGTAGGCATGGAGGATAACGTGATGTACACCAAGGGCCAGCTGGCCGAGAGCAACATGCAGCTCATCGCCCGGGCCCGCCGGGTGATCGAGGGGTACGGCTACGAGGTGGCCACCTCCGACGAGGCCCGCCAGATTCTGGGTCTCAAGAAGTAAGCGAATCTCAGAGAGGATTCACCCCATCAAACGAGAGGAGGCTTTTCCATGTCCTTTGCCATCGGACTGGGCGGCATTGTGGTCGCGCTGGTGTTCCTGACCTTCGCCGTCTACAAGGGCTGGAGCATTCTATACAGTAGCATCATCGGCGTGATCATCATCGCGCTGACCAATGGCATGAACCTGTACAACGCGCTGACCGTGGACTACGTCAGCAGCTTTACCTCCTATGCCGCCAACTACTTCATCCTGTTCTGCGAGGGCGCCATGCTGGGCAAGCTGTACGACGTCAGTGGCGCGGCCTGGAAAATCGGCAAGACCGTGGTGGACAAATGCGGCACCAAGTTCGCCCTGATCGGCTATATCGCCGTGGCCGCCATTCTGGAGTACGGCGGCATCTCCACCTTCGTCATCTGCTTCGTCCTGCTGCCTCTGGCCAAGCCCATCTTCAAGGAGACGGGCACCCCCTGGTATATGTGGCCCGCTATCACCATCGTGCCCATCATCGGGCCGGAACTGATGACCCCCGGCGGCCTGCAGAGCCACAACATCATCCCCACCGAGATCCTGGGTACCGACCTGATGGCCGCCCCGGTGATGGGCACCGTGTTCACAGTGGTCTACTTTGCCATCTGCGGGCTTTACTTCGTGTGGGAGCTGAAACGGGCCAAGAAGGTGGAGTGGAAGCGCAACTCCCTGCCCCCGGTAGATGAGTCTGATGCCTTGGTCAGTGCTGAAAATGCGCCCAATATGATCTTCGCTATTATTCCCATCCTGGCCGGCGTGCTGCTCATCAACTTCGCGGATCTCCAGCCCATCTACGGCTTGGGAGTTAGCGTAATCCTCTGTATCGTCCTGTTCTACCGCAGTATCCCCTCTGGCAAGCTGGTGCCCGCCCTCAACGACGGCTTCGCCAACGGCGTCATGCCTTTGGTCATGGTCACCGCTGTGGTGGGCATCGCCCAGGTGGTGTCCCAGACCGACGCCTTCAATGTGATCCGGGAGCAGCTGCTCACCTTCACCAGCACCTCCAAGGTGGCCACCGCCTTCTCTGTGGTGGGAATCACCAACATCATGGCCCTCATCTGCGGCTCCGCTTCCGGCGCCATCGCCATGACTCTGGAGATGTTCAGCAACGCCTGGATCGCCGCCGGACTGGATCCGGAGTGGATCCACCGGGTGGTTGTCACCGCCTCCGGTGGCTTCGATACCGTGCCCTGGAACTCCTTTGTGGTGCTCATCCTGTCCATGGGCAAGCTGAACCATAAGCAGGCCTATATGCCCGTGTTCTGGGTGTCCTTGGTGGCCCCTATCCTCATCGCGCTGCTGGGCGTATTCTTCGTATAAACCGAAAAAGGAGTAATTGCTATGATTCAAACCATTGCGGTGCTGGGCGCCGGCACCATGGGCCACGGCATCGCCCACACCTTCTCTCGCCACGGCTATCGGGTCAACCTGTACGAGCCCTTCGACGCCGTTCGGGATAACGCCCCCCAGAAAATCCGGGAGGAGCTCCAGTTCATGGTGGACGAGGATTACATCACCGAGGCCGACCGGGATACCGGCATCCAAAACATCACCATGTACGCCAGCCTGGAGGACGCCGCCCGGGACGCCGACTACATCATCGAGGCCTGCCCCGAGAAGATGGAGCTAAAGCAGCAGCTCTTCGCCCAGCTGGACGCGGTGTGCAAGCCCACCGCCGTCTTTGCCACCAACACCTCCAGCCTGAAGCTGGCTGAGATGATCAAGGACCTGCCCCCGGAGCGTCAGGCCCGCTGCATGGTCAGTCACTGGTACAATCCGGCTTATCTCATCCCCATCGCCGAGCTGTCCAAGTTCGGCAACATGCCGGAGGACGTGTTCCAGGAGGTCTACGACCTGTACGTGGCCTGCGAGAAACAGCCCGTCCGGGTGCTCAAGGACATCACCGGTATGGTGGCCAACCGCATCCTCCACGCCCAGGCCCGGGAGTGCTTCTACCTGGCCGAGATCGGCGCCGCCCTCCCGGAGGACATCGACAAGGCGCTGAAATATGGCCCCTGCTTCCGCAACGCCACCACCGGCATGCTGGAGGTGGCCGACATGGGCGGCCTGGACGTGTGGCTGGCTGCCGAGGACAATATGTTCCCGGCACTGTGCAATTCTAACACGGCCTGCGACGCCATGCGCAAGCTGGTTGCCGATGGCAACCTGGGCATCAAGACCGGAAAAGGCTTCTTCGACTACCCGGAGGAGACCCGCGCCGCCGCCCAGACAGAGTTCTACAAGCGGCTGATCGTGCAATTGAAAGCCAGTAAATATTACGACTAAATTCGGGCAGCACCTATATCTCCAGATGAAACACCCCACCTACACAGGAATTTTCTGAGTAGGTGAGGTGTTTGGCGCAAGATTTGCGCAGAACAAAATTAAAGGAGTTTCAATGCTCTGGGGGAGGAACCTCGTCATAATCACACCGGAGTTTCCCCGTTGGCGGGCACATTCGGAGAAGAGAATTACCCACCCTTGGGTGGGGCAAGCAGAGCACCTGGCTTGCCGCAAGCGGCAGCCTGGCGCATTTGCGGGCGTGGCCCACACCCACTTCGTGCCATGAGCACCCGGTGTGCCCACAGCAGAAGGCAAGCGGGAGAAAGCCCCTGTCGCGGCCGTGTGGGCCCTGTGTACCGGTTTGAGGGCAGGGATGGAGGCTGTGCCCCTGAAACGGGATTTCAGCGGCGTTGGGCCGCGTGTGGGGCGGCGGCTGTCCGGGCCATCCAAATCCAGAGAAAGAACGCCTTCGGGGGCCCCTGTTTGGGACCCTTCGGGGGCGTTCGATTTTCGTACTAGGATAAAGGACCGCGGCGGTAAACCGCCGCCGGCCCGATCACAACGCCCCGCAGTGCGGGGCGTGTCAAGGGATTGCGGGATTTCGCCTCAGAAAAACTTAGGTGGTCGCTGTTCGGGAAAACGGAATTTTAGGGGGTCGGTGGTTTTGGAAAAGCCAGTGCTTCCAGCCAGTTCCGGCCTTTTTGACCGACGCTGTTGGGACGTTTGGGCAAGGCACCTCGATTCTTGCCAGGGTACGCAAATTCTGCGTCGCAAATCAAAGAAGAAAGCCCTCCGGCAAACCACAAATGCGAGGGTGTTGACAATGAGAAAATTTTCCGCAAGAGCCAGTTTGCAAATGTGAATTGTTTGATAACTCTGCACCGTTGGCCTGGCTATTTTCCTACTTCTGCGGTATGCTGTGTTGCTGCGAAGAAGGTATCAAAACCATGGCAAAGCGCAGAGCAAACGGGGAGGGAAACCTCCGCAAGCGCAAGGACGGCCGCTGGGAGGGCCGGTACACCGCTGGCCGCGCCCCGGAGACGGGCAGGGCCATCTACAAGAACGTCCTGGGTAAGACCCAGGCGGAGGCCAAGGCAAAGCTGAAACAAGCAATCGAGGAAGCGAAAGGACTGGACACGGCCAAGGTTGGCCGGTACACGGTGGGGCAGTGGATGAAGGTGTGGTTTGAGCACTACGCCAAGATAAAAGTACGGCCATCCTCCCACCAGACCTACCGGGGCTACATCGACAACCACATCAAGCCCAACATTGGCAAGGTCCCCCTGGAAAAACTCACTTCTCTGGAATTGCAGAAGTTCTACAAGAAGCTGCTGGAGCAGGGAAGGGTAGACCGGCTGGAGTCCAGGCACCAGGCCAAGGGGCTGAGCCCCAAGACCGTGCGGAACATCCACCAGATCATCTCCTCTGCGATGAACTTAGCCAGGGAGCAGAAACTGATCACCGCAAATCCTGCGGAGGGCTGTGCCCCGCCCCGGCTGGAGCACAAGGAGATGAAAACCCTGCTGGTGGAGCAGCTCCAGTCCTTCCTGAGAGAGGCCAAGGACAGCGGCGTGTTTGAGCTCTACTATCTGGAATTGGCTACTGGGCTCCGCCGGGGAGAACTTCTCGGCCTGAAGTGGGAGGACATCGATTTGGAGCGGGGTGACCTCCGGGTACGGCGGCAGATCGCCCGGATCAACGGTGAGGTGGTGGAGGCACCGCTGAAAACGAAAAACGCCTACCGCACCCTGCCGCTGGCAGAGGATACGATAGGCGTTCTGGAGGCACAGAGGAAGAAAACGGGGAGCAGCTCCTGGGTGTTCCCCAGCCCCACGGGTGTGCCGATTTTCCCGGACAGTGTGCTGCATATGCTCCACCGGGTGCTGAAAGGGGCGGGACTCCCTAGGGTCAGATTCCACGATCTGCGCCACACCTTTGCCACCCTGGCCCTCCAGAACGGGGTAGACGTGAAAACGGTATCCGGGATGCTGGGACACTTCAGCGCTGGGTTCACCCTGGACACCTATGCCCATGTGACCACAGCCTCCCAGCGCCAGGCGGCCAAGACGATGGACGGTATCCTCTCTGGTAGTCTCCGGTCCTGACCGCTCCGAGATCCCGTATGGGTCACGGTTTGGGTCAGACGAAAACGGCAAAAATAATCAGCCAAAAAAGTGATAAAAACAAGAGGAAACCCGTCAG
>OIZR01001473.1_pt1 | contig 10204 bp, 8 predicted proteins | sample 1588591 | NCBI WGS metagenome assembly OIZR01 (sample SAMN03283249) | human gut metagenome | biome: human-associated habitat; material: feces | host: Homo sapiens | place: USA | collected 2013 | reverse complement strand
GAAAAAACTGGAGAGGATTCGGTATTCTGTCGATAGTCTGATCATTGACGGCCATACCGAATTACATATGACAGTAAGTATAGGCGGGGTATATGGAACAGGAACTGCAAAAGGACTTTTCAAGGCTGCAGACAGTATGATGTATCAATCAAAAAACACGAAAAACAAAGTGACAATATGTTATCTTGATGAGAATAAAGACATCGCGGACAATATCTAAAACGGAGGAAAAGTGATTATGAACCTGAAAGATTGCTATTTAAAATTTGGCGGCGATTTTGATGAGGTACTGGGCAGACTGCGTCGGGAACAGACCGTCCGGAAATTTGTATTTAAATTCCTGGACGATAAAAGCTTCAGCTTATTTGAAGCGTCTATGGTGAAAAAGGACTATTCCGAGGCCCTCAGAGCCGTTCATACACTCAAAGGTATTTGCCAGAATCTTTCTTTTACCAGATTATTTGAAAGCAGCAGTCTGACAACAACAGCGTTAAAACAAAACGACTGGAATAAGGCTGTGGATATGATGCCTCAATTATCAAATGACTACTATGAAATAGTTGATATTATTAGAGCGTATAAGAACTCCGGGGAGGAATAATGTCAATGAAAAACGGTAAAATGAAAAATACTACAACGCGTTTTTTAATAGGCAGCTTCATCGGGCTTCTGAGCTTTAGTATTATCATGTTCAGCCTGCTGGGAATTTATATGAGCCGAAAGAGTGAAAAGGCTGTTTATGAAATCGGGGAAATTTATATGTCCGGAATGAATAAACAAATGTCCAGACACTTTGAAACCGTCATTAAACTGCGTTTTGATCAGGCCGGCGGAATTGTATCTGTTGTCTCAACCGATACTGACGATAAAGAGCTGCTATATGAGGAACTCATTTACAGGGCACAGGTCAGGGATTTTAGTTATTTAGCACTTTGTTCCGCCGAGGGAGATTTCCAGACACTTTATGGACAGGCAATTCAGCCGCTTAACCCGGAACCTTTTGTAGAAGCATTATCACAGGGGGAACAAAGAGTCGCTGTAGGCATTGACACTGCCGGAAATGAAGTGGTATTGTTTGGCGTTGATGCTGCCTATCCAATGTCTAATGGCGACAGAAGCACCGGACTGATAGCAGCCGTTCCTCTGGAATACATTACGGATTTCCTCTCCTTAAAGGATGAAGGGCAGCTGATGTATTATCATATTATCCGGCCGGACGGTAGTTTTGTAATACAAAATCCCAACACGGAGCTGTGGAATTTCTTTGAACAGCTGCAAAAACAGTCTGATTCACCGGTGAGTGAATCATCTGCTGACAATCCGGTTGAAAAATTTAGCGTTGCTCTGAAAAAACATGAGGAATATACGGACACATTGGAAGTAAATGGTGAAGAAAGGCAAATCTATGGAATTTCATTACCTTATTCTGAGTGGTATTTAGTATCGGTGATGCCGTATAGTATATTGGACGATACCATAAATAGTCTGAGCAGCCAGCGTATGTTCATGACATTGTTGTCTTGTGCTTCTGTTTTAATCATTCTAACAGCGATTTTCCTCCGGTATTTTTCCATAACCCGTTCGCAGATGAATGAATTGGAGAAGGCCCGGCAGGCGGCTCTTGAAGCGAACAAAGCCAAAAGTGAATTTTTAGCGAATATGAGCCATGATATCCGTACACCTATGAACGCGATTGTAGGGATGACTGCGATTGCCACAGCCCACATCGATGACAGGAAGCAAGTTGAGAACTGCCTTAGAAAGATTACATTATCAAGCAAACATCTATTAGGGCTGATCAATGATGTTCTGGATATGTCTAAAATTGAAAGCGGTAAATTAACGTTAACAACGGAACAAATTTCATTAAAGGAAGTTGTTGAAGGCATAGTTAACATCATGCAGCCACAGGTTAAGACCAAAAAGCAAACCTTTGACATCCATGTTGAAAATATTTTTACAGAAAACGTATGGTGCGACGGCATACGCTTAAATCAGGTTTTGTTAAATCTTTTATCGAATGCAACGAAGTATACACCGGAGGGAGGCTCAATACAATTATCCCTCTCCGAAGAAAAATCTCCGAAAGGAGAAAATTATGTACGAATTCATATCAATGTCAGGGATAACGGAATTGGCATGTCGCCGGAATTTCTGAAAAGAATATATGAATCCTATAGCCGTGCGGATGGAACCCGGATACATAAAACCGAGGGGGCCGGTTTGGGCATGGCGATTACGAAGTACATTGTGGATGCAATGGAAGGAACCATTGAGATACAAAGCGAACCTGATAAGGGCAGCGAATTTCTTCTTACGTTTGATTTTGAAAAAGCGGACGCAATGGAAATAGATATGGTTCTTCCCGCCTGGAATATGCTGGTGGTTGATGATGACGAATTATTATGCAAGACAGCCATGGACGCGCTGAAATCCATCGGAATAAAAGCGGAATGGACATTAAGCGGAGAAAAGGCAATAGAACTGGTAATAGAACACCACAAAAAGAGAGAGGATTATCAAATTATTTTATTGGACTGGAAACTGCCCGGCATGAATGGGATTCAGGCGGCAAGAGAAATCCGGCGAAATCTGGGAGATGAAGTACCGATTCTGTTGATTTCTGCATATGACTGGAGTGAATTTGAAGCAGAGGGCCGTGAAGCCGGTATCAGCGGTTTTATTTCCAAGCCGCTTTTTAAATCTACGCTGTATCATGCTTTATGTCAGTATATGGACGTTGGAACAGAGCATGAGCAGACATTGAATCAAAATATTGATCTATCCGGACGCCGCATCCTGCTTGCCGAAGATAATGAGCTTAACTGGGAGGTGGCAAAAGAACTGCTGTCCGATTTGGGCGTGGAACTGGATTGGGCGGAGGATGGCCGGATTTGTCTTGACAAATTCCAAAAATCACCGAAGGGTTATTACGATATCATTCTTATGGACATACGAATGCCGCATATGACAGGGTATGAGGCCACACAAGCAATCCGCGGACTGGTTCATCCTGATGCCCTGTCGATTCCAATTATAGCTATGAGTGCAGATGCTTTTTCTGATGACATACAGCATTGTCTGCAGTGCGGCATGAATGCCCATATAGCAAAGCCTATCGATGTTATTGAATTAACCCGCTTATTAAAAAGATATTTAATATAAATCCGCCTCATAAAGGCAGTATCGCACAATGGCATGAAATCATTTTGATTTCGTGCCGGGAGCAATACTCCTATTTTTTTACGTCGTAAGGCTTAACCTCCACAGTCCGGCTATCGAAGTCAATAAAAAGCTGATAGGCGTACTGCCCGTCGCTGGTATCCCATACTTCCACATGTTTTGGCGTCACTTGAATCAGAATTTCCGTATCCACATGGCTGTAGGCATTGTAGCTGTTCCAGAGAAATTCCTTATAGCCTTTTTCAAAACGCTTTCCCGGTTCGTCTGCCACCAGTCCCTTGTTTTCGGCAAGGCCCTCCACCTGGATGCCGCTCCAGCACAGAGCGACCTGCGGGTTCTCAAAAAGCTGTTTTGTTTTTCTGAAGTTTTTGTCTGTTTTAAAATAAATTTTATTGTCGTAAAACAGGCAGCTTACATTTCTGACCGTCACATGGTCATTGACGCTGGTTGCAAGCGCCATAATTTTCCAGTCTCCGAGCTGACGGAACATGATTTCCACGGCTTCTTCAAATGTCAGATGTTTTTCTTTGCTGAACTTCATTATTTTTATCCTTTCATATACCGGAGAACGCCACAAGATCCATTTACCGGAAAGCAGCGGATTCACCGCGGTGCAGATTTGTCTATGGCTAATCCTGAAAACGTTGCATAAAACGGAATAATTAAGTAAAGATTATTAAATACAGAACCTTCCTGTGAAACGATAACCTGCACGCTTCGCGCACAGGTCACCGTCATCAATAAAAATGCCTGAAAACAAACAGTCTTCAGGTATGCTGCAGAAAACGTCTTTCTCATCCGGACTGTCACCGCCGGTTCAGGAAGTACACAAGCTCAATAAGTCTGTGTTAAAACGTCATTTATGAGTGAAGTATATACCTGCGGTCTGAAAATGTAAAGTGTGAATTTTGAAAAAATATGAAAGACTGGACGAAAAATAGCAGACTGATTTTTGAGGTTCGTCACATACTAACAGCGTGAATGACAAACAAATGATTTAAAAGCCGAAAAGGCGGTAACAATTGTGTAAGGAGGAAGGAAAGGTGACCAGGAAAGAAAAGCTAAGAAAGTCTCTTATTGTCCTGTTCTGGGCCGGGCTTGTGGTATTAGCCGGTTCGTCGTATTTTTATATGCAGTGGTCCATTCCGGACCGTCTGAACGTGGTGGTGGACCAGGAAGAGAATTTCCATTTTTCCCTTCCGGTAAAAGTATCGTTAAAAAGCGAAAGTGAAGAGGTGGTTTTAAACAACGGCTCCAATATCCCCTCAGATGAAATACATCTGCAGTTGGATCAGCCATTTTCCCTTTATTCGGAAAATGAAGGAACATACCATCTGAACATGAAGTTGTTTGGCCTGTTCAGCTTGAAAGACATTGAGGTGGATGTCTCTGATACAAAATATGCGGTCCCCTGCGGCCTGCCCATAGGGATATATATGAAATCCGACGGTCTGATGGTGATAGGAACAGGGGAAGTTACAACGAAAAACGGCGATATTATCGATCCGGCGGACGGTGTCTTAAAATCCGGTGATTATATTGAGGCTATCAACGGTGTCCCGGCGGTCAACAAGAAGGACATGATTCAGGCCGTCAACAGCTCAGGAGGCGGCGCTCTGACGCTTTCCGTGAGGAGAGACGGGGAAGAGATGCCTGTGGAGATGACGCCCGTGGAAACGGCCGATGGTGACTTCAAGCTGGGTCTGTGGATCCGTGACGATACGCAGGGTATCGGCACAATGACCTATATAAGCACCAACGGGGAATTCGGGGCATTAGGGCACGGAATCAGCGACAGCGATACAGGAATGCTGGTGCAGACCTCGGGCGGAGAATTATATGATACCGAGATCATGGGAATTGAAAAAGGCACTTTTGGCAAACCGGGAGTCATGTCGGGTGTGATTTACTATGGGAACCAGTCTAAACTGGGAGCCATTGAAGCCAACACAAATGAAGGGATATTCGGGACTGTAAACGAAAAATTCCGCAACCGCGTAAAAAGCGAGGCAATCCCAATCGGCTACCGCCAGGATGTAAAAAAAGGGAAAGCATATGTTAGAAGCAACGTATCGGGAGAACTGAAGGATTACGAAATCGAAATACAGAAGGTTGATTATTCCACAGCCAGAAAAAGTAAAGATATGATTATCAAAGTGACGGATCCGGAACTGCTGGAGCTGACAGGAGGCATAGTGCAGGGAATGTCAGGATCGCCGATAATACAGGATGGGAAACTGATCGGAGCTGTGACCCATGTATTCATCCAGGACTCGACGAGGGGGTATGGGATATTTATTGAAAACATGCTCGAGCATTGAGTCCGGGCAGGACAGGAGGAAAAAAGATGCGATGCAGGCTTGCTTGTATGAGCATCTTTTTTGCGAGTGGCCTATGCGGCGAAAGCCGCACAACCGCTGGTGCACGCAGCGAACCAGCGGTTGCCGCCCGGCCGGAGTAGTGTAACGCGAAGGAACCCGCCACTCTGCCCGGTCAGTGTAACGCGAAGGAGCCTGGCAGTGAAACACAAACAACAAACCAAAAAAATTTACAGCTAAATAACAAAAAATCCCCTCTGATCCGCCCTCCAAAATCAAGTCAAATTCCGCCAAAATCCCGGGCGGCTTGACCACATCCCGTATAAATTGCCGAAGATACCGTCATCCGATCGTCAGCCGGGAGCAAAATCACTCCCGGTAAATATTTTTTTAAAAGTCCGTGACATATATTCTTTCACAACATCTTGTATAAGCAATAAACGGGTTATATAATACAAAAGGGAAACCGTCAGGCAAAGGTCTTACTAGCTCTGGTATTTATTATAGAAGAAATACACCAGGTCTTGTCATCATCGGCCAAATGAAAATATGATATATCATCCCTCTCAATTCTAAACAGCAGTATTTACAATCAAAGCCGATAACATCATCTTGATTAACCCGGCAATTTATTTCACCGCGTTAGTGTGCTGCTAAATTTCCGACATCATTTTGCATCTTTCCTAAAAATGGGCTATAATAAAAAAGCCGGAAAAAGGAAATATCACGGGAGTCTACAGAATTTTATCCGGTATGACAATATGAAACCAGGAGCCAAAACCTGACATTTCGTGTCGAATTATGCGGTGAGATCGAGTTGAAAGGAAAACGGGGTCGAGTCTATAATCATCATTACCATTTAAATTTTTAGGAGGAGAGTATCATGGCAGAACTTAACATTGCAATTGCGGATGACAACAGGCAGACTTTGGAGATGCTTGGCGAAATACTGGAGAGTGAAAAAGATTATCATGTCGTTGGAAAGGCGGATAATGGTAATGAAGCATACAATATGATTATGAGAACAAAGCCGGATGTTGTCTTACTTGACATAGTTATGCCGGGAATGGACGGAATCTCGGTTATGGAGAAAGTAAAAAGCAACGAAGAATTCAAAGAAAATACATCTTTCATCATGGTTACGGCAGCCAGCAGCGAGAATCTGACAGCAGATGCTTTTAAACTGGGCGCCAGCTACTACATCATGAAGCCGTTTACGAGAGACAGCGTACTCGACAAATTAAAAAGGCTGTCAGGTTATAAAAATAAAACAACGATGCTCGCAGGAAGCAGAAAAGTGAAACCTTATGTAAATAAAACGGATTATATGGAGCAGAATCTGGAAAATGATGTAACGCAGATGCTTCATGAAATTGGCATCCCGGCGCATATTAAAGGTTATCAGTATCTAAGGGATGCTATTATTATGTCTGTCAGTGACAAGGAAATGCTGGCGTCGGTAACTAAAATCCTGTATCCGACGATTGCCAAAAAGCATCAGACTACACCAAGCCGTGTGGAGCGGGCAATCCGCCATGCGATTGAAGTGGCATGGAGCCGGGGTAAAATGGACACCATCAATGAACTGTTCGGCTACACGGTCAGCACCGGAAAGGGCAAGCCTACCAACTCAGAATTTATTGCCCTGATTGTGGATAAGATACGCCTCGACTACCGGAGAATGAATTGACAATAAAAGGTTGAAAAAGTTCTGATACTACTTTCTAAATTCATAATTCTATTGTATAATGATTATAATCATCGTGTGATGTATAACGTGAATCGTTTACAATATAAGGCAGTCGGGGAGGTAGTAGGTATGAAGAATATTCTCTTTATTGCATCAGAAGCAGTTCCGTTTATTAAGACGGGCGGGCTGGCGGACGTTGTCGGTTCGCTTCCGAAGTGTTTTGATAAAGCGTATTTTGATGTCAGGGTTATCATTCCAAAGTATCTTTGTATCAAAGAAAATCTCCGGAATGATATGAAGTATTTGAACCATTTTTATATGGATTATCTTGGTCAGAGCCGTTATGTGGGCATTTTGGAGTATGTGTATGAAGGAATCACTTTTTACTTTATTGATAATGAAAGCTACTTCTGGGGTGCGAAACCATATGGGGACTGGTATTATGATCTGGAGAAGTTTTCCTTTTTCTGCAAGGCGGCTCTGTCGTCTCTGCCTGTAATCGGGTTTAAGCCCGATGTCATACATTGCCATGACTGGCAGACCGGTCTGATTCCGGTACACTTAAAAGATAAATTCCGCGGCGGTGAGTTTTTCCGCGATATTAAATCGGTTATGACAATTCACAATCTGAAGTTTCAGGGTGTTTGGGACGTTAAGACGATTCAGCGTTTCTCCGAACTGCCTGATTACTATTTCACACCTGATAAACTGGAAGCATACAAAGACGGCAATATGTTAAAGGGCGGCCTTGTTTTTGCTGACGCGATCACTACCGTCAGCAATACGTATGCGGATGAAATAAAGACCCCGTTTTACGGGGAAGGCCTGGATGGGCTGATGAGAGCCAGGAGCAACAGCCTGAGAGGAATTTTAAACGGCATCGATTATGATGAGTTCAATCCTGAGACAGATACGATGATTGCGCAGAATTATAATGCGAGAACGTTCCGCAAAGAAAAGGCGAAGAATAAGAAAGAGCTTCAGGCGCAGCTCGGCCTGGTTCAGGATGAGAAAAAATTTATGATAGGCATCGTTTCCCGCCTCACGGATCAGAAAGGTTTCGATTTGATTCAGTTCGCGATGGATGAGATTTGCTCGGATGATGTGCAGCTTGTGATTCTGGGTACCGGAGATGAGAAGTATGAGAACATGTTCCGCCATTATGACTGGAAATATAATGACAGGGTATCGGCCAATATTTATTATTCCGAAGAGATGTCTCATAAGATATACGCTGCCTGTGATGCCTTTTTAATGCCTTCACTGTTTGAACCCTGCGGTTTAAGCCAGCTGATGGCGCTCCGATACGGAACGGTACCGATCGTCCGTGAGACAGGCGGTCTGAAAGACACGGTTTGGCCATACAACGAATATGAAGGCACGGGAACCGGTTTTTCATTTGCCAATTACAATGCACATGAGATGCTGGACTGTATCCGTTATGCGAAATATGTATATTATAATAAAAAACGCGAGTGGAATAAGATTGTGGACCGGGGCATGGCGGCAGATTTTTCCTGGCATGCATCTGCGATGAAGTATCAGGAACTTTATGACTGGCTGATTGGATATTAAGGAGAGCGATGAAAGCGTGGGACAGATAAGACTGAGCAGGCAGGAGAGGGAAGCGGCCAGACGATGGGCGGAGGATAACAACTGGGCTGCACGGGGAGAGTATAAAAAAGACGTCGGATATATGGACTGTGTCAAAGATATTCTGGAAGATCCCGTTTTTCAGTCAATGGATAATTACTTCCAGCACGGGAACACTACCTGTAAAGAACATTGCATCCGTGTCTCTTACATGAGCTACAGAATGTGCAGGAGATACGGGTGGGACTACAGACAGGCGGCGAGGGCAGCTCTTCTCCACGATTTATTTCTTTATGACTGGCATACCCATGCGAAGGAGACCGGCGAATATTTCCATGGCTTCACCCATCCCAGAACGGCGATGAGGAATGCCGAGATATATTTCCAGGTTACGGAGATGGAGAAGAATATGATACTCCGTCATATGTGGCCCCTGACCCCGATCCCTCCAAAATATAAAGAAGGCTATACTATCATTTACGCCGATAAATTCTGCGGCCTTGTGGAAGTCGGAGCGCGGATGAAGGACTGGTTCCTTTATAATCTGCATCCGGCCTGGAGCAGAAGGTAAAAAATGGAGAGCGGTTTTTCGGTTTTACACTGCCTTCAACAAGAGTCCGGCTGTCGGCCGGACTCTTGTTGAAGGCAGTGACCTGTGAGACCGGCGTACAGGTTACCGCTGACCTGCGGTGAAAGAACCGCGGAATACGTACAGATTCGGCAATGATAAAAGGAAAATACAGGAGATAAACATGACATTTTTTCAGCAAGTAACCGGTAACCAGACATTAATGAGCGGTGTGGCAGGATGGGTGATCGCCCAGGTTCTCAAGACACTGCTTGATATAGCATTGAACCGCTCTTTTAACCCGGAACGGATTTTCGGTTCAGGCGGAATGCCCAGTTCCCACTCCTCCACCATGTGCGCATTGACAACAGCGGCGGGGATGAGATACGGGGGCGGAAGCTTTGAATTCGCAGTCTGTTTTATTATGTCAATGGTTGTAATGTATGACGCTATCGGCGTCAGGCAGGAGACTGGCAAACAGGCGAAGGTATTAAACCGGCTTTTATTTGATGATTTCCTGAAGCTGGACGGCGTGGTGCTGCAGGAAAAATTAAAGGAGTACGTTGGACATACCCCGATTCAGGTTGCTGCCGGTGCGATATTGGGAGTGATAATTGCTGTGGTTATGGATCCGATGTTTATTTAATCTGAATAATTATAACAGGGAAAGCTCACATTGTGGGCTTTCTGTTTTGTTGAAGACGGCGGTTGCGTAACAGTTCAGCCACGATGTATTCCGCGAGGTGTTTTCGCTGTTTTTTGCGAAAATCCCGAGTTGTGCGGCGCGAAACGGCGTTTTTTGCCGTTTCTGTGCATCATTTGTTACGGTTTAGCCGAAGGCTGAACTGTAAC
>OIZR01001469.1_pt1 | contig 10213 bp, 9 predicted proteins | sample 1588591 | NCBI WGS metagenome assembly OIZR01 (sample SAMN03283249) | human gut metagenome | biome: human-associated habitat; material: feces | host: Homo sapiens | place: USA | collected 2013 | reverse complement strand
TATCATAGAAGACCTTTATAGTGTTTAATTTACAGAGTTTTTTTCACAGGCTCATAAAAAAAGAAACACCTAATAAAATAAAGGGATTACCAGATCATGCAATATTAAAAGTTATTTGGTAAATTCAATTTGTAAGGATAATATTCCCATTAGAAAGACCGTCTGCACTTTCAGGGTAGTCGGTCTCTTGTATTCTAGGTCATATGTAATTAGGCAAAAAAATTACGCTTCTTCTTGGCTGATACTACTTTACAAAGAACATCATCCACTGCGTCAGTGTATTTGCCTTGTTCGATAAGTTCATTTTTTAGTCGGATAAGTGACTGAATGACTCTGCTCTGTTCATCGGCTGTTAGGTAAACATGGTATTTCTGTTCTCTCATAACATCAACCTCACACTTTCTTATTTTTGATTTAATGATATATTAAAATAGAAAACATCTCAAACATGCAAAAAGGCTTCCACCCCAACGGGTAAAAGCCTTAATATAAAAATATTATTTTATCTGCAAACCATTCGACACTATTTCATCTGTTGCAAATTTCTTTTTTAATGAAGGTGTTGCAAAAGTGTTGCAAAAGACGACAACCACTAAATGCAAAGTCTGCAAACCCGCATAAATTCTGAGGTTTCAGACACCTCTAAACTAAGCGTCCCTATTCAAACTCGGCAAGTCCAAAGATATTCTTAAATATATTTGTATAAGTTTTGTATCTTTTTTGCCGTTATTTTATTTCTGTTGCATATATTATTTTGGCTCGCTGATTTTCTGTTGCCAATTTGTTGCCAACTCCATTATAATCAGCTTATTACTATTTGACAACTACTATTTATAATCCACCACACAATTAATAGTTTCTTTTTCAATCTTCCCTAAATATTACTGTTTCTTTTTTCGAGAGAAAATCATACCAGATATAATTAAAATTGATACCAACATAGCACCTATATAAATAATAAAGTGATTTTGATCACCTGTTTTAACATTAGTATCAGTTTTAACATTTTTAGAATTAGTTGTGGATTCTTTTTTAGGATTGGATTCTGAATTAACCTTATTTATATTATCCGAGTTTCCTTTTTCCGCATTATCTGGATTAATTTTATCTTTATTATCTGAATCGTCTTTACCAGCATTATTTTTAGATACATTTGCGATAAATTTAATCTGATCATCTTCAGAATTTGTTCCTGTAATAACCGCACTACCTGCATGACAACCAACTAACTCTCCACTCTCATTTATATCAGTACAATCATTACTACTCTCCCATTTATAACTTAGACTACTATTATTGTCATCTGTTGAAAGATTCAACTTTTCTCCTACAGAAATTTCAACCGTATTAGCTTTACATACTGTTATTGTTTCATTTTTTCTTTCAACTGTTCCATTTTCAAATTCTACTTCACACTCTACAGAATAATCACCTTCCTTTAATGATTCCTTTACAGGAATTTCCAATTTGACAGAATTTATTTTATCTGTATTTCCTTCAATTTCTACCTGTTCTTCATATGGATTTTCTAAAATATCTGATTTAACTCTAACTGTTGGAGCAGCCTTTTCTGTACTCAAGTTATTTATCTTAACAGCCAGTTTTTCATTTTTTACATTTGTATACACCTTCGCTGGTCCAATCTTTTCAATTTCACAAGAACCTGGATTTCCTAAAACTCCATTTTCTACAGCTTCTTCATATGTCAATTCATTAAGAGAATTTTCCACATCTAAATTTTTGCTAATTAAAGATTCTGTTTCTGCACCCTGTCCACCAATTAATCCTCCAGCATATGTAAGATACTGCCAATCATTAATCGATTTTGCATACTTTGTTTCCTCATCTCCATTCAAATCTATATTTAATCCTGTTTCCAACTTTCCATTTCGATTATAATCTAATGCTTTCTTAGCAATTGAAGTATCACTTCCATCCTTAACTTTTGTCCAAAACAGCATTTTTTTATTGTATTTCCACTTTGTACCAATCGACTTTCCTGCTGTTAAACCTTCTGGGTCAATTCCCACATTTTCATCAAGATTTTCTTCATCTATTGCGGGCAATTCATAGTCAGAATAATTTATTTCATTTGTGCCTACTAATCCTGTAGTTTGAAACAAATAATTCATTATACTTAAATAATTTACTTTATTATTAACATCTTCATCTCCACCATGATGAAGTCCTAATGTATGTCCTAATTCATGCATAAATGTTCCTGCTAATGAAGTATTATTTCCGCTTATCCAGCCATCAACATCTGCAATTAAAAAGAACTGCCCCGGAAGATTTTCTGCCAAACCAGAATGTCCTTGTTCATCAAACTTATTAATAAACATTGCATATCTAAACACATTCCAACGTGCACGCGAAAAGTTATTTATAGCATATTGATTCCAGTTTTCGTAATTACTCCCTAAATTTAACATATCTACATATTCAATGGAATTAGCTCCTGATAATTCACCCCATTGTTTTCCAGTTACATAGTCAATTGAATCTGAACCAGCATCTAAATGTAAATTAATTCCGTGAGCTTTAAATTGCTCATAAACCATCTTTAATGCCTCTGCACTTGGCTTAAGATTGATTTCTTTTTGTTTTTCATACTTTATTCCCAAAAAACTTCCTTCTATTTTGGGCTGATACATCCAATCTATCTCCACAAACACATCTGGGACATTGGGATCGGCTCCCATCTGTTCCAAATGCAAATCAATAACACCATCTCCATCTATGTCTACACCATTAGTTTCCCATTCATCTGGCAAGCCATCTCCATCGCTATCTTGCATTGAGTCAAATACCCAGTCTGCTATTTCTATCATTATCTTGTAATAATCTGAAGATGTTATGTCGATAAATTTTCCACCCGTTAAATTATATAATTTTTCATAATCACTTTGATATGTTGGTAACCCAACAACTGTTGTATGAATATTATTTCGCCGGAAAATATTAATATATTCATCCATATCTTTTATATTTGCATCATCACTACTACTCTTATAATCCGCATCTGTTAATAAAAAAACAAAACGTTGTGCATTATCTCTCCATGTTGAAAAATTAATAATTTTTTCAAATGCATCCGTTGGTGTTTCTGGAGTATCTCCGCCTCCATCTACATTTATATTATTAAACTCATCTATAACTTTATTTACGTCTTTCGTCCATTCATTACCATCAAAACGATGCACAACTGTAGACTCTAATCCATCACACGTAATATCTTTGTAATCAACAACGGATATTTGTATATCTACATTTTTTTCTTGCAAATATTTCATAAATGCTGTTAAATTTTCTTTAACCGAACTTATATATCCGCTCATAGAGCCTGTAGAATCTATAATAAACACAAAATCAGCAGGTTTTTCCACACTCGAAACTACATTATCTGCATATGCTTCAATTTCAGCATCTGTAATTTTATCCTGTATAACTTCCTGTGTACTAACTACATTATTTGCTTCATTTTTTGTTTCATCCTCATCGGTTGTTTCATGGATTTGTGTATTATCAACACTATTTTCTTCATCCATCACATCAATTGTTGATTCGTTTTTTTCATCTGCATATGCTACAGAAAAAGATGAAAAAACCAGCATAATGGTCAACAATAAACTGTAAATTTTTTTCTTTTTCATAACCAGTCTCCTTATAAATTATAACCTAAACATTGTTTAATTTTGTTCTTTCGTTACAAGAATTTGCTTTGTATTCATACCATAACATTGAATACAATAAAGTAATTATCCTTTTTTCACATTTATTCACCCCTCTCGATAACTTTTAAAAAGTGTACTTTTTTGTAATGTTTGTTTCGTACTTTGGATAGTTAATATTAAGATTATTTTATATTAATAGCGGGTCTTTTTCAATAATAACTATTACAAAAAGAGTCGATAATCGCAAAAAAATTATTCATTCAAAAAAGTACACCTTTGGGTAATCTCTCTTCTTTTTTATTTTTCAACTTTCTCATAAGACTTCGCCTTATACAAAAATGTAGAAATCGGCATATTACAAGCATTTGCGGCAACTACACCTGATATTTCCCCTTCTTTCCATTTCTTATATATTTTGTGGAAATCTTTTGGTAATGGCTTCGGTGGATGTCCAAACCGAACACCTTTAGCTTTGGCAACAGCAATTCCTTCTGCTTGACGCTGTTTTATGTTACTTCTTTCATTTTCAGCGACAAAAGACAATACCTGCAAAACAATATCACTCAGAAATGTCCCCATAAGATCTTTGCCTCTTCTTGTATCCAATAACGGCATATCCAAAACAATAATATCAACTTTCTTTTCTTTTGTAAGGATTCTCCATTGTTCTAAAATCTCTTCGTAGTTTCTTCCCAACCTATCAATACTTTTTATATAAAGCAAATCATCTGCTCTCAATTTTTTTACCAGTTTTTGATATACTGGTCTATTAAAATCCTTTCCTGATATTTTTTCCACATAAATATTTTTCTCCAAAATTTCTAATTGCTTCATCGCCTCCAATTGTCGATCTTCATTCTGATCCTTTGTGCTTACTCGAACATATCCATATTTGTTTATCATTTCGTACCTCACTTTCTTTTGACGCATTCAATAAAATATCATAGAATGCTCAATCGAATCTATCTATACAAAATGGTCTTATATATAATCTCCTCCACACAAGCCCGGATGTTATTCATTCTCCTAACCCATGCCATCTGATCCTGCATCTTCAATTCTTCTGTCACTCCCTGCTTTTCTTTCATCTGTTCCATCAGTCTGTCCATCATCTGATTACACTCCTCGTCAACCTGATGCAAATGCTCATTTAACTTTCCGGCAAGTACCAACTCCAGATATAATCCTTTTCGATGCTCTTTCAAGTAAGTTTTTCTCAACATTCCATACTTTCCAATCGGATACTCTGTCTCCTCCGGGAGATACAGGTCTGGATAATACAGACCGTCCTCTCCTAAAGTGTAGCTGATTCCATTTTCTCCCATAATGTGTTTTTCCATGATTGTCCTCCTATCTTGCACCCCGATCTTTATTCTGTTTGTGGGTACGCTGTTTATTTTTCTGTTCATTCTGTATTTCCTGTTTCTTTTCTGCCAGCTTCGCTCTAATACCATGTGCTACTGGCTCTTTTCCTGTTTCTTTCTTCCATTTTTCTATTGCAATCCGATACTGGCTATACTCAGTTTTGGAAACCTTAAAATCTTTTAAAAATTCCTGTACGCTTCTATAACCAATTTTCTGTACAATCCTTGGAAGGTAATCTTTCATATCTCTGATCTGACTTGTCAATGCATCAATTTCTCCCTGCAATTCTTTTTTCTTTCTTCCCTTAAACCAGCCTTTGACTTCTGACAGTTCTTTTTTCTTTGCAGAAAGCTGTTTTTGTTTCTGTTGAATTGCAGTATTTTGTTCGTCCAGTTCTTTCTTAACTTTGAAAAATTTCGGATACTTAGATGCAAGCCTTGTCATTTCTGGCTGCTTCGATTCTGCCTTTTCTTCTTTTATCTTCACACTTTCTGGTACGATATTTTCTGCACTCCTCTCTGTTTGCTCAGGTTCCGTTGTTCCTGCCTGTGCCACGTGAGTCTGTTCCGACACTTCTCTGAATTTTTTAAACAGCACACTTTCTATCAAAAATTCCAGTGCTTCAACCGCCACTGCTATAACTCTACCAAATAATCCCGGACTTTTTCCATGCCGAGCAATAGATTTCTTAATTGATTCAGTAATTTGTTTTAGCTTCACTTCCAGTATCTGCGGCTCTGGTACGCCACTAATCAATGCCATATCAACTGCTCTGTTCCATTCCTGACGTTTCTGATTATCCGCTTCTATCTCATGTGCTTTTGGATTGTTCTTTCCAATTTTCTTTGTTGCAAGATACACACCACCACGCTCAAATACCTGCAACTTCTGTTTCTTGTCCTGCACATAAATATTGATTAAGTCTGTATAAGAATGCTTTACTTCATCCAGAAATGAATTACTCTTAAATCGTTCATCTTTCGCTGTAAACAGCTTCTTCTCATACACTTCGCCTTTTTTCACAATGTGGCAGCCCTCTCGTATCTCACCATCTTCTCCCAGTATCTCTTTCTTGGTTCGGACATGTTTTCCATGTTCATCATAAAACATATTTCTACTGGCAATCTTAATGATTGGTTCATCCAGTAGTTTCCGTTCTGCAAATATCAAATGAATGTGATAATTGGTCTTTCTTTTATTGTGGTGCAAAGCAGCAATACACTCTGTTCCATAATTCTGTTTAAAATGATTTGTAAAAAGTTGCAGCAATCTATCCGGCTGATATTCTGTAAAACTCTCTGGCAAAGCAATGATCAGTTCTCTTGCCTCAATACATTTTCCTTCTGTTCCACTTTTTGCAAATTCTTCCTGATTACATTTTGCAAGTTCCCGCCAGAATTTCCGTTCTGTAGTTTCATAAACCGCATAAAGATTTTCCTGTTTTGCATGACTGGATATATAAGTGATCCTGCCTTTTACATTGCTTAGTTTTGTCATTTGAATAAATGAATTTCTTGCGATAGGCATTCCCTCCTTTTCTTTGGCAAAGTAAATTCTGCCATATTATTTGTGAGTGGATGCATCAGCATCCGTTTACGAACTAACTGCTGTTTCCAGCACAAGCAGCTCCCGGCAGGGCGAAATACACAGAGCATAAACGAAGTTTGTGCGATGGGTGTATTTCGCTCTCAAACGCCGAGGGCTTTGTGAGATGCTTCTTACATCTACCACAACTTGGCTTTCGCTTTTCATTTTGGGCGTATCCGCTCTCTTTTTCTGCCCGTATCCGGGCTTATTTTTTCACTAACAACAAACCGACTATTACTCTTCCTGTCTGCTTTATTCCCGTATCCTTGCCCGTACATACTCCAGATCTCCACAATACGGTGTTCCAACCAAATACCATTCTCTCGCCAGATTCATTTCCATTCGTGTCTTTACCCACTGATCATCAACTAGAACTTCCAGACATTCTCCACAGTGAAATCCTGGATCAATCCATAAGTCTGATGACAATAATCCATATCTTTTGTTATAACTGTTGTAACCTAATCTTCCTTCTCTCATGGTGTCATTCTCTCTTCATTTATCATTTCCGCAGGGACGCCCTGAATCAGGGCCCCCTTTTGAAAAGTTTTTTCTTCGCCAATCAACTACCGGCTACACCTTACAAACCTTCTCTTTGTCTGCTATTTACAGGTGCGTGGCACGCTCCTGTCATAAGGTCATCAAGCAGAATCTTTACCAACGAAAGTTCTCATGCATTCCACACTTATCCAAATACTCTTGTCTTGCCTTTTCCCGTTCTTCCTCGGTTGGTGCTGTTTTGAATGTTGTATATAACTGACGTTTTACCATACTGTCTAATTTTTCCATCAATGCTTTTTCTATCTCCGGCAGATATTCCTCGTTCCCGGCAAGATGATACTGGAACAATGCCAGTAATAAATCTTTTGGTATCTGTACCTGTAATTTTCTTTCCATGTTTCTCCTTTCCGTGACGGTCGTGACGATAGTGACGATATTTTCGCTACCGTCACGCTATATAAAATACCGTCACAACCGTCACATATCGTCACGCTTGTTTTCCAACAAAGGTCAATCTGATTTTTCTTCCATCGTGTCCTCGTTCTGTTTTATACTGGATTCCATATTCCAGAATCAATCGTTCCAGGCTGACATTTAATTTTCGTGATAATGCGTTTGGCTGCATTTCCGCCTGCAGGATTTGTACCAACTCTGTTGCTGTACCTGTCCACTCTGGCTGATCTATTGTGACAAGTTCTTTGATTTTCTCTAACAGAGGATCTTCTGGTTCTTTCCAAAGTTCTGTCTCTGTCTTGGTAAATTCCCAGACACATCTCTCCCGGTTAAAGTTCAACCATAGTTTCTGATCCTGCTGGTCACGCCCTGCCACTTCCAGAACTGCTTTATTATCTGTACGCTTTTCTTTCTGCATAACAAACGCTCCATCCGCAGCTCCAAGCAATCCATTCGTACCTGAAATCATATCGAAACTATCTGAAGATTCCATTTTCCTTGTATGATGCACAACCAGAAAACAGATGCCATATTTATCACTGAATGCTTTCAGCTTTGTTACAATCTCATAATCGCTGGCATAACTGAATTTATCTCCACCGACCTCTCGAACCTTCTGAAGAGTATCAATGATAATCAGTCTTGCATCTTTATGCTCTGTCACAAACGTTACAAGCTGCTTTTCCAGTCCGTCATTGAGTGATTTGGATTTTGTAGCAAAATAAAAATTCTCACTGCCTTCCATTCCAAACATCTGTGATAACCGTTTTTGCAATCTTGCATAATCATCTTCCAATGCCAGATACAGAACCGTTCCCTGTCTGACTGAAAAGCCCCACAATGGAATTCCTTTACTGATGTGATACCCGATCTGTGCCATAAAGAATGATTTTCCAATTTTCGGTGAACCAACAAACAGGTACGTTCCGTTATACAGAAGTCCATCTATAATCGGCAGTTTTGGTGGATATGCGGTGTCGTATAATTCCATCATAGAAACTGTTTCCAGATCATCTGGATTCTTTTTATTTGCTGATTTTGCTGTATTTTCCACATTATTTGTGGCTTGCAGATTGCCCTTACCGGGCAAATCTGCTATACTTTGGTTGGTTAATTTATTACTTGATGACTGTTCCACATCTGCGCCAACAGATGCAATCGGAGCAGTCATTTTTTCTTTTTCTGTCATTCATTTTCCCCTTTCAATCCATACAATGTCTCTGCAACCAATCTCAGGGTACTCAGCAACTCTTCGTTTTCCTCACTGCATTTTTCCAGACGTTTCAGTTCTTCATAAATCTCTGCCATCTGATTTCGCAATGCTTTATACACTCTTGGGTTCCCCTGTACCACAATTTCCCGATCAGTTAATCGTTTTGTGATATAGTCCTGCTTGCTAAGTCCTGACAATCGGACACATGCATCAATCTGCTCTGCTTCTTCCGGTGATACCCGGAATGCTACGATTTTGTTTCTCCATCTTCCTTTACTGTCCAGATTTTTCTCCATTTAATTTTTCCATCCTTTCAATATCCAACTGTTCTGCCATCTGTGTCTGCTCACTTGGAAACAGATGTGCATATCGGTAAGTGATATCAATGCTCTCATGTCCCATTCGATCTGCAATTGCTAATACCGTAAATCCCATATTGATCAATAACGATACATGGGAATGTCTCAAATCATGCACACGGATTCGCTTCACCCCAGACACCTTTGATCCTCTGTTCATTTCATGATGCAGATAAGATTTGGAAATTGTGAAAATTCTTTCGTCTTCCTTCAGACCGTAAAGCATTTCCATATAATCCTGCATCTCATCACATATAAATTGTGGCATCTTGATAAATCTGTTACTTTTAAATGTCTTTGGTGGGGTAATCACATCTTCCCGGTTTAATCTTTGATATGATTTGTTAATTCGCAGTGTATGCGTTGTAAAGTCAAAATCCGCTGGTGTCAGGGCAAACAACTCTCCTTCACGGATACCACACCAGTAAAGCATTTCAAAAGCGTAGTAAGAAACTGGTTTATCCATCATCACATCTGCAAATTTCAAATACTCTTCTTTCGTCCAGAACAACATTTCCTTATATTCCTCTATTGCTATATTTCCAGCTTTCTGTGCCGGATTAGAAGGCAAATGATAAAAATCAACTGCATGATTGAAAATGGCACTTAACTGGCTGTGGATTTTCCGCAGATATGAAGCAGAATACCCTTTTCCATTCGCTCTCTTAAATGCAAGCAAATGATTCTGCCATGCAATCACATCTTTTGGTTCAATTTCTGCAATCTTTCTCTCCCCAAAGTATGGAAGAATTTTTGTTCTGGCAATATTATTCTTAGTTCCCCATGTGTTATCCCGGATTCGTTCCTTTTTATCTTCTACATAAATTTCATAAAAACTTGCGAAAGTCATATCCAGTTTTGCATCATGCTTTAACATTTGTTCGTGTTCCCACATCTGCGCTTCTCGCTTCGTAGGAAATCCTCGTTTTGAAGTCTGTTTCGTTTTCCCTGTCCAGTCGGTATACCGATAAACCACTCGCCACTTCCCAGTGACATTATCTTTGTAAATACTCATACAAATTCTCCTCTCTCTTACACTTCGCTGTAACATACTTTTTTGC
>OIZR01001465.1_pt1 | contig 10218 bp, 14 predicted proteins | sample 1588591 | NCBI WGS metagenome assembly OIZR01 (sample SAMN03283249) | human gut metagenome | biome: human-associated habitat; material: feces | host: Homo sapiens | place: USA | collected 2013 | reverse complement strand
AATAGTTTTTATTTCTTGCTTCAACCTGTCACTACTTTTTAGCAAATCCTTTCGGATTGGGTCATCCATAGGAGGGCAGTCCACAAGCGTAAATTCGGTAGTACGGCTACCTATTATATCTTTTATTTTTAATTAAGGAAAGTAGGGAAATAAGGATCCCCAAAACCGTTACTTTTAATCCTGATATAAGTATTTCATAAAAAACTTGCTGTAACTTTCCTTGTTTTTTGTGTCAAAAAAGATGTGCCTTAAAGTTTGGCACCACTACACATCGTGCTCCCTTTGGTTTATCAGTCCAACCGCACTTTTTTGTTCTTTTGTTTCTTTCAACAATGCAATTATATAAATTCTTATTTAAAATCGCAAATTGCTTTTGTTAAAATTGTTTAATAATTAAAAAATGAACTTAATAATTACGCTTTTTCAAAAATCTCATCCTTTTTATCTTGACTAAGATTTAGCCACCATTTGTCGTACTCTTCTTGAAGTTCCCAATTTTCATCAGGGAATCTCCAACAGTCACTGTTTTGTTTGTTTTTGTCAAATGCTTTCTGCAATCTATTATTAGTTGAGAGCATTTTTAGGAAAAGATCCTCTTTGGTTTTGGCTTCCCATGTTTCGGTGCGGTTCTTATGACCTTCCCAACCATCCTCTTTCCAAAATACAACTTCACTCTTAAACATTTGTCTTTTATCTTTTAATTGTCATTTCATTGTTTTTGTAATGCAATTATATAACAACTTTTTTATAAAACCAAATGTAATACTGTTTCTTAACTCTTATTAACAGTGTGGTTAATTAGGTTTACATTTTGGCCCAACACATTCACTTGATAACCGTCATCTGTGGTTTCTATGATTCGTACAGATAACTTATAGTTGTACTTTGAAAAGGGAGAACCATCAAATTGCTTTTTAATGCGTTCCCATTTCTTCTTGAATTCGTCAAATTCATAATTGTTACGAACCTTTGCGTCATCCATCAAGAAGAATGGTTTGTTGTTTTTATCAGTCAGATAAATCGCCACCTTACGGTTATCTTCAACATGGTTAATCAACTCATCCTTAACGATGTCGGTAATGCTTTTATTTAATATCGGCATGATAGTGTTATTTTATTAGTAATGTACTTAATTAAGTACGTATATTAGTCCCAAATAATATAGTATGGGAGTTCCAAAAGAACGTCATTTGAAAGTGTTGGAACATCAAACCACTCATCACTATACGTATCGTGTACGGCAAGGATGCCACTTTGGACTGCTATTTTGTCAAAGTTGAAAACATCGGTCTGTTGATCGTCATTAAGCATTGTAAACGACACCCCATTTTCACCATCTAAATCAAGGCCGATGGGTCGTTCACCAAGCTTATCTATTGCATCTGTCAGTTCACCAATTACTTTGCATATAGCGTCATTTACTTCTCTAAGAAGTTCGTCTACTCTTTGCTTATTCATAATTATATCTCCTATTCTTTATTATTATAAATGAATTATAATTATTTTATTTTGAAAAATGCAAGGGAATGATGACTTTAACATTCCCTTAACATTTATAATGATTATTGGACGGAAGTTTCAAATATTTGAAGTTCGAAGTAATAGTCATCATAAAGCATTTCAGCCCTACACCACGTGTCTGTATCATCAACAGTCATATCTTCTTCATCGGTTGCTTTCGCGTAGGGATAAACTGAAAGATTTCCTTCTTTGCGCTCTTTTAACGCTTTGATGGCATTTTCTTGATTTTCAAAAACACCAATAATATTATTTGATGTTTCACCTTCACCATAAAACACTTCACTTACTACAAATACTTTCTTCATAATTTTTATCGTTTAATTGTTACATCAATATGATAATATAACTTTGATAAATCACCAAATTTAAACTGTTAATTTTGTGTTAAAATTGAAATAGCTAATAAATGCTAATTTTATTTGAAAGGTTTGGTTATTTAAAATATTTTGGTTATATTCATTGCAGGAGAAATAAAACATAAAAAAATGGGAACTATCAATTTAGTTCCCATATATGTTTTTCATTGATCTTAAATTACTTTTTAATAAATACAGCCACCGTTTGAAAACCTTCCTATAAGCTAATATTCTTCGTCACAACGCTTTTTTAGTACGTTGTTGGTGTGATCTATTGTTTCTCTAATAAAAGTCCCTACAAACGCTTTATATTCAGCTTTTAGGGTGTCTTCGTCTTGTAGATGATTTAAGTTAAACTACCAAAGAAAAAGCGATCATTTTTTCAAATTATTAAACAATGTGGTGTAAATTATCGCTAACGTTTCGGTAGTTAAGTTCTGCAATCTGTCGGCTCCACAACCGCCATTTTGGCAAGTGAAAGTAAAAAGTCCATTGTGGTAAATTTTCCTTATTTGGCAAGGAATAACACCAAAAACTTCTTGATCAGCATTATTTAATATTGGTACGTTCAAATGGACGGTTAATTGCAATTTTGTTACATCCAAATGGTCATCTTTTTTTGACGCATTGACGACAATCCTAAAGATGCGTTCTACAAGACCTTCATAGATTGCAGAAAGGGTATCTAAAAAGTTGGTGTGACTACCGTCAATTTCTTTCAGTACGCTTTCGTCTCCTACTTCAACCTCTTGTTTTGAAGGAGCATTTTTGTTGATATAGCAAGCTATTCTGTCTCTGTTCATCGGGGTGTCTATCCATCCCCAATCGCGGACTTCATCTCCGTCACGCCCTAAAGATTTTGCAAAAACACCATCTTCACCAAATATCGGATCATTTTTGGGGATAATTTTGAAACCGTCCCTAACTGCTTGTCTTACGGCAAACTCATCATCAGCAAAACGCCCTTCAAAGCATGCTTCAATATGCAATAAGTCAGTGTCTTCAAAACGAAAAACATCGTAATCTTTGCCTAACACCCCTTTTGTCAACCCACCGTCGTTTCTATATTTACTGATAAAGTCCCCAATGTCGGTTATGCCGTTTGTCCTTATATATGCAGCGATATAATCGTAACTTGGTGCGTCATTGCCCAATCGTTTGGATATTATGCTTGAAAACGTAATAACATTTAATAAATCGTTTACCATAAATTTTATTGCTTAATTGTTACACCAACATTATAGACTTTTATTTTTAAATTAAATAATGAAAAAATGGTTTTAACAAACATTTAACACAATTATAAAAAAATGTTAATACCGCCTTTATATTTGGATCTTTAAGAAAATATTGCTATATTCATTACGGGAGAGATAAAAAAAAATAAGGTGCTATCTATTCACATAGACAACACCTTTTAAAAATTTTGATTCAAGAGAGTATGAGAAAATTATAGTAAATTATCCCTTTATGGTTAAGACCAATGGGTGAACTCCGACACCCTCTATCCCATCCGCAAAAGCATTTGGGATTGCTTTTAGCATTATGTTTTTTTTTTTCAGCAACTTAGAAATTAAATCGTACCTTACCTAATACACTGAATATGCCCACATTCTTAAAGTCCTTTTTGTCTGTTACATTGTACCATGAATATTCGGGCGATACAACAAGCTGCAACTTGTGCGATTTAAGAATGTTAAAGGCAACATCAACACCGACTTTCGGCACAATATATGAAGCATTTGATTCTCTTTCATCCTTAAGGTAATATAGATAACCTTGTTCAATAACTGTATATTTTACGTCATGCCAACCGTAGCCAACGCCTGCCTTCACGTCAATGTCCATAAGGCTGTTTGACAGTACCTTTGCAAGCCCGTTTACGGCCACCAACCCCAAATCATTTTTGTCAGCCAAACTATTAGTTCCGTAGTTCGCTTGAAGACCCACACCAAACATTGGGGTAAAGTAATGACCAACGCCAACAGTCTCACCATAGAAGACATGGCTTCCATCAGTTGGTACGAAAACGCCACCGCCTGCTTCAATGAAAGTCTTTGGGGTTTGTGCATTTGCACCAATAGCAGCCATAACGGCCACAATCATTGTAAAAATAAACTTTTTCATTTTATACGTTTTTTTTTTATCGTTTTGGTTAATATTTGTTCCCCTTGATGGATTCAAACCACCATCCCAATAGTTTCACAACTAAAGTGCCTTATTGTTTGAAGTATAAATTTGACAAAGGTTCTTTTACAATATTCGCGTCATAACTTCAAATATTTCATTTAGGCCAAAGGGGAAGTTTTAAAATTAAACTTACATATATTAAAATTCTAAATAATCATTTTTCATTATATATCCGTTATTTACGGCTTGTCTCTTGCTTTCATTGCATTTAAAAGATTAGTAAATAATTTAATATTTAAAAACTCATATATAATAATTCTATGCTTTAATTGGGGGATGCTTTGTTCATTTCCATAATTCGTTGTTTTAATTGTTCTTTAACAAATGTATTATAAAACTTTATTTTTAAATCACCAAAATTTTAATGAAAAAAATTGTTAACTTAACCTACATTGTCCAACATCCTATCCATGGCACATTTTGCTTGATAATACCCTTCGTAAGGTCCATATTCAATTATTTCCTCGTCTTCATCAATAAGATAGAAGTAATAGTTAAAATGCCCATCACCGTTTGGCACTAACATTATCTTGTTGTCCCTATATATATGTTCGGTTACACCTTCTATTTGTTTCATTGTTGAATTGTTATTATATTATTGATTACACTTCAATTATAAACAAATTACTTTAATCTACCAAATGTTTTTTGTTAAAAATTAGTTAACCGTTGTTAATGTCGCTTATGATAGAAGTAATGTTTTGTTCATAGCTTGAATGCTTCATTTTGCTAACCAACCGTATCTTTACATGGTTGCTGAAATCATTGAAAGGGGAAACCCTTTTAGTCAAAAAGCAAAACGCACCGTTATACTCCTCTTCGTCAATATTTACCTTTTCGACACCGCATTTTTTCTTGTAAGCCTCCGCAACATCATTGGCGATTTTATCTGCAACTGTTTTGCATTCGTCAAGATTGTTGAAATATGTACATATTTGTGAAATGACTTTTCTGTTTTTTACAACAGTAATGTCTATTCTGTATAAATCCTTTATCATAGCTTTATATGTTTAATTGTTGTTGTTTCTTTTAACAGTTACATTATAATGTTTTTCAATTAAACCACCAAATATAAATCATAATATTAACATCTTTTCACCAAAACGGTTAAAGCTATTTTTCCATAATATTTTAGGTTTGCCGTTTAATATATAATAGGCAATGCCGTTTATTTCGTATATGGGCGTAAAACGCGGTATGGTTAAACAAATACATTGGAAATTGAAAAATGAAATAAGATTGCGAGGATCCATTTCTTTTAAGACCATATCGCCTTTTGTATAACCGATACCAAACAAGTCTTCATCGTCCCAACTGCAATTTTTTAACTTATGCCCGCTTTCAGTAAGAAGAAGTTTGCGTAAATATGCAAGTTCCTTTAACGCGTGTTCATCTGTCAGATATATTTTCTTATCAAAGAATGAGGATAAATTGATGAAGTCACCACCGTTAAGCCTAACTTTTATTACATTTATTTCTTTTTCAGTGATAATACCTTTTTTATAATCCTTTCAATAAAGGTCTTGATGTTAATATCGTCATTCATAATTTGTTACTAATTGGTTTAGTAATCCAATTATTATGATTTTCTTTTAATTTTACAAGTAATAAAGATAATTTAACTAAATTATAAAAAAATGTTAATGACAACTTTATATTTGGATCTTTAAGAAAATATTGCTATATTCATTACAGGAGAGATAAAATAAACAAAAAAGGCCACTCACAACAATAATGAGTAGCCTTTTAATCTATATTATAACTGAATGCCTAAGCGTTATATTCTTAAGTTACATAAGTACATTTTCGGAAAGATTGATGGGCAGATAACTTTCTAATTTGTCAAAATTGAAATTATTGCAGTAATCAATCTTTTTTCTAAGTATGTAATCCATTTTTCCGTTATGGGCCAATGAATATTCTATTTCAGTAGAATGTTTGTTGTATAAGTCAGCCTCAACGAAAAATACATTTGAAAAGTAGCTACATACAACAACGTTGTTTCTGCCTATAATTTGTGCGTATTCAATGCCATGAAATGTGAACATATAGGCACTCATAACGCGTGGTACATTATTCATGTTCATTATAGGATAATAGGCAATACCCTTTTTTAACATTGAAGGACTCACAAATAACGGTTTATTGTTGTCTCTGTCTTTATGTCTGTCAAGGCATTTATTCATCATCCTGACTTCTTTTTTAAACATGTCGGACAAGTCATGCTTAACCATATTCAAGGTATCACAAGCCTTTATCACATCGAAATTGATGTCATTAACCATGCAAGCATACATTTTGTCAAGATATCTAACTTTCTTGTCACCATCTTTTGTAGCATAAAAGACAAACACTTCGTCATCCAACTTGTACAAGATATCATCGTCATTGTAGCACAACGGCATCCATCTGTGTAGTTCAGTCGTCAAATTTTGAATACTTGTATATGCTACATACTTGTATTTTCCAAGAAGTGGAATAGTTTCAAAAAGGACACTTTGATTGAAAAGATATGAAACATTATGTCTTTCAAACTTACCAAGTATGTTTTCATCTGTCATTTCAATGAAAAACACCTTGTCATCTATCAGATTAAAAAACTTGATTGGAACCACAGAAACATTATAATCTCTGTCTACTAATAATACTTCATTGAACTTTTCCAAAGTAGGGAGGTTACTTAATTCCATTAACTTTGATAAATTTTCAAGTTGCTGTTCTGTCATATCTTCAAACGTGATATTAAATGATTTATAATTAAAATATAATGCAATTATAAGTAATATGTTTTAATATGCAAAAAAATAATAGCATTTAACACTACTTTAACCATACTAAATCAATTATTTAAATAAAGTTAAATAAGTTGTTGATATTTGGATAGTTAATATTTTTGTGTTATATTCATTATGGGAGAAATATAAGTGAAAGAATAAAGGCTGATTTATCAAATCAATGATAGATCAGCCATTTGTTATATACTGAATTAAGTACCTACTATTTAAAGAACTTAGGCAGTTTCTTAATAATTACCATAAGGTCAATCATTGAACCGAAATGATCTTCATTCTTCCAAACCTTGTCTCCCTGTACGAGAAACATTACGTTTTCAACTTTTACGTTTCGTACCCCAACAATGTTTTTAATTCCAAGTTCTTCTTGTTTTTTGCTTGCAGTTACTTTGCCCTCATATCGCTTAATGTCCTTTAATTCGTTTTGTGTTGCGATGTGACCGTCAACAAAAGTCACGCTCTTGTAATGTGTGGGCCTTCTTCCTACATAAAGACGCAAATACTTTTGATCCGTTGTCTCATGTTTCATTACAAAATTGGACAACTCGTTGCTTTCGTCATCGCAATAAGTCTTTTCATAAGGGAAACATTCTTCAAAGGATTTGTCACTGAATTCTATACCCTCGCGCTTACACTCACTTTTCACGCAAGCATAATAATTAACACCGCTACATGCGTTTTGATAAATGCCTAATGTAAACACACGGCCTTCATATTTGTTATAATCACCGCTTGCAATAGCTTCTTTACGACCTTTATCATTTGGATATTTGTTAAGCTTCTTAGGGGTAAAGGTGGCACAATAAAGGCCAAATGAACCCTTTGTAAAAACCTTACCAAATTCCTCTATGCTTTTAAATGTAGCCATAATTGCTTGTTCTTTAATCGTTACATTTGCATTATAATGCTTTACCTTTAAAAACAAGAAGAAATTACATCTATTAACATAATTTTAATAGTCATTAACAAACCACCATAATTTAAAATTATTCGTTTTAAGGTGTTATCTTATATTAGATGGATAAATTACCCATAACATATTACAAAACGGATTAGAACGCATCTATTTGGCCTTAATTCGATTATTCCATAATGTTATTGAATCATAAGAAAATAACTTATTTAACAAAGCGTTAACATTTATCCAAATAAAAGTTAAAATAACCATAAAGTTTGGTTATTTAAAATATTTGTGTTATATTCATAGTGGGGGAGATAATACCATATTTAAATGAACTTATAAATATGATAAAAAAAATAAGATGATTTTCACAAACCATCTTATTTAAAAGTTTATCGTAACTATTTAGTTTTAATAAACTATTGGTTCCCCACATTTCATATAATACAAAACACCGTTTATTTCATAGATAGGCGAATAATATGGTATGATTCTCCCTATATTTGCAAAGCCATAAAATGTAAACAGCTTATGGGTGCTCATTTCTTTTAACGGACAACCCTCTTCAATAAGGCCGATGGCTTCTAATTCCCAATAATCCCAATCACAATTTTTGCGTCTTCGGTTAGATTTGGTGAGAAGGTGATCGCGCAAATATGTAAGTCCTTTTTGCGCCTGTTCGTCTGTTATAAATATTTGCTTCTCATCCAAAGGGGACAAATCAATATCTTCACCCTTATTCAGACGATGTTTTAAAAGTAGGATCTCCCTTTCAGTGATCACACCTTTTTTTACTATATTTTTAATAAGCTCTTCACTTGAAATCTTTTTGCTCATAATCTTTATATGTTTAATTGTTATTATTATTTCTATTAACAATAGCATTATAAGTCTTTCAGGTTAAACCGCCAAAACAAATCATCCCTTTAACACATTTTTAACATTTAATCATTTATTTTCGTTCTAACAGCTTATTTTATTTTAATATATAATTTATCCGTTTATGCTATTGAAGCGTCTTAGAGACAAAATAAAGTGGCTTTTATGGACATATTAAATAGTTATGGTATTTTCATGTTGAAATTTGAGTTAAATTGCAATAATGTTTTTTAACTGAAATTAAGGATTAAATATTTGGATCTTTAAGAAAATATTGTTATATTCATTACAGGAGATAAAATATAAAAATGGGAACTATCTACTCAGTTCCCATATATGTTTGTTATTCATTTAAGCAACTGAATCTTATCGCAAATGTCGCTTAAAACCGTTTCGGTGTAACGCATCGTTTCATGAATAAATTCATTTAAAAAGGCTTTATATCGCATTGGATAAATGTTTGTCTTGTAGTTACTATTGAAAAAAGTTTTTGCCATATCGTCAAGCAACCCATCAATTTCCATATAGTCACTTAAAAGATATGGGTTCCTATTTTTATCTTCCATCAATAAATCATAGTCTAAATTATGCCCCCCATTGTAACCTTTACGATATTTGATGTTGATTTTTATATTAACGCCAAACGTATGATCATCAAAATGTTTAAAAATGTTCTTTTCCAATATTTTATGACCCAAACAGCATAAATTGCAGTCATGCCCATCACAACGTACAAAACCATACCTTTCGATGCCTCGGTTTATAATTTTGTTTACCTTGTTTATAAATGATATGTTGACCAAATAAATTTGTTTGGCATTATCAAGATAAAAAAAATTCTTCTTCATTTCTATATGGGTTTATAAATTATTACTTTTATACTGACATTATAGAAAAATGTTTTTAAATTATAAAGGACTTATATCACTTTAACCATTATTTTAATGTTAGTTAAAATCATAAATTTATTTGGATCTCTAAAATATTTTGGCTATATTCATTATAGGAGGGATAATAGTTGATACACATAACTCTTTATAGACTAATTAGTTATGTAATGCCTTGATAACTATAATATCAAATAAAACAAATGAAGAATAATAAAAAAAGCACCACCCATAAATGGATGATGCCCCAATCAAACTATATAACAACTATGAAACAACTGTCACTCTTTAATCTTCTTAATAATATCCTTCCACTCATTTGGCGTGTGGGAAGTGATAACTATAACTGCTAATGCAATGATAATAAACGTAAACATCATATCTTTATCTCCTTTTTAATTGTTCAACTTATTTTTATTAACAATAGCATTATAAACCTTTTATTTTAAATCACCAAATAATTTGGGATATTTTTTCCTACTATTTATTGGAAAACATGATGACAAACATCATGATTAGCAAAACAATATATAAACTCATAATATTTTATCTTTATTTGATTCAATATATTTGTTAACAACAAACAAACTGTCATTCAACTTCGTTTGCAAGTCGTGAATTATATTTATTAGTTCTTCAGAAGAAAACCCATCTAAACTACTGTTATTGGCATAAAAATCAAACAGTGACAG
>OIZR01001457.1_pt1 | contig 10331 bp, 9 predicted proteins | sample 1588591 | NCBI WGS metagenome assembly OIZR01 (sample SAMN03283249) | human gut metagenome | biome: human-associated habitat; material: feces | host: Homo sapiens | place: USA | collected 2013 | reverse complement strand
CCGCCGCAGGCGGAGAAGCTCGCGAGCGAGCTTCTTTTTATAAAGAAAAATAGGGGTACGGATTACTCGTTTCTTGTGTTTAAAATGTTTTATCTACGTGTCAGAATTTCTCAATTTTATGGTATTCTATTATTTCCATTTTTTTGCAAAATATTTTATGAAACAATTTGTGATGGATTTCGACAGATAAAAAGGTTTTTGTGTATCGGAGTCTGTACCTTTTTGTGTATTTTTAGGACATTCGAGTATATGTGTTTATGTGATTTTTATTATGCAGTTGGAAATATGTTTTAGAATAATCTGTTCAGGACAGCATCTTCTTGTCCGGCTTTGCCGAACAGGAAACATCGGAGATGCCGCCGATATGAAATTTGGTGGAAAAATCCGTTTACAAGCAAGCTTGACACAGTTTTTTCCAAATTTTTAGCCGTTTTGAGTGGTTGCGTTTCAGGTTACGTGTCACTAGATGTTTTGTAATACATATTCAGGAGGAAGCCGATTGTTATATTATAAAATGATTAACAGAAAGAAGAATTTATTAGAGGAGATTCAGAATTTGGAAAATGCTCTGGCAGCTTATCCAGATGGAAAACTTAGCTGTTCCCAAAATGGAAAATATATTGTTTATAAACATTTATTGAATGGAACGTACACCTGCATTCCGAAAAAGAATGTTGATTTTATAAAGATGCTTGGAGAGAAAGCATTGTTATGTGCGTTCCTTAAGGATTTGCAGAAGGAGCTGAAAGCAGTAAACGCATTTCTAAAATCTTATGAATCAGGTTCCTCCAAAGTTGAACAATTACTTTCACAGTCTTCTTATCAAACAGTTATTGCTCAGGCTTTTCAGCCAGTATCAGAGGATTTGAAGGAGTGGAGCAGGGCGGAGTATGAAAGAAATCTGCTGCATCCAGAAAACCTGATCCATTCCTGCCTTTCAGGCCATACGGTTCGTTCTAAATCAGAAGTATTGATTGCTCAGGCTTTGTTCATGCATAAAATTCCCTTTCGTTACGAATGTGCTTTGAAACTTGAAAACAGTACCTATTATCCTGATTTCACTATTCGCCACCCCGAAACAGGTGAATATTTTTATTGGGAGCATTTTGGTCTTATGGATACTCCTGGTTATTCGAAAAATGCGTTTCAGAAATTGAATATCTATTGTCAACATAACATTATTCCCACCATTAATTTAATCACAACCTATGAAACTAAAGAACATCCTCTTACCTCACAAAATATTGAAAATTTGATTCAGGAGTATTTTGTTTTATAGTAACTGTTCAGGACGAGACATTTTTTGTCCTGCAAAGCCGAACAAGAAGCATCGGAGATGCCTCTGATGTGAGATCTCATCAATAGTTTCTTTTGTATCTTAAAAAGGAACTAGCTAGGATTTAGGATATCAATATATATTTAGCGAGCCCACCTGATAGAGTAGATTTTAGATTAGGATTGTGCATTTACAAGCGAAAAGGTGAGAACCTGCACAAAGTAGGGAGGTGATTGTGCATTTTCGGCGGAAAAAGCTGGATTCTGCACAAACTCAGGCAGAGATTGTGCATTTTCAGCGGAAAAAGCTGGATTCTGCACAAACTCAGCTAGAGATTGTGCATTTTCGGAGGAAAAAGCTGGATTCTGCACAATCCCAGCTAGAGATTGTGCATTTTCGGCGGGAAAAGCTGGATTCTGCACAATTTCAGCTAGAGATTGTGCATTTTCGGAGGAAAAAGCTGGATTCTGCACAATTTCAGCTAAAGATTGTGCATTTTTGGCGGAAAAAGCTGGATTTTGCACAAACTCAGGCAGAGATTGTGCATTTTCGGCGGAAAAAGCTGGATTTTGCACAAACTCAGCCAGAGATTGTGCATTTTCAGGCGAAAAGGTGAGAACCTGCACAAAATAGGGAGTAGATTTTTCATTTAAAGAAGAAAACTTGAAATCCTGCACAAGCACTAGAAACAAATAGAAAAGCTTCTGCGCTGCGTGATAAATAAAGTTTTAATGAGATAGGATAGTTATTTTTCACTCTTCATGGCTCCAGAGCGAAAATCGTCCCTAGAGCGAAAATCGCCCCTAGAGCGAAAATCGTCCCCAGAGCGAAAATCGTCCCCAGAGCGAAAATCGTCCCCAGAGCGAAAATCGTCCCTAGAGCGAAAATCGCCCCTAGAGCGAAAGTCGCCCCTAGAGCGAAAATTGTCCCCAGAGCAAAAGTCGCCCCTAGAGCGAAAATTGCCCCCAGAGCGAAAGTCGCCCCCAGAGTGAAAATCACCCCTAGAGCGAAAAGTCTCCCCAGAGCGAGAAGCAGCCTCGGAATCAACCTGTATCTCTGCCAGATAGATTTTGTTGAAAAGTGTACAAAATAGAAGAATAATGGAATGTAAAACAAACAAAAACACAACAAATCCTGGGTTTGGTTTATAGAAAATGACGAAATAAATGAGGAAAAAATTACAACTAATAAGAAAAAGAATATAAAACATACAACTTTATAAATAAAATAATCAAACTTGTTGACTTATCGCTGAAAATCATATAATTTTGTAATCAGATAGTAATACTTGTCTAACTAAAAACATGAAGCGTGAAAAAAGAGAGGAGAAAAAACATGAAGAAACGTCTGTTAAGTCTGACACTGGCAGTGGTAATGGCTGCAGGAGCATTGGCAGGATGCGGAGGAGCTAAGAAGGAAAGCTGGAAAGTAACCTGTCCATGGGCTCCGTCAGGAGTTGCAGCAATGGTAAGCCAGAAGGCAGCAGAAAAATCCCCCAGCTATTCAGAAAAAATTACTCTGGTGGCAGAGGCTGTAAAGGGAGATGCAGCTACTGTAAATACCTGGGTTGCTGATACGAAAGCAAATTCCAAAGAGCTGGTATTTGCAGGAGAGGGCCTGTTTTCCATTACTTCTATTCTGGATCCGGCAAAAATGCAGTTTGATTACAGCAATTTTGCGTATGTAGAAAATCTGTATTCTTCTATCTTCGTTCTGTCAGCAGATAAAGGGCTGGGGATTGAGAATATAGAGGATCTGGAAGAATTTGCATCGACTGGATCGGAAATCAGTGTAGCAGTCAATGGTTCTACCAGCTCGGAAGCATTCCTGGCAGCAGCTTTGTTTGGTTCCATGGGAGCAGGCGACAAGGTGAAACTGGTTGCTTATACTTCTGCCGCAGAGGCAGCACAGGCAGTTGCTAAGGGAGAAACCAGTTTTGCGGTTTCTCATCAGTCCCAGATTCTGGAAACATACCAGCAGGGCGGAGTAAGCATTGTATGTGCCTTTGATGAGAAACCTCTGGAGCACGGTCCGTTCGCAGGCGTTCAGGGTGTGGGTGAGTTTGGGTATCCATACTTCCGCAATCGCTGCTTCGTAATGGCATGTGCAGGAACCGATGCAGAAAAGGTTGCAGAGTTAAAGAAGCTGTACGATGACATTTTGGCAGATGAAGAAGTAAAGACATGGCTGCAGGATACCATGCTTCTGGAAGTAGATACCATGAGCGAGGATCAGGTAAAAGAGCATATTGAGAATGTAAAAAATATTGTTAACGAATATAAAGACATTGTTACTGGCTGATAAGAATGACGCAAGGAGGGAATGGGCTTCCATTCCCTCTGTTTTTTAAAAAAGAGAGTCAGGAGGAAAGAAAATGGGAAGTGGAGCAAATTCGTTTCATAACCGCATGGATGTATTAGGGGACAAGCTCAGAGAAAAGGAAATTCGAATTCCCATCAATATGACGGCGGGAGCGGTTTTTTTCATTTTAGCAATCGTTATTCTTGCAATTATGCCGCAGCAGGTGGCAGTATCAGAAAAAGACGTAATTAACGGGCGGGCGTTTCCCTCTCTTTTGATGTGGATTATGATGCTGTGCAGCGGACTTCTTGTTTTGAAGGATGTTTACAAAATTGTGAAAAAACAGCCTTTGGAATGGAAGATTATTAATCTTCAGACAGAAGCCAAGGCGCTGGTGATTTTTGGTATTCTGTTTATCACCTATATGCTGAGCAAACTGACCGGTCTGTTTGTAATCGGAGCAATTTTCTGCAGCCTGGGCTTTCTCTTGTATTTCCGGTGTACAAAACGCAGCTATTATGCGATTACGCTGGTACTGACTGTGGCGATCTGGGCAGTATTCCGCTTTGTGCTGAATGTTGAGTTCTAAGAAGGGGGGAAATAAGCGTTATGATGCAGTATCTGATTCCTGCCACAGGGCTTTTGTTCACCTTAGAGAACATCCTGTGGATTAATATCGGAGTATTTATCGGTTCGGTATTCGCTGCAATCCCCGGACTGAGCGTAATTCTCTGCGTAATTTTGTTTTTGCCGGTAACCTACACCATGTCGGCAATTCCTGGAATGATGTTTTTGTTGGGTATTTACTGTGCCGGAGGATATGGCGGCAGTGTTTCCGCAATTTTGATTAATACACCGGGAACGCCTCACGCAGCGGCAACTATGCTGGACGGTCATCCACTGTCAAAGCAGGGCCGTACCAAAGCAGCCTTAAAGATTGCACTGTATGCCTCTACCTTTGGAGGTGTATTCTCCGCTTTGATGCTTCTGTTCTTAGGGCCTCAGGTTGCAAGAATGGCAGCAAAGCTGGGAACTCCGGAATATTTTATGGTATGTGTATTTGGTCTTACAATTATTGCCGGTGTATCCGGGAAGAGTATTATCCGCGGCCTGATTTCTGCCTGCCTGGGTCTGTTTATTTCCTGTATTGGTTCTGATCCTATGACCAGCTACGACAGATTTACCTTTGGTATCAGCCGCCTGTATCTTGGAATGGATCTGGCTGTGTGTCTCATTGGTCTCTTTGCTCTGGTTGAAATTATGGCAAAATCAGAGCGCCGGTTGGATTCCCTGAAGCTGGATACTGCCAAAATCAAGGATGACGGAAAGATTACCAAGGAGGAATACAAGCGGATGATTCGTCCTGTAGTAATGTCTTCGATTATTGGTTCCCTGGTAGGAATCATTCCCGGCACTGGTGCTTCTGAGGCTTCCTGGTTCAGTTATTCCCAGGCAAAAAATATGTCCAAGCATCCGGAAGAGTTCGGACATGGCTCTGTAGAAGGTATTGCAGCAGCAGAATCCGCGAACAATGCTGTAACCGGAGCAACTCTGATTCCGCTTCTGACTCTTGGTATCCCGGGAGATGGAACGGTAGCAATTATGTTGTCAGCCCTGATGATCAATGGTTTGAATCCGGGTCTCAGTCTGTTTACCACAGACGGCGATATTATGTATGCAATTATGCTGGGCCTAATTCTGGTAAACCTGTTTATGCTTCTGCAGGGTAAATTCCTGACAAGCCTGTTTGCAAAGGTTGTGTCCATTCCTCAGGAAATTCTGACACCGATTATTGTTATTTTCTGTTTTGCAGGCGCTTACTCTGTAAACGGAAACTATTTTGACGTAGGTATCGCTCTGGTATTTGCAGTTCTTGCATGGATTCTGAGAAAACTGGATCTGCCGGCAGTACCGATTCTTCTGGGAATGGTTCTGGGAGGTATGACAGAGACAAACTTCCGGAGAGCTCTTCTGATTTCCAATGGAAATCCCAGCATTTTCTTCAGCAGTATTTTCTGCTGGATCTTTGTTGCTTTAATCATATTTGCAGTAGCTGCGATTGTACGCGGTAAGCTGAAAGAGCAGAAGGCAGCAAAAGGAGCATGATAACAGGACAGAATAAAGGGGACAACAATCATGGCATATAATATTATTTTTTATTTTTCTGATCAGCAGAGATGGGATACCTGCGGCTGTTTTGGACAGCCTCTTCCTATTACTCCCAATCTAGACGCCCTGGCAGGCGAGGGAGTGAAATTTGACAATGCATTTTCTCCGCAGCCGGTCTGCGGTCCCTGTCGGGCTTTGTTCCAGACAGGAAAATATCCTACAGAAACAGGCTGTTTCCGCAATAACCTGATGCTTCCGTCAGGGATAAAAACCCTGGCAAACTATATTGAGGAGGCTGGTTATGAAACTGCCTATGTGGGAAAATGGCATCTGGCCAGTGACGGAGAACTGGAAAAGGCTCCAACTGTGGATCATACAATAACTGCAATTCCTGCAGAGCTGAGAGGCGGCTACACAGGCTTCTGGAGAACTGCAGATGTGCTGGAGTTTACCTCCCATGGCTATGACGGATATGTATTTGATGAAAATAACAACCGGGTAGATTTCAAGGGATACCGGGCAGACTGCATTAACGATTTTGCCCTGGAATACCTGGATCAGTATGATGGGAAAAAGCCGTTTTTCATGACCGTTTCCCAAATTGAGCCTCATCACCAGAACGACCATAATCATTATGAGGGACCGAAAGGCTCCAAGGAGAAATACGCCAACTTTGTACTGCCTCATGATCTGGAAGTCTTAAAAGGCAATGCAGCAGAGGAATATCCGGATTATCTGGGGCAGTGTGCGAGCCTGGATGAAAATCTGGGACGTCTGGTGGCAAAGCTGAAAGAAAAGGGACTATATGAGAATACAATTATTATTTATGCATCTGACCATGGCTCTCATTTTAAGACAAGAAATACAGACAGCCACTTAAACGGTTACGATGATTACAAGAGAACCGGACATGACGGGGCTCTCCACGTGCCCCTTGTAATTGCAGGCGGTCCGTTTACCGGCGGAAAAGCAATTCAGGATCTGGTCAGCACAGAAAGTCTTCCCAAAACCATTCTCGCTATGGCGGGAGTTGATGTAGGTGACAAGATGATTGGAGAAAATCTTCTGGATGTAGCGGAAGGAAGAACAGAAGGAAGAGAAAACCAGGTATTTGCCCAGATTTCAGAAAGCCGCATCGGAAGGGTTGTGCGGACAGCAGATTTCCTGTATGCTGTATATGCACCGGGAGTAAACGGCGGTGAAAAGGGCGCTTCTGATAGATATGCAGATGATTATCTGTATGATTTAAAGAAGGATCCTTGGCAGCTGGAAAATGTTGTGACCAGTCCGGATTACAGTGAAGCAAAGGCTGATATGAGAAAGCGGCTGTTAGACTGGATTGAAAAAGCAGAGGGAGCCCGGCCTGTGATTATGGACTAAGATGGACAGGTGAGACACTATGGATATTTCAAACAGAAAATGGCAGCGGGTATATCGATGGTTGCTGTCCTATATTGATGAGAATAAATTTACGGAAAATCAGAAGCTTCCGTCAGAAAATACGCTGTGCAGAAGGCTGAGTGTCAGCCGTGAAACTGTAAGACTGGCAATGGATCAGCTGGAGCAGGAAAATCTGATTACCCGCGTCAGGGGGAGCGGAACATATTTTAACAAAGAGGTGGCTATGTCCCGGGAACTGTCCCGGGCAGATTTCCAAATAAAAATCGGATTGATTCTTCAAGGACAGGACGGAGGCGCAGAGTCGGAACTGATTCGGGGCGTCCGAAGTATGCTGAAGATAGATGAGCAGGCAGAACTGAAGATCTTTCTTACGGATAATAAATTCGCCAATGAACGCAGATGCCTCCAGACTGTAATGCACCAGAATTTCAGCGGTTTTATTGTAGACGGAGTAAAGGCGAGTATGGCGAGCCCGAATCTGGATTGTTACCGGGAGCTGCAGCGCCACGGGATTCCGTTGATTTTCTATAATAATTACTACCAGAATCTGCGCTGTCCCAAGGTAGGGGTGAATAATATGGTGTGTGCAGAGCAGCTGGTAGGACGTCTGATTCAGGCAGGACATCGCCATATTGCAGGAGTTTTCGTGTTTGATAATTATCAAAGTGTGGAAAAATTTCATGGAATGTATGAATCCCTGAGACGGCATGGTGTGGAATTTCAGGATGATTATATCAAATGGTGTATCTCAAATGAAGCCCATGATGATAGGTTTGGAAAAAACATTATTCAATTTTTGAAAAGTGTGCCAAAATGTACAGCAATTGTCTGCTGCAATTACAGAATTTACCGCTTGGTGCGGAACGTTCTGGAACGTATGGGGAAGCGGGTGCCGGAGGATTATTCTATGGTCTGTTTTGATTATTCTTCAGATAAATGGGAGGAGGAAAGAATTACTTGCTCGATTCATCAGGCATATCGGCTGGGCGCTCAGGCGGCAAAGCTGCTGCTGCAGATGATCAACAGAGGGGAATGTAATGAAAGAGACTATTCTCTTATGATGCGTCCTGAGATATACCAGGGAGATTCCATAGGTATTATATCTTCTAAAAAAGAAAAAAAATAAAAAGCGATAAAGCTGTGGATTTCAGACAGAAAAAGTCTGTTACCGCAGCTTTTTGTATCTATCATTTCTTTTTTAGGGAAACATGGAGAATTGCTTGCACGCCCGTAGGAAATGTGGTAGAATGATAGAAAATTTATAGCTTTAACACTTTACTATGAAAAGGGATGATGAAGGATGGGGCTGAATCAATAGGCTCAGTACTGTTCATTGTACAGCATTATGGTGTGATTGAACGACTGCCCGTTTCGGGCTGAGTAAGAAGACATCCGCGTATCTGCATATCTGTAATTGACGGGTAGAGGAACGCCAGGGGAGGCTGTGAAAGCGCAATGCGTACAAAATATAGAACAGAAGGAGAGAAAGAGTCATGTTAAATTATAAAAGATATAAAAGAAACCCGGTAGTTGATTATCCGGAGCGGGAGTGGCCGAATAAGGAGATTGAAAAAGCACCTATCTGGTGCAGCGTGGATTTAAGAGATGGCAACCAGGCGCTGATCGAGCCCATGGTTGTGGAAGAGAAGATGGAATTTTTCAATATGCTGGTGAAGATGGGCTTTAAGGAGATTGAGATAGGATTTCCGGCAGCTTCCCAGATTGAGTATGATTTTCTGCGTCAGCTGGTAGAGCGGCGGATGATTCCGGATGATGTTCGGGTGCAGGTTCTGGTACAGTGCCGCGAGCACCTGATCAAGAGAACCTTTGAGGCGATTCAGGGAATCAAAAAGGTAGTAGTACATATTTACAATTCAACCTCTACTCTGCAGAGAGACGTGGTTTTCCACAAGAATAAAGAGGAGATTAAGCAGATTGCCATTGAAGGTACAGAGCTGGTGAAAAAGTATGCGAAGGACTACGATGGAGATCTGATGCTGGAGTATTCTCCTGAGAGCTTTACAGGCACAGAGCTGGACTACGCTCTGGAGGTATGTACAGCTGTTCAGGAAACCTGGGGAATGGCAACTCCGGAGAAGCCGATTATCTTTAATCTGCCTTCTACCGTTGAGATGAATACGCCCAATGTATATGCCGATCAGATTGAGTGGATGAACCGCCATTTCAAGAATCGCGACAGCATTATTCTGAGCGTTCATCCGCACAATGACCGGGGTACTGGTGTGGCAGCTACAGAGCTGGCACTGTTAGCCGGAGCGGACAGAGTTGAGGGAACCCTGTTCGGAAACGGTGAGCGTACCGGTAATGTCGATATTCTTACACTGGCTTATAATATGTTTTCCCAGGGAATTGATCCCCAGCTTCAGGTGGAAAATATCCGCGAGCTGGCTGAGGTTTATGAGCGGTGTACCAAGATGGAGATCCCGCCCCGTCATCCATATGCAGGAAAGCTGGTATTTACAGCATTTTCCGGTTCTCATCAGGATGCGATCAACAAGGGTATGCAGGCCCTTCACGAGAGAAACGGAGAATATTGGGAGGTGCCATATCTTCCTATCGATCCGTCCGATATTGGCAGACAGTACGAGCCCATTGTTCGAATCAACAGTCAGTCCGGCAAGGGCGGCGTAGCGTTTGTAATGGATACCTTCTATGGCTTCAAGCTTCCGAAGGGAATGCACAAGGAGTTTGCAGATGTGATTCAGAAGATTTCCGAGAAGCAGGGCGAGGTTTCTCCGGAGCAGATCATGGACGAATTCAGAATCTGCTACCTGGATCGGAAGGAGCCAATTCATTTCCGGAAGTGCCAGATTACCGATACCGAGGTGGAGGATGGCGTATATGCAACTCTGATCAAGGTGGTTTACACCGATCATGGCATGGAAAAGACTTTCGAGGGCGTTGGAAATGGACCGATCGATGCAGTACAGCGGGGACTGGAGAAGGAACTGGGAATCAATATCAAGGTTCTGGACTACAACGAGCACGCACTGCGTTCCGGTTCCAACGCACAGGCAGCATCCTATATTCATCTGATGGATCAGGATACCGGCCGTGTAACCTACGGTGTTGGCGTCAGCTCCAATATTACCAAGTCTTCTATCCGCGGTATCTTCAGTGCGGTTAATAGACTGTTCTATATGTAAATAGCAGAATTTGTACAGGATATAAAGTAAGCGCTTAAATTTTAGCCGTTGATATAAAAATTCCCGGTCACCTTTCA
>OIZR01001455.1_pt1 | contig 10349 bp, 11 predicted proteins | sample 1588591 | NCBI WGS metagenome assembly OIZR01 (sample SAMN03283249) | human gut metagenome | biome: human-associated habitat; material: feces | host: Homo sapiens | place: USA | collected 2013 | reverse complement strand
CATCTTTCCGAGTCCGGCAGGAAAAGGGCAACACGGGCGGTCACAGCGCGGCACACAGGCAAGAAAACCGCTAGTCGGAGGCATCTTACTGAAAATAGCACCTTTGGTGGAAACACTGCTATTAGGGGGGCAAATTTCTGCGCCACCCAATAATCCTTTGATTTTGCGGTGTTTCGGGGTGTTCTGGGTGGCAGAACCCAGTTTATAGCAAAACCTGGGTGCCGCCAAGCCACCCGGCAGATTATTTTTCGATCCTTGAGATATGTGCCGCCAGTAAGAAACCGGTAAGAAAAACGCAAGGAAAAGGAAATTGACCTATGGGTTGGTTCCATGGTAAAATGGCGCACACCAGGGGGTATAAGGGGGGGAGAAAAGCGACTGGTTAAAACTGCCGGGAAAATATAGTAAGGAATCAGTAGTCATATGATATTGGCCGCTGGTTCCTTTTCTTTTCTGGCGATACCACTATGTCACAAATCCCTCCGCCGTTTCTGTATCATATTTCACAAACATTCAGAACTGAGCTCAAATGGCTTGCGGATGCTCTTTTTCAGAGTTAACATACGACAACTCCGACAGGAGAATAACCTGTGAAATCCGTAGGTTAGGGAAGCAGACAGGCTTAATCCCCCTTGCGATGGCCGTTGCCGCATGGCGTAATTCGGTACATAACGCTTATCAGCTGAGGTTGCCGGTGATTTTTTGATTGAGGATGGAGACAGGAGAAAAAGGAAGGATTCAGACGAGAAAAGAAAATATCATTTATGTGGGGATTGACCTGCATAAGGAAACACACACGGCAGTGATGCTTAACTGCTGGAATCAGAAATTGGGTGAGATCACCTTTGAGAACAAACCATCAGAGTTCCATAAGCTGACGAAGAAGGTCAGCCGCTTTTTAATAGAAGAAAAGACAGCGGTATACGGACTGGAAAATGCCTACGGCTATGGTCGTGCACTGGCGGTGTGGTTGCTGGAAAAGGGCTGTGCTGTTAAAGACGTGAATACAGCGTTATCGTATGCTCAGAGAAAAAGTGTCCCGATGTACCAGAAAAATGACAGCTACGATGCGGAAGCGGTTGCGCTTGTATTAATCAATATGCTGGACAAACTGCCTGATGCTGTGCCGGATGATGCTTACTGGACTTTAAGCCAGTTAGTAAACCGCCAGGATAACATCTGCTCCCATCAGCAGAGATTAAAGAATCAATTACATGAACAACTCTGTGTGGCGTACCCGAGCTATAAAGGATTTTTCGGTGATATCAGTCGGGCAACAGCTTTGTATTTCTGGTTCAAGTACCCATCGCCGGAATGCTTGCAGGGAAAGACAGCGGAGGAACTGGCGTCAGAACTGCGCCCGATTAGCCACAATAACTGCTCTATCAAGCGGGCAGAAAAGATACTGGAACTGGTACGAACAGACGGCCAGACTACAAGGGAACACCAAGCGAGCCGGGATGCCATCACGCGCAGTATTGCGGGTGATCTGGAGCATTACCGGGAACAACTGGGAATCGTTGAGACAGCCATAGAATATATGATGCCATCGTTCAACTGTACTTTAACGACCATGCCGGGAGTGGATGTGACAACAGCGGCCAATATGCTGTCAGAGATAGGAGACATCAACCGATTTCCCAATGCTAATAAACTGGCGAAATTTGCCGGGATATGCCCAATCAACTTTTCATCAGCAGGAAAAGGAAAGGATATGTGCCCGAAGCAGGGAAACAGGCGGTTACAAGCAATCTTTTACTTCATGGCAATCCAGATGATTCAAGTTTCCACCAACGGGACGCCGAGGAATAAGGTATTCCGGGAGTATTACTTAAAAAGAGTGGCAGAAGGAAAGAATAAACAACAGGCGTTAATCTGTATCGCCCGCAGATTAGTGAATATCGTGTACGGAATGCTGAAAAACCATACAGAATACCGGGAACCAGAGCAATAACGGTTGTCGGTTACGAGAAGTTTGTGCTAAGATGAAGACAGAAGAAACACAGGGATTGGTTTCCCGCCTTTTCCAAAAGAACAGAGAAAAAGGCGCAAAAGCTATGAGGATTCAGCGTCAATGCCAAGGGGGATTCTAAATCTAAAGTTGATGATATTGTAGACAAAATTTCTGATAAATGCAAACAGAATGGTCAATGTGATATCTTTGCAGAAAAATTAGTAGAGCAGTTAGAAAAACAAGGGATTGACTATGAAATAGTTAGAATAGATAGCGAATATAGTATCTACTCTGATAAGGCAGGAGATGTCATCGGAAATGGATATCATTATGGTGTTAAGGTTGGCGATACAATATATGATAATATGACTCCAGGGGGTATAGGATTTGATTCGTGGCTGGATGATCTTGGCTTAACCAGCCAGCCCAAAGAAATAATTAATTGGAGCATAGTAGATGAAATATTGCATTATTAAGGAGTAAATCAATGAACATTAAGGAGTTTATCAGTGCTATACAAAAAAGACCTAAAATGTATGTTGAAGAAGTAAGGCTGGATTACATTTATTATCTGGTTATTGGTTATTTGGGAAGTAATTTAATAAATGAAAGTGGATGTAGTATAGACCAGAAGTTCAAGGCGCATTTTTCAAATTGGATACTAGAATGGGTTAGGAAGAATGTGGATGAAAGTTATGAAAGAAAAAGTTTTTTTTGGTATCAAATCTTAAATGACGTAACAAGTAATGAGAATGAAGCGACAGATTTATTTTTTAAATTAAGTAATATGTTTTTTCAAGAGGTTGACCTAGAAGAATAAAGTATAACGCAATAGCGCACGGCTTTGCTGGGCGATCCCCTCTGGTCTGGGTGGCGTTAAGCCACCCAGCCTTTAACCCGCACACATTTCGACCCTGAGATTTTTCCTTGAATTCCGGGAAAATGGCTCTGTTTCAAATCGGGGCAACGAGCCGATTCATCTGCTTTATGGTACATTTTTCCGATCACGCTTCCAAATCGGCAACACGGGCGGTCACGGCGCGTCACAGGGGCAAGAGGATGATGGGAGCGGACCAACGGAAACCGGATAAAAGAAAACTACTGGATCGGAATTCAAAAAAGTTGACTGTCGGGTATAGTTATTTTGTAGCTTTGCCACCCAGAAATAGCCTTTTATGTGGGCGATCGAAGCATTTTGGGTGGCAAAATTCTGGAAATGAGAAAACTTGGGTGCCGCCAAGCCACCCAGCAGATTATTTTTCGACCTTTGAAATGAATACCGAAAGTAAGGAACCGGTAAGAAAAATGCAAGGAAAAGGAAATTGACCTGTGGGCTGGTTCCATGGTAAAATGGCGCACACCAGGGGGTATAATGGGGAAATAAGTGGCTGATGATTGAAACTACCAGAAAAACATAGTAATGAACCAGCGGTCATAAGATATTGACTGCTGGTTCCTTTTCTTTTCTGGAGATACTACTATGTCACAAATCAGCCTGCCATTTCTGCATCACATTTCACAAACATTCAGAACTGCTCCCAAATGACTTGCGGATGCTCCTTTTCAGAGTTAACATACGACGACTCCGACAGGAGAATAACCTGTGAAATCCAAGGTTAGGGAAGCAGACAGGCTTAATCCCCCTTGCGATGGCCGTTGCCGTAGGGCGTAATTCGGCACATAACGCTTATCAGCTGAGGTTGCCGGTGATTTTTTGATTACGGATGGAGACAGGACAAAAAGGAAGGATTCAAACGAGAAAAGAAAACATCATCTATGTGGGGATTGACCTACATAAGGAAACACACACGGCGGTTATGCTTGGCTGCTGGAATCAGAAACTAGGTGAAATCACCTTTGAGAACAAACCATCAGAATTCCATAAGCTGACGAGAAAAGTCAGTCGGTTTGTGACGGAAGAGAAGACAGCGGTATACGGATTAGAGAATGCCTACGGCTATGGCCGTGCGCTGGCGGTTTGGCTTTTAGAGAAAAGCCACGCTGTGAAAGACGTAAACACGGCGTTATCATATGCCCAGAGAAAAAGTGTTCCGATGTATCAGAAAAGCGACAGTTATGATGCGGAAGCAGTGGCTCTTGTATTAATCAATATGCTGGACAAGCTGCCCGATGCCGTTCCGGATGATGCCTACTGGACTTTAAGCCAGTTAGTGAATCGTCGGAACAACATCTGCTCCCATCAGCAGAGATTAAAGAACCAACTGCATGAACAGCTTTGCGTGGCGTACCCGAGCTACAAACAATTCTTTGGTGATATCAGCCGAAGGACAGCACTTTATTTCTGGCTTAGATATCCGTCACCGGAACACCTCAAAGGGAAGACCGCAGAAGAACTGGCGGCAGAACTGCGCCCGGTCAGCCACAATAACTGCTCCATCAAACGAGCAGAGAAAATATTAGAACTGGTACGTATGGACGGTCAGACCACAAGGGAGCATCAGGAGGGTCGGGATGCCATTACGCGAAGTATCGCAGGAGACTTGGATCATTACCGTGAACAGCTTGAGATTGTGGAGACAGCGATAGAAACTATGCTGCCGTCATTTAACTGTACCTTGATGACTATGCCGGGAGTGGATGTGACAACAGCGGCAAATATGCTTGCGGAGATAGGAGATATCAACCGTTTTCCTAACGCCAATAAGCTGGCAAAGTTCGCAGGAATATGCCCAATCAACTTTTCGTCTGCAGGAAAAGGCAAGGATATGTGCCCCAAGCAGGGAAACAGGCGACTACAGGCAATTTTTTACTTTCTGGCAATCCAGATGATTCAAGTTTCTACGAATGGAACGCCGAGGAATAAGGTGTTTCGGGAGTATTATTTGCGGAGAGTAGCAGAAGGAAAGAATAAACAGCAGGCGTTAATTTGTATTGCCAGGCGTTTGGTGAATATCGTGTACGGAATGTTAAAGAATCACACAAAATACCGGGAGCCGGAGCAATAATGGTTGTCGGTTACGAACAATTTGTGCTAAGATGAAAGAAGCATAAAAAACAGTAATTGGTTTACCGTCTTTTCCAAAAGAACAGAGAAAAAGGCGTAAAAGTTATGAGGATTCAGTGTCAATGCCAAGGGGGATTCTGAGACTGGCGAGTCCTTATGGAAGCCCACCGAAAATAAAAATAATTTGTGGAATAAGGGAAAATTAAAAAAACATTACGACAAGCAAGGTGGTGATTTTGGAGCGAAATCAGCTCCGGAATATTCTGATATGGCTGTTGAATTTGGAACCAGAAATTCAGATGATATTATAAAGACCATACATGAGGGATATGTATATAGATATGAGCCATCAACCAATACAGTTTTTGTCGGAACAGCGAAAGGAGGTAAAGTTAAGTCTTTTTATGTATGGGATGGTCGTGAGAATGACCTTGTGATTAATACATTAAGAGGTCTTGGCTTAATACCATGAAGAAAATTGTTATAGAAAGAGCAAATGCCTACAAATTAATTAGATTAATGCGTGATAGCATAAGTAAGGAAGATTTGTCTGTATACCTGAAGGATAATTCTAAAGAGGGACGAACCGAACTTGATATTGATTTATTAGGAACTAGTAATGGTTTTTTATCAGAAGTTATTCATACAATTACGGGGTATGAGGTCGAAGTTTGTGGTGAGGTCGAAGAACTGTTTCCATGTCCTTGTTGTGGATTTAAAACGTTGACAGAGCGTTTTAATCCTGAGGAGGGAACTGGCTATGATATCTGTCCATATTGTAATTGGGAAGATGATGGTACGACTGATATTGAGTCTTATCGATCTATTAATAAAGGGAGCATATTAGATTATCGCAATAAAATTAATGCAAATTTTAATAAATATTATATAAATAAGTGGTTTAAGGGGGGACTTGATATGTAAAAGGTTATCGCCCGGCTTTGCCGGGCGATGTCCTCCGGCCGGATGGCTTTACGCCACCCGGTTTTTAACCTGCACACATTTCGCCCCTAAGATTTTTCCTGGAACTCCGGGAAAATGAGCCTGATCCAAATCAGGCCAACGAGCCGATACACCTGCTTTGTGGTACATCTTTCCGATCCCGTTCCGCAAGCGGGCACACGGGGCGTTACGGTGCGTCACAGGGGTAAGATAGTGGCGGAGGGGAACTGGATGGTGGAGGCAGGGGAAAAATCTAGCGCATTTTTTAGAAAAGAGCCGGGAGATACCGATTATGTGGGAGTGAAGCTCTGGTGTAGATATACTTGCTGGTGAAGGAAAGGATGGAGAAGTTGGTCTGAAAATGGGGTCTCACGCAATGGTTTATTTAGGTGGATTAAGTGATGATGCCACTATAAAAATTGGTAAGGTCAAAATTGTCATTGGAGCATCGGGATATTTAGGTGGAGTGGGAGCTAATACAGAAGTGTCCATAACAAGTAAAGGGGCAAAATTTGATTTTAATAGAGTTCATGGAGTAGGTGGCGGCTTCTCGCTTGGCCTTACTTGGGACTAGGAAGGGATGATCTATGAGATGGAAGAAACTGATAGTAATAGGGGTTCCTGTAATAATGTTAGTTTTAGTTGCACTTATCCTTTTTATATTTTCGAGTATACCAAGTGAAATCATAACGTTTGAAGAACTAAAAAATTATGCTGAAGAAAATGGATATGAATTCATGGATACCCAAGATGAGATACCGATTGATGAAATTGGAAAAACTGGTGCTGTCTTTGTCAAGGAAGATGTGACAATTGAGTATATAGAATGTATATCAAACAATGTAGCTAAAGCTTTAAATAAGAATTTTACAATCTATGCTCAGGAGTATAAGGAAAAAGACTCTTTCGAGACTGAGATTAATCTACCAGAATATGGTTCATATACATTAGAAACTACAGAAATGTATATCCATATTACACGAATAAAAAATACTATTATGCATGTTATGGTTAAAAAGAGTGAAAAGAAAGTAGCTAAAGAAATTATGAAAGAACTGGGATATATGAATTAGTATTTTGGTAGTATCCCCAAAATACGGTCAGAGTAATCTTGGAGGATGGGTTATCAAAAGCAGTGCTTGTAGCTTGTTTGGATTATTGTATTGAAAGACATACTTTGAAGTCTTGTTGAACTGCCATTTGTAAAAGGTATATAATGATGGGGAGAGGGGGGAGATATAATCTTCCCTGCTCGACTCCATTTTTAACGGACTGCCTCATGCAATGTAAGTATTTAGAAAGACAGGAACTGGTAAAAACGAAATTAAGGTGAAAGATGAAAAAAAAGTTTTAATTATTATTGGTATAGTCATTGCCATTGTAATAGCAGTAAGTCTGTATTGTATCAAAAGAATACCCACGGAAACAATAACACTTGAGGAATTTCAAAAGAATACCCAAAATTGTGGTTATGAGTATGTAGATAATTGTGTTACTATACCTGTGGAAGAGTTGGGAAAAAGTGGTACTGCATACATTAAGGATCAGATTGGAGTTGAGTTTACAGAGTGTATATCTGATTTAATAGCATTATCATTATATAGTAATTATGCGTATTATTATATGGACTTTAAACAGAGTGGATATTCTGAAAATTTTCTCAGCCTAAAGCATTATGGAACGTATACATTGGAAACTCAGGGGATGTATATGCACATAACTAGAATAAAAAATACGGTTATGAATGTTCAGGTACCCATAGAGGAAAACCCCATTGTCGTAAAATTTATGAAGGATCTAAAGTATTTGAACTAAATATGGTGATTACCAGTGAAAGAAGTTGCCGCATTGAACCGCTCCCCGTCAAGTAGACAATTAAAAAAATAAAATTTTTTGCCAGTAGGTGTTACCTGCTGGCAGTTTTTATGCTGCTTGTAAGTATGTTGTATATTTTTCCATTGGTGTTAATACCCCTAAATTCCTTTGTAGTCGCTTGTTGTTATAATACTCTATATATTCAGCAAACATTTTTACTAACTCTTCTTTGCTGGTAAATCTTTTTCTGTAATAACGTTCTCTTTTGATTATTCCCCAAAAACCTTCCATCGGGCCATTGTCAATGCATTTAGCTACTCTGGACATGCTTTGTGTCATGCCTGCAGCTTCCAGCTTTGAGTGAAAAGCCCTGTTGGTATATTGCCCCCCCTATCACTATGAAACAGGGGATGAGCTTCTGGAAGGGCATCTATCGCTGCATCAAAGGTGTCAAACACCAGTGAATTGTTATTCCTGGTCCCTATGACGTAAGATACAATACGCCTGTCCGCCGTTTCCAAAAGAGCAGAGAAAAAGGCGCAAAAATTATGAGGGTTCAGCGTCAGTGCCAAGGGGATTCTAAGACTAAGGAACCACCTTCAGCAGATGAATTAGCTGAATTAGCAAAGAACTCTGAGGAAATTGATGGACTATCCGGAACAAATGTAGATGTGATTACAGTAATGGAAGCAGGTCAGAAATTTGTCGGAAAAGGATATAAAACGACAATGGAAAATGGTATGATTAAATACACGAGTAAAGATGGTACAAAGTCTTTCAGAATTATGACTAAAAAAACGAAGGGGGTTTACGAGGCAAACTTTGAAATGTTTGATTCAGCGGGAAATAAATTAACGAATTATCATGTGGGCATTATTGAAGACTGATATTTTTCCAGGAGGTTTAAATGGTTATACCAATTTTAGATTGTATTTTAGATGTTGAGGAACCAGAGGATATAGAAGACTTTGTTATGCATTTAGAAGCATGTATAAATACTGAAGGTGATAAAGGTGCAGATTGCTTTTCTTTTAGAATAATGACTCCGAAGCGATTAGAGAAATTATCCAAGGGGATAGGGGCAATGTTCATAAGATCAGTATTTATTGTTAAGGGTTCTAATATGGAGGAAAATATAAATTATATTACAGAAGAAATAAAAAAGTTACTGGAAGGATGCGCAAGAGAATCGTGGGAAGAAACTGCATTGGCAATTAACTATTATTTAAATTGGGAGTATTATGATCCCCAAAAGGGAATATGCGATTTTTACAAGAACACTCGGAATTTAACATAAATAGTATTTGGCCCGGCTTTGCCGGGCAATGTCCCACGGCTGGGTGGCGTCAAAGCCACCCGGCTTTTAACCAGCACACATTTCGACTCTGCTATTTTAGTAAATTTCAACTGGAAAACCCATTTCCGAATCGGCCCAACAAGGCGTAATACCTGTTTGATGGTACATTTTACTAATAAACGAAACAGCATGACAAAAACGGCCACAAAATAATTTTTATCGGCCGTTTCTGTCATAGTGCCATATACAGATGCAGGCTGAGGCTCTACTCCCCATCCCTTTCGTCATTCCCATCTTTCCCCTGATCAACCATCGGCCCTTTCGTGCCTTCTGGTGCCGTTGCCCCTTTCGTTTGGGCATCATCCGTCTGCTCTAATTCCTCCCGGGATTTCCGGAGCTGTTCTCCCTGACGAAGCGCCAGCTCCGATGCTTTGTCATGCAGCTGTCCGGCTTCCTGCTCGGAACGTCCGATGGAGTCCATCTCATTTTCTATGAGGGCGCCTACCGTGTCGCCGCCGAGTCCCTTGCTCACTAAGGCGTCGACGTGAACCGCTCCAAGATCAATTTCCGATTCTTTGATTCTGGCTTCACCCTCTATGTGGCTCTGAACTGCGGAAATCTTTTCCGCATGGCGGAGATCCTGGGAGACAGCGGCCAGAGTTGTAAGGTGTTCGGTCGTCAGCTGATCGTCGGTTTTGTTCTTGTCTGTTTTGTCAGAACTCTTTTTGTCTTCCGGCTCTATGCACTGTTTGGCCTGCTGGGTGTAGGCGTTAGAAATCTGTTTATCAATGGCTTCGATCTGCTTCTTGTACGATTTGAGCTGATCCTTGATGTCCTCCATCTTTCCGCCGTCGCCTAATGTCGTTTCCACCAGACTGTTTCTTTGATCCACAAGCGCCTGTTTCTGCTTGGTCAGATTCTCAATCATGTTTATTAATTTACCCTGAGGGGAGAGGGTGAAACGGTCGTTTTTCGGACGGTTTCCCAGTATGCCCCCGCTCTTCTTATCCTGCCCTGACTGGTATTTGGCGAATGATGCATTTACCCGTGCGGTATTGATAAGCGTATTCTTATGCAGGTTGAAATTCAGATTTACTCTCATTCCATTTCCTCCGATCTTTGATGTCCGTTACTATCCTTATCGTACAGGCGGTGAAAATGTTTAGCTTTTTCAAAAAAAACTTTCTGTATTCGTTTTCTGCTGTGAGCTGCAGCCCGGTGTGTTTTTGGATTTCAGGAGATCTGGAAAAAATGTTGATTTTTCAACCTGGTTGTAATATAATTAACTTTTAGCCTGGAAGTATTTTGAAATTAGTGAAATGGGAATGCATAGGAAAAAGAGAAACAGGAAGAATATTCAAAAAGGAGAACAGGAA
>OIZR01001440.1_pt1 | contig 10436 bp, 9 predicted proteins | sample 1588591 | NCBI WGS metagenome assembly OIZR01 (sample SAMN03283249) | human gut metagenome | biome: human-associated habitat; material: feces | host: Homo sapiens | place: USA | collected 2013 | reverse complement strand
CCCCATTTTCTGCTGCATTACGCCAGGGGTTACAGGCAAGTGAAACTGTGCTGCTGCGCTACGACTGGCCGGGCAATATTCGTGAACTGCGCAATATGATGGAGCGACTGGCGCTGTTTTTAAGTGTGGAACCGACGCCGGATTTAACGCCGCAGTTTTTGCAGCTGCTACTGCCGGAACTGGCGCGCGAGTCGGCGAAAATTCCCGCTCCACGCTTGCTGACACCACAACAGGCACTGGAGAAATTTAAAGGCGATAAAACAGCAGCGGCGAATTATTTAGGCATAAGCCGGACGACGTTCTGGCGGCGGCTGAAAAACTGAACTGCCGAATGCAGCGCGAACGCTTTATCCGGCATAAATTTCAATAGATGATCACCGATAAACTTACGCATCGGGGATGTTTACATAGGATTCAGAATTACTTCTTCTTATAAATATTTGCCGTGCCGTGGATCTTATTGTCAGTTTGACCGGAGGTCAGTACCAACACATCAGCCCCTTTTTCATCCGCTTTTTTGATCAAATCTTCTTTCGCGTCTGCGGTCGACATTTCATTGCTGGTTGAAATATCACCTATTTTTTCATATTGCGATTCGACTTTTTCAAATTCCGCTTTAGTCATCAATTCAGCGGCATAGACATTGGTAACGGCAAACGCTAACGCACCGACTAACATTTTAGAGATTATTTTCATATTACGGCTCCAGAGTTGTTATCACACTATCACCCACCGACATTATTGGGTTGATTAATAATTAGTTCAGTCAGGGCATAAACGCCAGTAACCGGAAATAAGACACTTTGTGATCTCTCTCGCACCCGATTATTTTTGGTAGAAATATGATGCAGTTACTTCACTTATTTATGGATGAAATCACTATGGATCCTTTGCACGCCGTTTACCTGACCGTAGGACTGTTCGTGATTACTTTTTTTAATCCGGGAGCCAATCTCTTTGTGGTAGTACAAACCAGCCTGGCTTCCGGTCGACGCGCAGGAGTGCTGACCGGGCTGGGCGTGGCGCTGGGCGATGCATTTTATTCCGGGTTGGGTTTGTTTGGTCTTGCAACGCTAATTACGCAGTGTGAGGAGATTTTTTCGCTTATCAGAATCGTCGGCGGCGCTTATCTCTTATGGTTTGCGTGGTGCAGCATGCGCCGCCAGTCAACACCGCAAATGAGCACACTACAACAACCGATTAACGCCCCCTGGTATGTCTTTTTTCGCCGTGGATTAATTACCGATCTCTCTAACCCTCAAACCGTTTTATTTTTTATTAGTATTTTCTCAGTAACATTAAATGCCGAAACACCAACATGGGCACGTTTAATGGCCTGGGCGGGGATTGTGCTCGCATCAATTATCTGGCGAGTTTTTCTTAGTCAGGCGTTTTCTTTGCCCGCTGTACGTCGTGCTTATGGGCGTATGCAACGCGTTGCCAGTCGGGTTATTGGTGCAATTATTGGTGTATTCGCGCTACGCCTGATTTACGAAGGGGTGACGCAGCGGTGAGCAGATAATTTACTCTCTACGTAATCAACCTGATTTGCCGAATCCCGACCATCGGCGATGATAGCCCCCGTAATGCGTGGTCCTTATTTCCGATAAGTTTACTTGAGTCTTTAGCTTCCCATTTCAGCCCACTCTCCCCTGTGTGGGCTTTTTTCATTGGTCTGACCCGTCCTGAATAGCCAAACAATGGCAATGTTCCACTTTGCAGGGATGATAATAAGGGGATCTGATTCAGAAGAGTTTTGAAAAGTTGGACCGCCATCGAGGCCTCGAACCCCGTACCATACAACAATCCTGGTTGTCGTCTGCTCTTCCTGATGAGCTAATGGCGGTTTTTGATATGAGCCTTACAGCATATTTTCTGTCAGGCTTGAGTGCGATGCGTAAGATACAGAAAAGACCCCACACAAACATGATGGAATTATGATTTTTTTCATATGAATGTCAACCCACACATTCACAAAACATCTGCATGAGATCATTTTTTATACACCACATAGCTGCAAAACCACTGCTGGTGCTTTTTTAAGCGAAGCGTCGCCGATCACAACAAAATATCGGCGAAAAAGGCGGTGGAATGCCATTTGGCATACGGATATACAGATGAAATGATTACCTGCATTGCGATTCACTCTCTGGTGGAATAACAACTTGCAGGTGGAACCCTTTCTGAACTAAAGAGTGTAGCGGATTTTAACGTGCTTATTTACAGGATAATATCTGTCACCTAATTCCTGCACTCTATTAGATATCCATTCATTTAATCGTGCATCATCTCTGTATGTTTTTACGTCCAGAACAGAGAGCAATAACATCACCAGTGATTCAGGAAAAACAGGGTAGATATTTTTTAAGTGTAATAATAATCCATGCGCAAGCGCCTGCTTAATGGGCGCGTCTGTCTCCGGAATAGACGACATTTCGCGAAGCCATTTTTCCACATGCATACACTCTTTCCCTTTAGGGAAAAGTCTCAGCAAAGGCATATGGTGTTCAAGAAGAATACATTTGCAATCTGTTCGCACTGAATTGATAAACTGCACTAATTTCTTAAGCCCGGTAAAGCGTCCAGCCTGCACATTTGCTTTAATATCAAGAAACGCATCATCCTAGTCATATACCCAAACTGTCCCTTTTTGATTTTCAAGTATGCGAAAAACAAACTTAACCGGGTGATCAGGGTAATCCATCCAGTCATAAAATCCAGGGAAATCATTAAACTGCACATTTATGGTGAGTGCGTTATCGTCTGACCACTCACAGTCTCGTACGGCAGCCATGAGATGAATGAGTTTGTCGTCATCGACTAAATCATCACGACAATCATAAGGATAATCATAATATTGTTTAATCAAAACCTTGAATATATCGACACAGGAAACCAGGGAGCTTTTGATATCCTCTGGTAACTGATTGTTTTTAACCGTATTAAGTATGCTTTGTTGCGTATATGGCATCAAATTATTGTGCGGAGCTTTTAATGATATCATCGCGATCTCTCTTAAATAAAAATAAACGTCGCAGATAATAAAGCTCTGATTAAACCAGGCACTATCAGAAATCGCTCATAACTAACGTGTGAAGTATTAGGTACTGGAGGGAGTTAATTTAACAATTTGAATTTACGTTATAGGTTTTACTGCTACTTTGATATTATTTCGCTCTCCTTAACTAAAAAGTTAAGTGGAGAGCGAAGTTAATATGTTAAACCACAGCGTATTTATTAATTTTTTCAGTCTGTTAGTGTGCGATTATCGATAACAAAACGATATTTCACATCACCACGCAGCATTCGCTCATAGGCTTCATTAATTTGATCGGCCCGAATCATCTCTATATCAGCCACGATGCCATGTTCGGCGCAAAAATCGAGCATCTCCTGAGTTTCTGGAATGCCGCCAATCATAGAACCGGCTATCGCACGGCGTTTCATGATCAGGTTGAAAACTTCCGGCGATTTATGCGGTGTCGCAGGCGCACCAACCAGCGTCATGGTGCCATCACGCTTCAGCAAGGTGGTAAAATCGTCGAGATTATGTGGCGCAGCTACTGTATTCAAAATGAAATCGAAACTCTTCAGATGAGCCGCCATCTCATCGGCATTGCGTGAGTTAACAACTTCATCGGCCCCCAGGGCTTTTGCCGCTTCGCGTTTTGCCTCAGAAGTGGTAAATGCCACCACATGTGCCCCCATCGCGTGGGCCAGCTTAATCCCCATATGTCCCAGACCGCCGATGCCGACCACGCCCACTTTTTTACCCGGTCCGGCCTGCCAGTGGCGCAACGGGGAGTAAGTAGTGATCCCCGCGCACAGTAATGGGGCTACCGCTGCCAGCTGCTCTTGCGGGTGACGAATACGCAGAACATATCGCTCATGAACGACGATCTGTTGTGAGTAGCCGCCCAGCGTATGGCCCGGTTCGTCCGGCGTCGGCGAGTTATAGGTGCCGGTCATGTGATCACAGTAGTTTTCCAGCCCGTCTTCACACTCTTCGCAATGTTTACAACTGTCGACAATGCAGCCGACACCGACCAGATCGCCCGGCGCATATTTTTTTACCTGATCACCAACGGCTACCACACGCCCCACAATTTCATGACCCGGCACGCAGGGATAAACCGTCCCCGCCCACTCGGAACGGACCTGGTGGAGATCGGAATGGCAGACGCCACAGTAAGCGATTTCGATTTTGACATCATTCGGTCCCGGTTCACGCCGTGTGATATCCATCGGTTCAAGTGGTTGTTTAGCGGAATATGCACCAACAGCTTTGATCTTCATTGTGTTTACTCCTGATTAGCTATGTGTATTTGGCGACGCCTGATATGTCATCGCGGCAAAACGCGTCCATTGAATATAGCCAATATTTAAACCACCCGATCCAGCCCCAACATGCCGCGAGCCTGAATGAAACAGAGCAGCAACGTTCCCCATAAGGCCATCGTCAGGTAGGGGCTTATACCGAGAATATTGAAGCCGCTTTCAATAATTTGCAGAAGAAACAGCGCCAGCACCATACCAATTATCCGCCCGCTGCCGCCGTCCGGATTAACCCCGCCGAGTACTGCCGCGAGGATTGACACCAGCAAGTACGATTCGCCATAAGAGGCCTTAGCCGAGTTGAGTTTCGACATCATCAAAAATGCCGCTACCGCACAAAGCAAGGCGGAAATGACATAAACCCAAATCAGCACCCGACGAGTGTTAATGCCGGAGTAAAGTGTTGCTCGTTCGTTAGACCCAATCAGGTAAATGGCTTTACCGAGCGGCGTTTTCTCCAGCAATATCCACAGCCCCAGTGCCACTGCGGCAAACAACCACATCGGTAGCGGAATACCGAACCATTGCGCATGATTCAACCACAGCACCCATGAGGGATAATTGGCAATGGCGCTACCACCTGTCACCAGAATATTTATCCCTTTGAGCAACGTCATCATCCCAAGCGTTGCAAGAATTGGCGACACTCGAATACCAGCAATCAATACGCCGTTACATAAACCGATTATCACCGCCGCGCCAGCGCCCGCCAGTAACGTAGCGACAACCGTAGCAATACCCGGTGGATACTGAGTCGCCACCCACGCCATCACCAGTGAACAGGCGTTAGCAGTGGCTATAATTGACAAGTTAATGCCACCGCAAAGCATGGTCACCGCCATAGCCAACGCCAGAATGCCCAGCACGGGCATTTGCGAAGCGACGGACTGGAAATTACTTATCGACCAGAAAATCTCCGGCATAGTAATGCTGAACGCGGCAACAGTTAGCACCAGCAGGCCGATCAAGTAAAACTCAACGTTATTACGCCACGATTTTTTCATAGCAGACTCCGGTTCTGATGCTGACTCCACGCCGTGGCACTAATGCTGGCAACGATGATGATGCCGGTGATCAATGTTTGCCAGTAAGACGAGACTCCCAATAAATTTAGCCCGTTTTGCATCACTGCCAACAACACCACGCCGAGCAAAGTACCGGTTAACGTGCCGCGCCCGCCGAGCAAACTAGTGCCGCCAAGCACCACCGCAGCCAGTACTGTCAGCTCATAACCCAGAAGAGAATCGGGGGCGACAGTCATCACCGTCCACGACTGCACTACACCCGCAGCGCCAGACATCAATCCCATATAGCCATAGACGAAAAGTTGCAGTTTCAGCACGCTAAAGCCGATGCGACTGGCTGATTCGCGGTTCCCGCCAAGGGCATAAATTTTGCGCCCTACACTGGTGAAATTCATGATAAACGCTGTTAGCAGCACCACCGTAATCATGGCGATCAGCGGCAGACCAAGGCCATAGTCATAGCCATCAGCATCGGTGTACTTGAACAACATAACCCCCTGCTCAAACCACGGCGGAAAGTCGTACAGCCACACACCTTTACTCAACCATAACAGCAGGCCATAGAAAATATTCAGCGTCGAGATAGTGATGATGATAGAAGGCACCCGTAGGCGATTAACCAGTAAGGCGTTAATTAAGCCAAGTAAAATGCCGATGCAGCCCGCCAGTGCAAACGCGACAGCGAAGTTGCCACCAATTTTTTGCAGCAACAGCACCATGCCGTATTGCGCCATGATGGTCATTGCTGGAAACGAAATATCAATTCCACCGGAAATCAACACCACAAACAAACCACAGGCGAGAATAGTCAACATGGCATAGTTATTGGCGAGATCGTACAAATTACCGAATGTCAGAAACTCGTCGCTGCGCCAGGCAAGGCCAACAAACAGCACCACAATCAGTAATGCCAGCCAGAATTCATGGCGTTTTTTCAGTTCAGCCATTTACCACCTCCGCAATCCTGGCCTGAGAACTGCTGTCAGGCAGGAAGCTATGGGTGATCTGTCCTTTTTGCATTACCAAAATCCGGTGGCTTTGATACCACGCTTCTTCAATTTCATCGCAGATCATCAATACCGCAATGCCATGAGCCGCCAGATCGCTGATAATGCCGTATATTCCTGCTTTGTTGGCGATATCAACACCGACTGTCGGGCTATCGAGAATCAACAGTCGTGGCCCAATCGCCAGCCATTTGGCGATCGATACTCGCTGCGCGTTACCACCAGAAAGCGTATTCACCGGGAGATGAGGATCAGAGACTTTGATGGTCAATGCCTTGATTAGCCTGTCCACCAGGTCACGCACTTTAGTTTCACTCAGAAAGCCGAAGCGATCTTTTACCTTGTGAAAAACAGTGCTAATGATGTTGTCTTCAATAGATTGCGCCATCACCAAACCGCGCGACATGCGATCTTCCGAAACATAACCAATACCGTGGCGGATGGCGTCCTGGTTACTATGCAGTGTAACCAGCTGGCCGTTGATGAGGATCTCGCCAGAATCCGGTCGGGTCATACCAAACAGACTCAGACATAATTCCGTGCGCCCCGCACCAAGCAGGCCAACAATCGATACCACTTCGCCCGCTTCCACCCGCAAGTTAATATTTAGATATTCCCCATGACGACTTAAATTACGCACCTCCAGCACCGGGGTGCTGGATTTTCCCTGCCACAACTCTCGCACCTGATATTCAAACTCCTGGCCGGTCATCAGGAAACCGAGTTGTTTTGTGGTCATCTCTGCGGCCGGAAAGGTCCCGACCAGCTCACCATCTTTCAGCACTGAAATACGGTCGGAAACTTCCATCACTTCTTCCAGACGATGACTGACGAAGACCACGCAGATCCCGCGTTCCCGCAATTGATGCACCACCTGTAATAACCCTTGCACTTCCTGATGGGTCAGCGAAGCGGTTGGTTCATCCATCACGATCAACCGTGCGTCCTGCGCCAGTGCACGGCAAATTGCCACCAGCTGACAGCGGGCAATTGAAAGCTCAGAAACGAGCGTATCCAGTGGCAATGTGACGTTAATACTGGTCATTGCCGCCTGCGCCACCTCACGCAGACGACGTCGGTTAACAAACAGACCGTGGTGATAGTGATTCACGGCGATATTCTCCCAGACACTCAGGTTAGGAAATAAAGAGAGGTCCTGATAAATCACCTGAATCCCCTGCGCCACCGAAGCGGCGGGTGTCAGCTTTGACCATTTTTTCCCACCAAGCGTAATTTCCGCTCCCTCATCCGGGCGATAAACACCGGACATAATTTTGATCAACGTCGATTTACCACAGCCGTTTTGCCCGGCAAGGCAGTGCACTTCACCCGACATAAAGTCGAGAGAAACATCGCGCAGCGCTCGCGTGGCATGAAACGTTTTGTTGATATGACGAAGGGAAAGGAAGGTTTCCATAACATCCCCTGGCAATAAGAATCGGGGCTTTCGCCCCGAAGAAATGGATTAATAAAGTGAGTCGATATTGTCTTTGTTGACCAGTAATACCTTATGGAAACGGATAATTCGCTTATCCATATCTACGTCGGCCTTACCCAGATTCTGCATTTCTAATCCAGGTTTGATCTCTTCACCCTTCAGCAACGTGCTGGCGACGGCTGCGAGTGCGTAACCTGCAGAGGCCGGATCGTAAGTAATCCCTTCGGTGATATCACCACTTTTAATCAGTGATGCCGCCTGTGAAGGGATCATCATGCCATAGACTGCGACTTTATTTTTCGCCCGTTTCTCTTTCACCGCACGTCCCGCGCCAATCGGACCGTTTGAACCAAAGGAGACAACCGCTTTTAAGTCAGGATAGGTTTTCATCAGGTCCAGTGTGGTACGACGTGAGTCATCCACACTCTCGGCAACCGGCATGCGGCGGGTAACTTCATGCATATCCGGGTAATGCTCTTTCTGGTATTTCACCAGCAAGTCAGCCCATAAGTTATGCTGCGGCACGGTCAAACTACCCACGTAAATCACATAGCCGCCCTTGCCCCCCATGCGTTTCGCCATATGCTCAACATATTCAGCGGCAAATTTTTCGTTATCAATGATTTCGATATCCCAGTTAGCACTTGGCTGACCGGGGGATTCGTTGGTCAGAACCACAATTCCGGCATCTCGCGCTTTTTTGAATACCGGTTCCAGCACGTTGGCATCGTTTGGCACGATAGTAATTGCATTAACCTTACGGGCGATTAAATCCTCAATAATTTTAACCTGTTGCGGAGCATCAGTACTTGAAGGCCCCACCTGTGACGCATTAACACCAAAGGCTTTACCCGCCTCAACCACACCTTCGCCCATGCGATTAAACCACGGCATACCATCGACTTTAGAAATATTCACCACGACTTTTTCCGCTGCCTGGAGCGGCGCAGAAATTAGCGCAGCGCCTAATAACAGCGAAGACACCATATTGATAACAAAACGTTTATTCATCATTTCAGCCTCATTGCAGGGTAGTCAGGAAGTGTTCGCCCAAATTAGCGCGCTGGAGAGAATAAGAATTTTCGAATATTTTTATGCAGAATAAACAGCCCTATTTCAGGCAGCTATTAAAAATATGGTTATAAATATGGACAAAACGGGCAGCAACAATAAGTGTGACATTCATCACGTTAAAAATAGCAAAATAAACAAAATTAGCGATATTTTATGTGTGTGAGTTTATTTCGCGTATATAAATAGTTATCTACACAACGTCAATAAGGGCATATTCTTCAAAGATAACGTCCATTTCTGGTGAATAGCTTCCTTCTGCCTGGAAAAAACGACGGTGTTCATTACGCCAATATTCAAGACTGAGGTCACCTTCACCTTCCTTACGGGCAAGCTCCGCGGTGACATCAGAAAAGCGCAGTAAATGCAGGCCAATCACTCTGATAACACATACAGGCTCACCACGGCTATTTTCTACAATCTTATACTCACCAATCATCGGAAATGAGTTGTCTTCAATACATCCTGCCAGCGAACCACAGGAAGCTGTTTTAACACCAGTCGCAATCAACGTTGCGAGGTGATCGGCCAACGCTGCAGAATCGCCAAAAGTACAAAAGGAAGCATGGGGATATTTTTGTAAGATTTTTTCTTTTATGGTCATGAGAATATTTTCGCGATTACGGAAAAACAAATCACATCTTAATTACTGTTGGTAACCATCAGCAAGAGTATCATTGGTTTTTCGATACTGAATCTTTTTTATCCGAAGCAGGTCACATTTATGGCCTGATAAATACCTTTGTTAAAACTCACTTTTGTGTATTTCTCTCAAATAATCCCCTGGAAATTATGCCGGGAGATTATAAAGTTCAGGATCATTCATTAGCAAACCATTCCCGCCCCACTCCCTGGGGCTTAAATCTCTTACTATTCACCGTTGCAGGCGTTTCAAATGCGCATCAACCTGCCACACTCCCCCACACCAGTTGCCCTTTATGGAACGTTGCGGTTCTCGGCGAGATACGCGCCACCGCCTCGGCGGAACAGGAGGCGTCCACCAGCACAAAGCTGGCGTCATCCTGCGCTTTTGGCCATACACGCTCGCCTTTTTCATTCAGCGGCAATACATCGCCAGTGGCTAGAAACAGCGAACGGGAGAGGTTCTGTTCGTTAGGACGAATATAGAGCTGCGCGTAGAGATTGGCTTTTTCCAGCATGTCGCCCAGACCATAAGGCGACCAGTGGTCGATAACGCTGTCAGTGCCAGTCATCACTTTTACGCCTTTGTCGTGTAACTGTTTGAGCGGCATATGCAGCGTACCAATCGGCACCGTCGAGGCGATAGAAATTTGCTGCACCACCATCCGGTTAGCCAGTTCATCTACCTGTTGCTCGTTGAGTGTTGCCAGCGCAAAGGCGTGACTGATGGTCAGCTTGCCCTTCAGCTGTGGCGTTTTCTCTACCGTTTCAACCATATAATTGATGGCTGCCACGCCCGACGGAGTGGTTTCGTGCAGGTGAATATCGACGCCTTTGTCGTAGTCCAGCGCAATCTGGAACATGGTATCGGTACATCAAAGATCACCCGATCTACTACGCGGGTCCGGCGAAAACCAG
>OIZR01001439.1_pt1 | contig 10441 bp, 9 predicted proteins | sample 1588591 | NCBI WGS metagenome assembly OIZR01 (sample SAMN03283249) | human gut metagenome | biome: human-associated habitat; material: feces | host: Homo sapiens | place: USA | collected 2013 | reverse complement strand
ACTATTGGCATATATCAATTCCAACGGTCCTTTAAAATTATTTAGTTTTTCATTCTCCATTCATAAACGCAAACAATACAACCTGCAGCATCATATTGGGATCGTAGCTCTTGTTGTCTCTGTGAGAGCAATCAAAATACCTGGAAGTATTAATACCTTTCATAATCTCTACGAATGATGTCAACAGATCATCTATAGGTATAACAATAAAAAAGTCTAGTGGAAGTCTGCATTGAAATGCATCACAATTACCATTGGTTATAGGATAATTAGATTCTAACAGTTCAATGTTTTTCATAATCAAATTATACCAAAAACAGCACTTAAACTCTATTTGAGTCTAAGTGCTGTTTAATTTTTTAGACAAACACATTATTTTAATGCGTTACAGCTTCTTTAGTTTAGCTTTTACTTTTTGTAAACTATAATAATTAGTATATTCTTATATAATAATTTTTACTTAATCTAACTATTTAAATCTATAATTGGCGATAAATAGAGTATACCTAAAACTTAGATACATCATTTGAATATTCTTCATTATATTATGTAGCTATAAATTTTCCCTCATAATAAGTTATATTATTTTATTCGTTGATTACTTTAGTAAACAATTGATTCTCAACTATCCTATTCATATCATATTTAAAGTGATTTTAAACAAAATAGTTATAAGTATAAAACATACTAAGTTCTCAAAATTTAACTACAGAAACTTTTTTATAATAAAAAAGACATAAAAACAAGGATTAACTAAAGCCTTAAGTTGAGACTACTAATACTTATTATATAGGAATATACTTAACTCCTTTTCAATATATTTTATATCTTCATTATAGATACTATTTTGTTCCCAAAGCCTTGTATTCTTTTTTGATATCTCTGGTTTAAAATATTTGAATTTATTGACATGATTATTTTTATCTAGGCCAACAAAGTCTATCAAAGATTCTACTGTTTCATCATAATGATATATCAAATCTTCAAAATATATATATTTTATATTTTTATTAGTACAAGAATTTTTATTTTTATCTAAAGATCGTGTCCACTTGTACCATTCACAAAATTGTTTTACATCGTGAGGTACAATAGTCCCTCTAAGTTTTAGCATTTCAAATAAGAAAACATCTCTTGGATCTCTATCAACCACGACAACTTTAATATCGTCAAAATACCTTATATATCTTTCAATATTAGATGAAGGAACCACTTGATCCATCATTATAAATTCTTTATCTTCTTTATCATATTCATTAATCAAATTTCTAGTATATTTTTTTGTAGCTTCTATAAAACCTTTCTCGTTTATATTGCATAAATATGAATTGGCATTTTTACTAATCAGTCCGCGTCCTTGAAACTTGCAATTAAATAATCTATTTAATAATTGCTTAATTTTATAAAATAATCTATCAAAAATATAAAATATACGGCCTCTTTCATAAATATCATAATGCCAACTACCTGTATATTTAAAGGTTACCAATTCCTTAACATATTGATATGTCAAGAACATTAACTTATTATTAAAATATTTTTCATATCTCTTAATCGGGCCAACTCTAGACCAGAATTTCATTATATACAAAAATTTTTTTATTGCATTGTCTGTATTATGTCTATTTGGATTATCAATTATATTATATTCTAAATCTGATATACCATAAGGATCGTATACAAACCTCATTTCTACTTCTCCTTTACAAGATACATTATCAAATTCGCTAAATAAGTCTGTAATTGCACTTGAACCCGTACAATAGTAGCCAGTGCATGTTATTACCTTTTTCATATATTAGCCCCCTTTCTCTTTTTTAAAAAAATCACAGAAACAAATAAGATACATACAGTAATGTAAATAGTAAATCCTAATAATTCATTAAATATAAAGGTTAATACTATAAAGAAAACCACCATCATGCCATCCAATAAATGTTCTTTTGTCAACTTTATTTCACAAATTTTAGCAATTTTATTTTCCAATATCATAGATTTAATCATCACAATTAAAATTAATAACATTAAGAAAAAATATATGTTATTACTTATAGCTATTAGAGTAAATAATAAAACAGAAATAATAAAAGTGCATATGTTTACTTTAAACATATAAGTTTCTTTTCTAAACGATTTCAAATAATTATTTATCAATAAAGAATTTTTTGCATCAAAAATGTTAATTGGAAATAAAAAAGATAAATATATTATACTTTCAGAATATTGAGGTATATAGTGATTTAAAAATATAGATAGAGGAAAATAAGAAGCTAACATAAAATATAAAAAAATATTAAGCTTAAATCTAATATTTTTATAGTTATTTTTTAGGGAATTGGTCTCGACCCTCCTAAATGATGGAAATAGCACCACACTAATAGCAGATACAAAGCTCATTATAATACCTGATACACTAAAACCAAAAGCAACTTTTGCAAATATTATTGCTCCCCATATTGATTTAATCATTACCTTTGCAATACCAATAATTAAAGCATTTGAAATATTTGATATCATTAATTTTATGCCAGATTTTGCATTCTTTAATAACTCCTTAAAACAACTCATTATATTTTTTATTTTCCCAATATATAATTTACTATCAAAAACTACACATGCAATTATTGTAATTAAATCGGAAAATAAATCGGCACATACGATATATTCGTATTTATTAAGCTTAAAATAAACGATTACAATTATACATAACGCATAAATCAATCTATCTACAATAACTATTAATGCATAATTATATATTCTATTAGTTAGCTGAAATATATATGAACAAAATGTGTATATATTTTTTATAACTATGCCGATACCTAAAAAGATAATTAATCTATTTTTCATCATGATAGCTACAAATATCATTATAACAGCCCAAAATATACAAATAATCAATATTGCTATAAATTGAAAACGCATATTATTTTTATCAAGTTTATCATAATCGTATTTAGAATATCTCAATATAATACCATCTAATATTCCAAAAAGTATAATTCCTACATATCCAATGTATAAAGCATATGATTGGTATTGAGAATAATTATATATACTTAGGATTTTCGGTATTAATAGCATTAAAAGTGTACTTGTTAGTAAAGACACACCTTGAGCAATTACTGAAATAATCATATTTTTGAATAATTGCTTATTATTTGTTATATCCATATAACTATCTACACCTTATTATTAATATACCCTTCTGTTGCATTCTCTCTAAAATGTATTCGACCAGGATTACCAATTACAATACTATGATTTGGAATATCAAAATTAACAAAACTATTAGGTGATATTAAAACATCTTCTCCTATGGTTATTCCACCCACAATTACTGAATTTGCACCTATAAATACATTATCACCGATTATAGGAGTACCTTTATACTTCCCTCTATTACACTGACCAATAACGCATCCAGGAAACACTGTCGCATTTTTACCTATTTTTGTGTTACTATTGATAATTACACTTCCTTTATGAACTATCTGAAATCCATCTCCAATATCACATGAAGATGAAATTAATATACCAGTCTTATTTGATTTTCTTAACATAAAATATGCATTAATATAATATAACAATTTATTAAAAAAACCCTTCTGATATCTAAAGTACCTAGTTTTTCTATATGATTTTATAAAAGATAATTGTTGAGATTTTAAAAAAACACTATGTAATACATCTATATCTTTACCTCCGTTATACCTAAATTCATCCTTTTTTATTTTTGTCTTCAATTCACTCTTCATTTTCATCCCCCTACCATATAAATCTATTTGATATTTCTAAATAAAACATTGTACCTGTACACTTTAATTTAGCCTTATTTTTATTTTTTTTGAAAACTTTAAAATAAAGTTTATAAAAAATATAAAAGCAAACAATGCAATTTGAGTAATTGACATAAATGAAGTAAAAATAGTTGGTGTAAAGAGCTGTTGGACTAAATAATAAATAAACATTGCAAAATATATATCAAATAATATATAGTTTTTATTCCTAACAATTACCAAAAAACACATATAAAAAATACCAATCATAATCTCCATACACATAAATCCAATGTAACCATAATCAGCTATCAAAGACCTAATTAATGAGTAAACATTAGTTGAATCGCCATTCGAAAAGTATGTGTATTCCAAAAAAAAGTTTCCTTGTTCAATATTTGGAATAAATTTATTCAAAGTACCTCTTAATCCAGCTAATGTTTCCTCACCAAAAATATCATTAGGCCCAATATATTCATTTAAATAACTATTTAAAGCCACGATAGGTGAACCCGCATACAAAACAAAATAATTTTCAGTGTCTTTTTCCTCAATATTTCTTAGTTCACCAATAAAGGAAAAGATAATAAAAAAAGCGACAATTGCTAATATAACTTTTTTTACTACATTAAACATAGAAAAATTCTTATCGCCTATCCTTTTGGATTGAAGTAGATAAACTACTAAAATAAATACAAAAATATTTATATACCCAGTCCTTGAGGTAGATATTATAGTCAAAAATATTAACGGTAAAACCGCGATCAAATGTATAAAATATTTACGTAAACAATTTTTTATCCCTATTAATAATGTATTTGTAATAAATATATATAGATATATATAACCTGCTGCTTGTGCAAAAAAAGATAGAATAACTAAAATAAAATTATTTTGAATATTTCCATTTAACATCATATTTCTCAAGTAAAAAAGAGAAAAATTATCATCAGAGATTAGATATTCTCTTATATTTTGATAATTATAAATACAAGCTAAAATAGATACTCCTAAAATTATAATTGTAATAAATAATGGAATATCAATAATTTTATAATTAAATTTATTGTTATTATTGTTGTTCCACTTCCCCCTTATAATTATTTCACCAATTAGTGTAAAAATAACAGCAGTTACTATAACCAAAACAGTAAGAAAAGTAATATTACCTTCCCATTTTTTATTACCTAATATAGAAAAAAAGGTCCCTACAGTATATATACAGCAAGTGATTAAACTTGGTGATAGGTAATCCTTATTTACTATTTTAAATATATATATGTCAATACAAATCAATAAAACAAGTAGAATAATTAACATAAATACTCCTTATTATCAAAGCGTTTTATCCACTCATTAAAAGTATAATATTTGAGAATTTCTCTATTGTATTTTTCGAATGGTCTACTAATAAAATCATCTATCTCTTGCATATTCTCATCTTTCAAGACAAATACATTACTTTCATTATAAAACGAGTACTGATCAAATGTGATATTATTTGTTATAACTTTCTTTTGATAGAATATTCCCTCCATAACTCGAAGAGATGGACCAGCTGATGGATTTCTATATATATCTAAAACAACTTTGCTTTGTTCTACTAACCTTTGAATCATCTTATAAGGTATAGGTTTTTTATAATCTTTACCAATCTTATATCTATGAGTCTTTGTTATATGGAAATACGTACTAAATCCTTTTTCATCAAAGTACTTTTTGTATTCTTTTAATATATTAAATCTGCCTTTATCATTCCCAACAAATAAAATATCAATATTATTACTTGTATTAGTATAATCAGGGAAGAAATAAAACTGTGTATTATAATTTAAATTATAATTCCTACAATCTTCTATAGAGTATGACCATTTTTCAAACCTTTTAGGTACATCTTTAGGTTTTATAGATGCATAATCAATAGGATTCCAATACCATAAAATTAATCTTCTAGTACTGTTATTGTATAAATGATCTATTTTGTTTAAATACGATTTAGTTATCCCAGAATCAAAAATTATTATTGTTTCATCAATGTTTTTTATTCTTTTTATATGACTAATTTCATAATTTGGAGTAATTTTAAAAATAGAATATATTTTTCTCAAAATAATAAAAATGAAGCTATTTCTTTTATAAGTGTCTAATCTAATGATATTTTCTCTTTCTATTTCATTTTCAAACATTTTACACCCGATAATTATCATTGCTACCTCCTTGAATAATATATATGTTTATTTAGTTCCTTTTTTGCTTATATTTGTTACATAATCTTGTTATTTACATAGTAATATAACTATGTTTTATAAATATCCTCATAAACTTAAAAAATACTTAATTAAAATAAAAATAATACAAACCAAAAATAAATATATTAATCTCTAAATTATTTTGTTTTCTTATTTTTAAATTTTAAATAGCTTGCATATAAATATCCTGGAATAATTAAAGTTGTTAGCAATTTTTTTCTATTTGCCTTTACATAAATTTCACGAAATTTATCATTAGCAATTTTTGAAAAAGCTATATATCCAACTGTATGTTTTATAATATTCCACTTGTTATATTTTTCATGATACAGTGCATCTAAGTAATGGTCTCTCATTCCTTTTGGAGAATTATAATGATGTTTTATCAAATTATTTGTTATGCTATCAGTTTGATATTCCCTATGACATAATTTTTCTCTATATATAATCATTGGATAAATATCATTTATTTCATTAAAAATTATTGCATCTCCTCCAAAACGTTCATTTTTATATATTTTGTAATTTACTTTCTGAATTAAATCATTTCTATAAATCATAAATTTATCACCAATCATTTTAAATTTATCATATAAAACATATGATTTTTCTATTGATAAATCCCTTGGAAAGTCACTTCCAATAACAATTCCATCACTTCCTTCAAAATAAGCAATAATTCCTGATATTTTATCTTTGTCATCTATTCGTTCCCAAAAACGCACTATATTAATTAATGCTTCATTTTTTAGATAATCATCAGAATCAAGGGTTATCACAAGATCACCATCAAAATAAATCTTTGCGTTATTAAATGCTGCAAACCTGCCTTGATTAGATTGATATACATATTTTATATCTATTAAATCTTCATTAATCCATTTTTTTACCATTGCTTTTGTTTCATCAGTGGAACCATCGTCTACTATAATCCATTTAAAATTTTTATACTGTTGACTAATTAAACTTTTATAAGCATTATCTAATATATATGCCCTATTGTAAGTTGGTGTAAAAACAGTTATTTTAGTATTCATTTTTTCCTCCATTTCCTCATAACCAAAACCATGAGTATAAAAATATTTAATCAAAACTTAAGTCTTTTATTAACCATAACATGGTATTGCTTAAAACTTTTCAATAACAAAAATCTCCTAACACCGTCTATGTTTTATTATTAATTTTTTATTCTCACATCTCTTATACTTGATTGTATATTTTTGATAGAACATCATGATAATGCTTTAAATTATTTTGATTTTTAAAAACAATTTTTGTATTATTTACCAATTCATCATACAAATGATTATTATTAATTAACTCAACTATTGACTTTGCCAATTTTTCGTTAGAATCACTAACAAACCCATTATAACCATTTTTTATTATTCTTTTTATTTCTCCAGCAGGAGTAGATATAACTGGAATTCCCAAACACATTGCCTCTAATACACACATAGGAGTTCCCTCATTAAGAGATGTCATAATCATTATTTTTGACAGTTTTAAATAAGGATAGGGATTAGTTACATTTCCTATAAAAAAGATATTATTTTCTAATTTATTTTTAATAACACTTTTACATAAATCATCATATAACTCACCGCTACCAACAATTAAAAGACTTATATCAGATTTATACTTTTTTACTATTTTAATAATATCTATTAATCTAAAGGGATTTTTATCTTCAACCAATCTTCCTAAATAAATAAGATCTTTATTTTTGATTTTAATTGGGCATAAGGACTTATTCACAACATCTTCCTCATCAATTACATTTTTTAAAACTATACTTTTTTTTTCCACATAATTGTGATAATAATACTCTTCATAAGCAATCTGAGATACCCAAATAATATTTTTAAATCTTTTTGATGCACATTTATATAAATACGATTTTATACTTCTTTTTTTCATTTTTGGCATATTTGAATGTATGTGAGAAATTATAGTAGTATCCTTGAATACTACACTCGATAGGATTGATGCTCTTAAATCATGTGCATGTATGATATCTGGTTTTAAAACTTTTCTTATCTCATGTAAATTTTTTATACAAAGTTTTTTTATTGGAAAATATTCTATGTTTTTTTCCTCTAAAGTTTTGCTTATTTCACCTTTTGGTGAAATATAAGTCATTTCAAAATCATTTCCTAACATCTTAATAATCTGACAAACAACATTTTCAGCACCAGAAAATGAATCAGAATTTAATAAATGTACAATTTTCTTCACTCTTTTTCTCCTTATAATTCTATTTTAAAACTGCTACATCCATGGCAGTTAAAGTATCATAAATAATTTTTTTTCTATCAAAAAATGCTTCAATATGCAGTCTTGCTTCTATCCCCATTTTTATCTTAGCCTCATGTTGTAACAATATAAATTCATTCATTTTTTCATACAAATCGATTTTATCTCTTGGATTTATCAACAAACCTGTCATATTGTCAACTACGCTTTCTTGACATCCTGGAATCCTACTTGCAATCACTGCTCTACCACATGATGACGCTTCTAATATTGTATTAGCCATTCCCTCATGATAAGAAGGTAGAATCAAACAATTAGCTTCATAAAGATAAGGTTTAACATCTTTTTTAAAACCCAAATATTGTATTATACCTTTGCTATTCAACTCTTTTATTATCTGTTCATACTCATCTTCAAAAAAACCAACTATATTAATAGCTACCCTATCCTCATATTTCGATTTTATTTTTTTAGCAGCAAAAATAAGTTCATCTATTCCTTTTTCTTTCATCACTCTCCCAATAAAAATAAATACTGTTTTATCAGAGTCAAATCTCATCTCTTTAAATTTATATTCATCAAGATTTACACCCGCACCGTTTAACAATATGCATCTATCCTCTGAAATAATTTTACTTTTTTTAAACACACTTAGATTACTTTCGTTTTCAAAAAAAACTTTACTTATTTTTTTAAAAGATATTTTATAGAATAATGTTACAATGTATTTAGTCCATTTTTTTTCAAAAGCCGTACCTAATCCAGTAATGTTAGCATAATATGATATGTTTAATAATCTGCATATCAATCCAACATAAATATTTGGTTTAATTGAATATGTTACTACTTTATCTGGTTTTTCAGTTTTTATTATTTTTCTTAGTTGAATAAACAATACAATCTCCTCTAAAATATTTTTTCCTCTCCTATTAATTTTTATATCCTGCACTGAACAGCCTAGTTTAATAAATTCATCCGTGTACTCTCCAACAGGCATAATCAACAAAACATCATTATTTTTAATCAACTCTGTAATTAACTCTTTTCTAAATTTATACAACATAAAAGAATGATTAGTAACTATCACGATTTTCATTTTATATCCCCTTTAACATTAATATTTTCTGCCTCTCCTTCAACAACTCCATCATGTTTTAATACTGATATAATCGTTCCAAAAAAACATTTGATATCAAATAAAAAAGAGATATGCTCTATATACTCTCCATCCAGCCTTGCTTTTATAGGTATTGCTAATTCATCCCTGCCATTTATTTGTGCCCATCCCGTAAGTCCTGGCCTTACATCATTAGCATGATACTTATCACGTTCAGTGATTAAATCTTCTTGATTCCATAAAGCTGGTCTTGGTCCAATTATGGCCATTTCACCTTTTAAAATATTGATAATTTGTGGTAACTCATCAAGTGATGTTTTTCTTAAAAACTTACCAGCTTTAGTAATAAACTGATCAGGATCTTTTAATAAATGTGTTGGCATATCTTTGGGGGTATCAATATACATTGTTCTAAACTTATAGATATTAAAATATGTTTTCTTGACTCCTATTCTTTTTTGTTTAAAAATTATTGGTCCTTTACTATCTGTTTTTATCCAAATGCATAATATTAAAAATATTGGGCTTAATAGAATTAATCCGCATAATGCTAAGATAAAATCTATAATTCTTTTTATTCCATTTCTATACATTGTTTACCTCCTAACTAAAAAAACTCGGTTCTTCACCAAGCTTTTTTACATACTCTTCTTTCAATATTTCATCCATATTTTTTGACAAACTTGACTATAATCAACTTTAATATATAGTTATTTCAACTATTGATGAAACTACATTAAATTCTAATTCTCTAGCTTTATTACTTAATTCTTTTATAATTCAATTATTTACTGTTACAATAAAAATATTTCTTTATTTTAAATAAAAAAAATCATCTTATGTATGTTCTCATAACCTTACAATTATTAATAATTTTGTCTACACAACTATCATTAAAAAACAATTTAATTTTAATTTTTTCTAGCTATATTCAGGCAACATCTCCCATATCCCAATTATTAACTTCTCTATTATTACTCCTCCTCTCCATAATAAAAAACTGCTTTATGCAGTTAAATTGTACAAAAAAAGAATATAGT
>OIZR01001428.1_pt1 | contig 10527 bp, 9 predicted proteins | sample 1588591 | NCBI WGS metagenome assembly OIZR01 (sample SAMN03283249) | human gut metagenome | biome: human-associated habitat; material: feces | host: Homo sapiens | place: USA | collected 2013 | reverse complement strand
GGTACAGAAGTATTGACAATGGGTAATGGAAACACTAAGAACATTGAAGTTAAATTAACACAAGAAGAATATGAAATTGAAATGTTACAAAATCGTTTCCCTTACTATGATGAGGAAGAAATGACTGATCCAAATGTAGTAACTACCGGAGTCAATCATATGGCTGTAGATATGTATAACACATCTAATACAAAAGCTATGGCAGAATTCCAAAAAGCAACAGCAAAGGTTGAAGTTGAAAAATTTGATTTTGATGCATTTGTTGACGGTTCCGCATTGTTCCCTGAAAACGAACAAGAAGATATGGCGATTTTTGGATTAGTACATCCAAAAAATAAAGCAGAAATCAGAAAAAATCTTAAAGACGATTTAAAATACGTAGAATCATATGCACGTGCCGGATATATTGGACATGTTGCTGGAGTTCCTTTATATAACTCTAATCACGCGACACAAGGTACAGTTATTTTAGCAACAAAAGAAGCAGTTAAATTCTTTGTTAAAAAAGGAACTGAAGTAGAACAAGAACGTGATGCAAATGTTCGGTTAAATACTATCTACAGTAGAAAGTACGGTATCTTTGCATTCGTAGACGATACTAAAGCAGTTAAATTAGAGAAAAAATCTACATCAGTATCAGGATAAGAGGTGATTAAGAATGACACAAAAAGAAATGCTTAAGAAGCTGGTGCCTGAGATTACTGATGATGATATCGAAGTGCTTTTGGAACTAAGCAAGGGTGTTATTCTTAATGCACGTTTCCCTAATGGTGAGATTCCATTAAACAAGTTAGGAGAGACATATGTAGAAAATAGATACTTGCATTTACAAGTACAAATGTGTATTGAAATGTTCAACCGTAGGGGCAGTGAGGGTGAGACACAGCGTACTGAAAATGGAATCTCACGTACATATGATACTGCTGATATTTCGAAATCTTTAGTTGGGAAGATACTTCCTAAGTGTGAAATATTATGAGAGATTTAGCAATCAATCAACAGACTATTTTCTACCAAAACTACGGTGTGGGTGAAACGGTTGATAAATACGGTAATCCGGTTAAAGGATATGGAGATATTGAATCAATGCGTTTGTGTGTAAGTTCCAACAAAGGAGAACCTAACGAGGATATCTTTGGTAACGATCTAAAGTACGACAAGACAATGTCTACCCACAATTTGTCATGTACTATAGATGAATTTACACGGTTATGGATTGGAATTCCCAAAACCCAACCATACAATTACAAAGTTAAAGCAGTTGCTCCAAGCTACAGTTGTATAAAATACGCTATCGAAAAAGTCAACAAAAATGAAGATAAAAGTAAAACTGAGTGATAAGGGTATTGATAAAGCATTGAAGCAGTTGGAGCAGTACAAACAAGATTTAAATAAAAAAGCTAACCATTTGGTACAACGATTAGCTGATGAAGGATATACAACAATTATTAATAAGATATTCGAATTTGATGCCATAGAAACTGGCGATATGTTAAGTTCTGTATCAAAAAAATCAAATAATTGTTATGCGATGTTATCTGTAGGGGATTGTGCTATGTTTGTAGAATTTGGTACAGGTCCAAAAGGTGAGGAAAATCCATACATAGGTGATAGCATGGGGTGGAAATATAACACTGGAGATAACATTAAAGAATATGCAATAAATGGGGTAACAGTAACTGGGTGGTTTTATCCTGATGGAAGCGGTGGATATCGTTTTACAAGCGGTATGCCCTCACGTCCATTTATGTATGAAACTGCTATGGAACTCCGTTATAACAAAATGGAAAAGATTATTAGGGAGGTGTTTAGATAATGATAGATCACGAAAGTTATGTATTTGAAGTAGTCGCTTCAAAATTACGTGAAGAATATGGCATTGATAATATTTACATAACTGGTGAGGAAATATCTAATACACCTCCTAAGTTTCCAGCTGTCTGTATAATGCAGAGTGACAATATTATTAATACTGATTATTCAACTTTTAATGAAAATGAAAACGTCGCAATCGAAACTTACAAAATTGAAGTTGTAAGTATTGATAGTAAAGATGAATGCATGAAAATAGTAGCTGTTATCAACGATGTATTGGTAAAGCATGGATATTTAAGAACATTCAATCAGCCGATAAAAAGTGCAGATAGTGATATATACAGAAGAATTGCAAGATTTAAAAAAGTAAATTCAATAGGAGGAAATTAAATATGGGAGTTGCGTTAAATACTGCTGGTGTAACAGTTGGATATGCTGTAGAAGCTAGCGCTGGAACTAGACCAACAACAAATTACATTGAAATTCCTGATATTAAGGAAGTACCTGAAATGAATCCTGAACCTGAAACATTGGAAACTACAGTTTTAAAGGAAACAGAGTACAAAACTTATATCGAAGGCTTAAAGGATTTAGGTGGTGCATTACCATTTTTGGCTAACTACACCAAAGAATTAAGTACTGCATGGGATACACTGGTAAAAACATATAAAACAGCCAGTGAATCAAACAAAGCAGTATGGTTTGAAATCAAACATCCAAGACTTGAAAAATCTGTTTACTTCACTGGACAACCAAGTGCTATGGGGTTACCAGCAATGGCAGTTAACAGTGTATTGGAAACAAATTTATATATTACACCAACAAATGCGCCAGCATGGGAAACAAAATCAACAACTGCGGAAGGTTAATCCTTTCGTAGTTTAAATATGGAGGAAAGAAAAATGGATAACGAAAAATTTATTGATTTATGCAAAGAAGAAGTGATGAAATATGTAAATGAACATTTAGACAAGACAGACAAAAAAGAAATCACAATTGATAATGTTTTTGTTGTATGGTCATGTAAAACACTTCAAAACAACAAAGCGCTTTTGAGTACAACGTTATTTGATGGAATGTATTATGAATGCACATATAACGGTGATAAGAATGAGCTCTATTTTGATGCCTATAAAAAATGGTAAAATAGATGCATTAAATTAGGAGGAAAATAATATGGCAAAAGTTATTAATTTTACTTATAAAGATAAGGATTACACATTGGAGTACACAAGAAAAACATTAGAAAAAATGGAAGCAGATGGAATTAATTTAACTGACTTGGATAAAAAACCAGTTACAATCTTACCTAAATTATTTGAATATGCTTTCTTTGCAAATCATAAACGTATGTCAAAGGAATTAATTGAAGAAATGTTTGGATTGTTTACTGATAAAAACGAAATGTACAACAAATTAAGTGAAATGGCAATGGAAACATTAAAAACTTTATTTGAGGACAGTACAGAAAAAAACGCGATCAAGTGGACGGCGACATTTTAGAAGAACCGTCCTCAAAAACATTTACAGAAACGTTTTACGAAGTTTTTCCATTCTATTTAAGTATTGGAATGACATATGAGCAGTTTTGGGAAAACGATCCTTCACTTGCTAAATACTATCGAGAAGCTGACAAACTGCGCAATGAACGAAATAACACAGATGCATGGATTCAAGGAATGTACATATACGATGCTGTAAGTACAGTTGTATATAATGTGTGGTGCAGAGATAAAGGAAAATCACCAGCAAAATATACAGAGAAACCGTATCAGTTCAATGCAGTAAAAGCTAAAGAAGATTTAGTAGAAGAAGAATCGGCGAGAGCTGAAGTATGGATGAAAAATTTTGTAAATCAATTTAAATAATGAGCCGACCGAGAGCCTTAAATTTTTTTAAGGAAGGAGGTTATCTAAAATGTCAATGGAAATAGACAAACTGAGCATTGAAATAGAGAGTAATGCCAGTAATGCTAGTGGAGAAATAGACAAATTAGCTGGTTCATTAGGAAATTTAAAAAATAATCTTAATGGTATAAGCAGTCTAAAAAGTCTGTCTACCACATTAAAAAATCTTAGTGCTGTAGCAAAGAGTATAAATACAGCACAGTTTGTACAGCTGGCTAACGGTATGGATAGGTTAGCTAGCAGTTTTACAGGGTTGAATGGATTTAAAACTGGTGCAACTGGCTTATTGAAACAGATTGCTGATATAAAAGTCATTGCTTCGGATTTAGGCGATACTAAGTTTGATAAGTTTACAGAAGATATTAACAAACTAAAAACCGCAATACAGCCGTTACAGGACTTAGGTAAGACGAATTTAGGAAGTTTCTTTAATCAGGTAAAAAAACTGCCTGAAATTTCAAGGCAACTAACCGATGTTGACTTTAACAAATTCTCTTCACAAATGAAACAGCTTGCAAATGCAATCAAACCGCTTAATGGTGTTTCTATTAAACTGGGAAGAGCATTTAGTAATTTACCATGGCACATAAAAAAAGCAACCACACAAATGGAAAGCTATTCAAGAAGTGCATCTAAAGCAAGCAAAACAAGCGGCAGCTTAATGAGTCGATTAGGTAAATCAGTAGCCAGTTTTAGAACTATGACATTCGTAATCCAAGGTGTCGTTGGTGCCTTAACGAGTGTTTTTGAAGAATCATCACGATATGTAGAAAACTTAAACCTATTCAATGTTGCAATGGGCGAAACAACTCAAAGCGCTTTAGACTTTGCAAACAAGGTTCAAGGAGCTATGGGGATTGATACCAGTGAATGGATGAGTTTTCAAGGTAGGTTAAATAACCTTATTACTGGTTTTGATGTAGCCAGTGACAAGGCACAAATCATGTCGCAAAACCTAACACAGTTAGCATACGATTATTCATCGTTAATGAATGTTGATCCTAGTGAATCGTTCGATAAGATTAATTCGGCGATGAGTGGACAAATCAAAGGTCTTAAGGATTATGGTAACAACGTAAGTGTTGCAATGGTTAAACAGACTGGTTTGAAGTATGGACTTGAAGGCGCAGTATCTGAATGGGATCAAAACACTCAAGCAATCATGCGTTATATAACCATAATGAATAACGCGAGCAAAGTTGATGTATTCAACGATATGGCTCGTACAATCGCAACACCAGCAAATGCAGTTCGTATCTTAACACAACAGTTTACAATGCTAAAACGTGCAGTGGGGAATATTGCTAGTGTGTTCATAAGCAAACTTATTCCATATGTACAGATAGCAGTACAGTGGCTTACTGCTCTAGCGAATACGATAGCTAATTTCTTTGGGTTCGAATTGCCTAAAATCGATTACAGTGGTATTGCTGGCGGTGGAGGGGCTTTAGACGATGTAGAAGATAGCGCTAACGGTGCAAGCGATGCAGTAGGTGGAACAGCCGATAAAGTAAAAGAATTAAAGAAACAGTTAATGGGCTTTGATGAACTTAACATTATAAACAAACCTGATGACAGCAGTGATTCGGGAAGTGGAGGTTCAGGAGGAGCTGGTGGTGGAGGTTCGATAGGTGATATAGAACTGCCACAGTATGATTTTCTGAAAGGACTGGAAAATCAAACAAATGAAATGATGGAACGTTTGGCTAAAAAAATGGCTGAAATGTTCAAACCAGTTACTAACAGCTGGAATAAATATGGTAAGGGTGTACTTGATTCAATCGAGTATCAATGGACTGAAATCGGAAAACTGGTAGATAGTATTGGCGTAAGTTTCGGTACTGTTTGGCAAAATGGAACTGGTGAGGAAACTATGGATCATATTTTCAGCATCATAACCAACATTAATATTACAGTCGGTAATTTGGCTAAACAGTTCAGAACAGCATGGGATGAAGCTGGAAACGGTACACAAATAGTTCAAAACCTATGGGATTCATTTAATGTTTTCTTGGGATTGATTGACGATATATCAAGAGATCTTGTTAAACTATCTGATACTTTGGATTTTAAACCTGCAGTAAAAAGTGTGGTAAACTTCACAGATGCGTTTAAAGATTTGAGCACCACTATTAGTAAACTGCTATATGGCGGGTATAAAAATGTATTAGAGCCATTAGCTAAATGGAGTATTGAAAAAGCAGTACCAAGTTTGGTCGATAGTCTTTCTAAGGCTGTTAAAGGGCTAAGCAAGGTATTAGATGCGTTAAGACCTACAATAAACATAATCGAAAAAGTAGCTACAGCCTTATTAAAAATGGCTGGAAACACTGTATTGAAAGCTATTGATTTATTGGCGAGCGCAGTAGACGGAATAGGTAGTATGTTTAAGAAATTTCCGGGATTGATGACTGGTGTAACTACTGCTGTAGGCGCATTTATAGCGATAATGAAATTTGATAAAACAATTACTTCTATAAAATCTCTACAAAGTGTTTTTGATAAATTTACACAAACTGCCAGTATGCTAAAAAATTGCGGTATTGGAATGACGTTAATGTCTTGGGGAACAAATGCGGACGGCACAACTAATATGATAGGAACTATGATTAATAAATTTATGACATTAAATTCCGCTAAAGGTCCGCTAAGCGCGGTATCTGATGCTTTTAACGGATTGGCTGGAAGTATAACTGGAGCCAGTACAGCGAGTAGTATATTAAGTACTGCTTTGACGTTTTTGTCAAAAAATCCATTAGTTGCGGTTGTTGGTGGTTTAGGATTAGTTGTTGGAGCATTAGTGGCAGTTGCAAGTGCAACCGATGATACAAACAATAAATACAAAAAACAAATCGAACAGTCTCAGGCATTAGGTGAAGAATGTAAAAAATTAGCCGATGAACAAAGAAAACTTAATGAAAATGCTAGCGAAGGTATCAAAGATTCATTAGGAGATTATTTAAAAATAAAAAACACTTATGAAGAACTTATTTCGCTTGGTGAAGGTAATGTAGAACAAATTGGTAATGCACAAGGGAAAGTCGATGAGTTAAATAGTATATGTGGCGAAACAGTAGTGCAGATTGAAAACGGTCATTTAAAATGGTTGGAATCAAAGGAAGCAATTTTAGAAAATATCGAAGCGTTAAAACAAAAATACATTATCCAAGCTAATGAGGAATCATATACAAAAGCACTTTCAAAGCAAAGCGAGGTACAAAGTAAATTAACGCTTGCTCAAAATGATTACAACAAAATCGCTAAAGAATGTAGTGGATTTTTGGATGAGATGGGCATCAGTTTGGACGATGTTTTAAACGGAAATGTAAATTATGCTAAAGTATTACGTCAGTTAACTCCAAAACAACGTGATGCAATAGATGCTTTTATAAAAGCTAAAGAAACTTTAGATGATGCAACCAAAGCTTCAGTTGAAAACAAAGATGCATTAGAAAAAATGAGTGCTGCACAAGAATTTAATATTTCAAAAACTACACTACAAAAAGATGGAGTTAAAGGGTTAGTAGAAAATTATGAACTGCTAACCGGTAAATATAGCTCTGTCATTGGTAAAAGTGGTGAAGTGACTATGACATATGATACATTAAAGTCTGCTTTAATGGCATATGATGACGTAATTAAAGGTCATGGTGAAGAATATGAGTTAATGAGTGAGGAAGAAAAAGCGAATGCTCAGGAATGTAAAAATGTTGTAATTACACAACTTGCAGAGAAAGCAATAGCTCACGAACAAAGCTATGAAAAAATGAAACAAGAATTAGGCAGTGCGTGGGATGCGATGACTGATAAAGAAAAAGAAAGTTTAGAAAAGCAGTATAATGATTTAAAGAAAGCGAAAGATACTGAAAAGGAACTTATTAATAATCAAAAAGATGCGCTTCTAAAAGTGCTGGATGATTACAACATTGGTCGTAGTGACAAACAAGCTAAACAGTGGAAACAAGAATTGGAAGAAGCACAAAAAAATGGTAGTGAGCAAGGTCAAGAATATATTGATAATCTAGTTAAAGATTTAATGACTGGAAAAATTAAAACAGATCAACAAGGTGATGAAATAGGTAAAGGATTTAAATCTAACCTAGAAAAGAATATCGCATATTTTAAATCTGACGATGTTGATGCCAGATCCAAACTAGATGCGTTAAATAGATTAACTTTACAAGATAAAGTGGCATGGCTTGAATTTAAAAGTAAGACTAATGGATTTAAGCTGGTAAATGGAATTGTTGGTGGTGAAGGCATTGTCAGTATTAAAGAGTTTGCCAACGGTGGTTTCCCTGATATGGGGCAAATGTTCGTTGCTAGGGAAGCTGGTCCAGAGTTAGTAGGACGCATTGGTAAGAAAACAGCAGTTGCTAATAACGATCAAATTGTAAGTGCAGTAAGTGGTGGTGTTTACAACGCTATGCGTAGTGCTATGGCTGGTATGAGCGGTGGCGGTAAATTTGAGATTCATACAACTGTTGAAATAGATAAAAAAGCAGTAGGAAAATCAGTAGTGGACTATAACAATGGAATAGTTAAACAAACGGGTAAAAGTCCGTTGCTAATTTAAAGGAGGGATTGAAATGGACGATGTTATTAAAATTAATGGAGTAGGTTTCAACCCTTCTTCATTAGAATTTCAAGTTTATGATTTAGACGGTGAAGAAGGCTCAGGACGTAATCAAAACGGAGAAATGTTTAGAGATAGAAAAGCAGTTAAGCGAAAGGTTGTTTGTACATTTAACGGTCTTACAGATGCTATGGCTAGCAAATTACTTAAAGCAGTTGAACCAGTATTCTTTTCTTTAGAATATCCTGATCCAGTTGAAAACAAGCGTAAAACAATAACTGCTTATGTTGGTGACAGAACTATGCCTATATTTAAATATGATGCGGTTAAAAAATGCTGGATATGGGAAACGATTAATTTAAATTTTATTGAAAGGTAGAGATAGCATGATTAATACAAACGAAGAATTTAATTCATCGGTCATAGCACAAGACCGTGTTATCAATGCCAAAGTTATTTTTAATGGCACAACAGAATTAATCAATGAAGTCATATCTGTTGTTTTAGACGAAATTTCTTGTAGCGAATCAACTTTAAAAATTGGTGAAATAAACACTAATAAAGCGACTGTCAAATTCAAAATGCCTGATAACAAGATCCCGTTAAAAAATAGTACAGTAAAAATTTATAGTGGTGTAAATGGTGTTTATGTATGTAAGGGTACATATTACACAGCTGAGATTGATAAATCAGATAATAGCGACTTTATAACAGTTGTAGCTTATGACAGCACATATCGTTTAAATAAAACATATATACCTGATATTGAATACCCTAATAGTTTATCGAATGTAATAAATGATATTTGTAGCCAGTGTAATATCTTGCACGATATAAAAAATATACCGGACATTATAATTGATGGATATATTGATAATATGGCGTGTAAACAATTCCTAGGCTATATGATGGGTTTAATGGGGTGTAATGGAACAATAAATCCAGACGATAAATTAATCGCATATTGGTACAAGGATTGTGGTATTGAGATAACTTATGATTTGCAGTTTATGAATGGTTTTAACAGAACTACTGACGAGGACATAGTAATCAACTCGTTAACAAGCGGTGATAGTGAAAATGTACTGGTAGCTGGAAATGGATTCGGTATAACTTTCGAAAATCCGTATATGAAACAAGAAATATTAGACAGTATATTTGAGCGGATTAAAGGTTTTACATACACACCATGTACTGTAGAGTGGCGAGGTAACCCAGCTTTAGAAATAACTGATATTGTTAAAGTTGAAGATAAAAATGGTGTTTTACATAATGTACTGCTAAGTGAACATACAATAGTGCTTACGGGCATGAAATCGAACATAACTTGTAAAGGTGAAACTGAAATAGATACAGTTATGAATCAGTCACCTACAGACATTAAACTAAATAAGCTGTATGCTACATTAACAAATGCTTTAAAAAATACTACTGATAAAATTTTAGGCAATCAGGGCGGTTATTACAGAATTGATATGAACGACGAAGGTTTTCCTTCAGGATGGACTATCATGAATACTCCTGAATTAAGGGATGATACACATTTGTGGAGATTTACAGCCGGTGGTCTAGGCTATTCTGAAGATGGTGGAAAGACATTTAAAAATTTAGCCTTTGACCTTGATGGTAATTTCAATGCAAATGTTATTACAACTGGTATATTGCAAGGTGAAATGTTTGAACTTGATTTACAGACGGGTGTTATTAAGATTGGGAAACGTGATTCAGAGGGTGAAATAAGCAATCCTAGCTTTTATCTAAACGAAAAAGGCGAGTTGACAATAAAAGCCTTTGAAGAAATAAAAGAGGAGCTACAAGCTAAAAAATACCTAGTATCCTTAGATAATAGTGGAACTGTCCTAAACAAGCCAACAGATACAATTACATTAAGTGCAAAAGTATATGATGGCAATAATGATGAAACAAACAACATAAGCAGTATTAGTTTTAACTGGTACAGAGTATCGAGTGATAGCGAAAGCGATAAAACTTGGAATAACAGTCACAAAGGGAAACGTTCGATAATATTAACACCTGACGATGTAAATGTTAACGGCAGTTTCTATTGTGAAATAACATTACCGATTGGTACTAGAAAAACACTGTCTATAAGCATAACTGATAATAATGATATTGCTAATTTAGGCAACAGTTTTCTTGATGTTACCGGTTCCCAGTTAGTACAGATTTTAAATACTGACGGAACTTATAGTCCTAACTGGGAAATTA
>OIZR01001410.1_pt1 | contig 10668 bp, 9 predicted proteins | sample 1588591 | NCBI WGS metagenome assembly OIZR01 (sample SAMN03283249) | human gut metagenome | biome: human-associated habitat; material: feces | host: Homo sapiens | place: USA | collected 2013 | reverse complement strand
GTAGAGGACAGAGCAGTAGAAGACGGAGACCAGACGGTTGTTGATTTCGAAGGATTTGTAGACGGGACTCCGTTTGAAGGCGGAAAGGGCGAGGATTATCCTTTAACTATTGGTTCCCATTCCTTCATTGATACATTCGAAGAGCAGTTAATCGGTAAGAACATCGGCGAAGAGTGCGAAGTAAACGTAACCTTCCCGGAGGAATACCATGCAAAAGAACTTGCCGGTAAGCCAGCAGTATTCAAGGTAACCGTTAAGGAGATCAAGAGAAAAGAGCTTCCGGAGTTAAACGATGAGTTTGCCGGAGAAGTTTCCGAGTTCGAGACTCTCGAAGAGTACAAGAACGATGTAAAGGCCAAGCTTTCCTTAACAAAGCAGAAAGAAGCCGCTACAGAGAATGAAAATCATGTTGTTGACAAGGTAGTGGAGAATGCCACAATGGACATTCCTGAGCCGATGATCGACAGCCAGGTAAACAACATGGTAAACGATTATGCAAGAAGAATGCAGAGCCAGGGCCTTTCCCTTGAGCAGTACATGCAGTTCACAGGCATGACGATCGATACATTAAAAGAGCAGATGAAGCCGCAGGCTGTTAAGAGAATTCAGACAAGACTCGTATTAGAGGCGATTGTAAAAGCTGAAAACATCACGGTTTCCGATGAAGCTGTTGAGAAAGAGATCGCAGATATGGCTGAATCCTACAAGATGGAAGTTGCCCAGATCAAGGAATACATGGGAGAGAACGGCATCGAGCAGATGAAGGAAGACCTGGCAGTTCAGGAAGCAGTTGATTTCCTGGTTGCTGAGGCAAAGTTAGTTTAATTAATGTGGATTTTCTGTCATTAGTGGTTTATCCCCACTATTGGGGGTCAAAGCGGTCTGAGTAATCTGGCAGAGTAGTTATAAATAGCTTTGTCATGCTGAGGGTGAATTACAAACCGCAGTATGCGGATTGAAATAATTACGTTTAGAAGACCGGGGAGATTCCTGACTATGTTTGGAATCTGCTCGGCTTTCGTAATATAAGAACGGCAGACCAGAATTCGCAACGAGGAGGAAACAATATGAGTTTAGTACCTTATGTCATTGAATCGACGAGTAAGGGCGAGCGTTCTTACGATATTTATTCAAGACTCTTAAAAGAAAGAATCATTTTCCTGGGTGAAGAAGTGACGGATGTATCCGCGAGCATCGTTGTAGCCCAGCTTCTGTTTCTGGAGGCGGAGGATCCTAACAAGGACATCAACCTCTACATCAACAGCCCGGGCGGCTCCGTAACCGCGGGTATGGCAATCTACGATACGATGAACTATATCAAGTGTGACGTTTCCACCGTATGTATGGGCATGGCGGCCAGCATGGGTGCATTTTTACTGTCCGGCGGCGCAAAGGGAAAGAGATTCGCTCTTCCGAATGCGGAGGTCATGATTCATCAGCCTTCCGGCGGCGCACAGGGACAGGCGACCGAGATCCGGATTGTTGCGGAAAACATTTTAAAGATCAAGAAGCGTTTGAACGAGATCCTGGCTGCAAACACAGGCCAGCCGTATGAAGTGATCGAACGCGATACAGAGCGCGATAACTACATGAACGCCGAAGAAGCAAAGGCTTACGGTCTGATTGATGAAATTATCTACAGCCACGAGCATTAAGTTAGTGATTAATTGAGAAAGAATGAGGTGTGTATATGCCGGTCAGAACAGACGACAAAATCCGATGCTCTTTTTGCGGGAAAACGCAGGACCAGGTAAAGAAGCTGATTGCCGGTTCCAATAATGTCTATATCTGTGACGAGTGTATTGATCTCTGCGCGGAGATATTAGAAGAAGAGTTCGACAGTCATGAAGAAGAAGGACCTGATTTCAGCGACATCAACTTAATGAAGCCGAAGGAGATCAAGTCATTTCTGGATGACTACGTCATCGGGCAGGACAGTGCCAAAAAGGTATTGTCCGTAGCGGTCTATAATCACTATAAGAGAATCACATCCAGACGAAACATGGATGTGGATGTACAGAAGAGTAATATCCTGATGCTGGGACCGACCGGTTCCGGTAAGACGTATCTGGCACAGACGCTCGCAAAGGTGCTCAACGTACCGTTTGCCATTGCGGACGCCACGGCGCTTACCGAGGCGGGATATGTGGGCGAGGATGTGGAGAACATTCTGCTCAAGCTGATTCAGTCCGCGGATTACGATATCAGCAGGGCTGAGTACGGCATTATCTATATCGATGAGATTGACAAGATTACGAAAAAATCCGAAAACGTGTCCATCACGAGAGACGTGTCCGGTGAAGGGGTGCAGCAGGCGCTCTTAAAGATTCTGGAGGGAACGGTCGCCAGCGTGCCGCCTCAGGGCGGAAGAAAGCATCCTCATCAGGAGCTTCTTCAGATCGATACCACCAACATTCTGTTCATCTGCGGCGGTGCCTTCGACGGGCTCGAGAAGATCATCGAGAGCCGTTTAAGCGCGGGCTCCATCGGCTTTAACGCCGAGATCGTGGATAAGAACAGAACCGATATTGACGACCTGTTGAAGAAAGTACTTCCGCAGGATCTCGTAAAATTCGGTCTGATTCCGGAATTTATCGGCCGTGTGCCGGTTACCGTGTCATTAGAGCTTCTCGACAAGGCAGCGCTGGTAAAGATTCTGACAGAACCGAGAAACGCCCTGATCAAGCAGTATCAGAAGCTGTTTGAGCTGGACGATGTAAAACTGGAGCTGACCGAGGAAGCAGTCGAAAGGATTGCGGAGCTGGCAGTGGAGAGAAAGACGGGAGCCAGAGGCCTGCGTTCCATTATGGAAAGCGTTATGATGGATATCATGTATGAGATTCCATCCGACAGCAACATCGGTATCTGTACGATCACCAAGGCTGTTGTGAATAAAGAGGGAGAACCGGAGATCATCTACAGAGATACGACGGTGCCCAGAAAATCCCTGGCCCAGAAACTGAGAAAAGATAAGACAGGCGAGATTGCATAGGATCCAGAGAAAGTTCGGAAAGGTGTTACAGCAGGAAGAACTGCTGCAGCACCTTTCCTTATTTCCGCGTGCAGTAAGCTAGTACAGCGTTGCATAAGTTCCGGTGAATTCTGCACTCGCTATTCACGCCAGGACCACGCCCACGAAGCTAGACGTAGGGTCCACTACGCCGTCGCTTCGCGGACGCGCCCCTGACGCAAATATCAAGCACATAATTCACCGAAACTTACGCAATGCTGTACTAGATGGATCCATCTGTCCTGTCGGGATGCAAAGGAGAGAAATATGGAAGATAAGACAATAACGATGCCGGTCATTGCTTTGCGTGGCATGACTGTCCTTCCTAAAATGATGATACATTTCGATATCAGCCGCAGTAAATCCATCGCGGCTGTGGAGAAGGCGATGATCGGAGACCAGAAAGTCTGCCTCGTTACCCAGAAGAACAGCGAGGAAGCAGATCCGGGAATCGATGAGCTCTATCAGGTAGGCTGTGTGGCGCTGATCAAGCAGCTGGTGAAGATTCCGAACAATGTGGTACGCGTCATGGTCGAGGGCCTGGAGCGCGTGGAGCTTCTGGGACTGGACAGCGAGGAACCCATGCTTGTAGGCGAAATTGAAGGTCTGACGGAATCGGATGATTCCCTGGACTGCGTTACGAGACAGGCCATGGTTCGGATCCTGAAGGAAAAACTGGAAGAATACGGCAGGGAAAACCCCAGGATGCTGAAGGAAGTCTTCCCGAACCTGATGATGGTTACAGATTTAGGCGAGCTTCTGGATCAGATTGCGATCCAGCTTCCGTGGGACTACAAGAGCCGCCAGCAGGTTCTGGAATGTGTACTGCTGGAAGAACGGTATGAGACTGTCATGGGAAATCTCCTGACAGAGATCGAGATTACCCGCGTAAAACGGGAGATCCAGGGCCGTGTCAAGGAGAATGTAGATAAGAACCAGAAGGACTATATCCTGCGGGAGCAGTTAAAGGTAATCCGCGAGGAGCTGGGGGAGGACAATCCTCTGTCCGATGCAGATGAATATGAGAAGCAGCTGAAGGCTCTGAAGGCGGACAAGGAGACGAAGGACAAGATCCACAGGGAAATCGAGCGGTTTAAGGCCATGCCGGGAGGCAGCCAGGAAGCCAATGTACTCCGGATGTATCTGGAGACGGTGCTGGATCTTCCGTGGAAAAAAATGTCGAAGGACAACAACAATATGACTCACGCCGAAGAGATCCTAAACGCGGATCATTACGGTCTGGAAAAGGTGAAGGAGAGGATTCTGGAATATCTGGCTGTCCGTATTCTGACGAAGAAGGGGACAAGCCCGATCATCTGTCTGGTGGGACCTCCGGGAACCGGTAAAACATCCATCGCCCGGTCCGTGGCAAGGGCGCTGAACAAGCAGTACGTCCGCATCAGCCTTGGAGGAATCCATGACGAGGCGGAGATCAGAGGCCACCGGAAGACGTATGTCGGAGCCATGCCGGGCCGAATAGTGGAAGCCATGCGCCAGGCGGGCGTCAGCAATCCGCTGATGCTGTTGGATGAGATCGACAAGGTGAGCAGCGATTATAAGGGAGACACTTCATCGGCGCTTTTGGAGGTTCTGGACAGCGAACAGAATGTGAAGTTCCGGGACCATTATGTGGAACTGCCCATTGATCTGTCCAATGTGCTGTTTATCGCAACGGCAAATACGACGCAGACGATTCCGGGTCCGCTTCTCGACCGTATGGAAGTGATTGAAGTAAACAGCTATACGGAGAATGAAAAGTTCCATATTGCGAAAAACTATCTGGTAAGAAAGCAGCTGGAGCGGAACGGTCTGACGGAAGAACAGGTTTCCATTACCGACAAGGCTCTTGAGAAGATTATCCATAATTATACCAGGGAAGCCGGAGTGAGAAATCTGGAGCGCCGGATCGGGGATATCTGCCGGAAGGCCGCCAGAGAGTTCCTGGAAGATAAGAAGAAGGCCATCAGGATTACGGAAAATGGGCTGGAAAAGTATCTGGGCAAGGAGAAAATCACCTTCGAGGACGTCAATGAGGAAGATCAGGTGGGAATCGTCAGAGGACTGGCGTGGACCAGCGTAGGCGGAGACACTCTGCAGATCGAGGTCAACGTTATGCCCGGCAAGGGAACGATGCAGATGACAGGCCAGATGGGCGATGTGATGAAGGAATCGGCCCAGACGGCATTAAGCTATATCCGTTCCATCTGCCCGGAGTACGGCGTGGCGGACGATTACTTTGAAAAACACGATATCCACCTCCATATTCCGGAGGGAGCAGTTCCGAAGGACGGCCCGTCGGCAGGCATTACCATGGCGACCGCCATGCTGTCGGCTGTCACGGGGAGAAAGGTGGATGCGAAGCTGGCCATGACGGGAGAGATCACACTGCGCGGAAGGGCGCTTCCGATCGGCGGCTTAAAGGAGAAGATCCTGGCTGCCAGGATGGCACATATGAAGAGAGTTCTCGTGCCGGATAAGAACAGGCCCGACATTGCGGAGCTGTCGAAGGAGATCACGAAGGGGCTGACCATCATTTTTGTGAAGGATATGGCAGACGTGCTGAAGGAAGCCCTTGTAAGCGAATAGAAAGGAAGCCATATGATAATCAAAACAGTAGAGCTGGAGACCGTGTGCGGAATTACCAGTAAGCTGCCGGACAATACGAAGCCGGAGTTTGCATTTGCAGGGAAGTCCAATGTGGGGAAGTCGTCGCTGATTAACGCGCTGATGAACCGCAAGGCGTACGCGCGCACGTCTTCCCAGCCGGGCAAGACCCAGACCATCAATTTCTACAATATCAACGATGCCCTTTATTACGTGGATTTACCGGGCTACGGCTACGCAAAGGTAGCTCAGGAGGTAAAGGCCAAATGGGGGAAGATGATTGAAAACTATCTCCACCAGTCTCCCATGCTGAAGCGTGTGTTCCTGCTCATCGACATCCGCCATGATCCATCCGTCAACGACAAGACCATGTACGACTGGATCGTGTACAACGGATATCAGCCGGTTATCATTGCGACGAAGCTGGACAAGATCAACCGGAGCCAGGTGCAGAAGCATATGAAAATGGTTCGTCAGGGACTGGGAATCGGCCAGGATGTGACGGTTATCCCATTTTCCGCTGAAACGAAACAGGGAAGAGATGAAATATGGGCTCTGATCGAGGAAATGATGGGAGAGTCTTGACAAGGAGACAAAATCTTTTTATAATGAACCTATTTATGAGATAGTGCAGAGGAGAAAAAGTTATGAAAAAAACAGGAAAGAGTTTGGCAGCAGCCTGCCTTGCGGTGGTTTTAGCCGTATCGGCGCTGACTGCGTGTGGGAGCAGGAATGCGGCAGAGAGTACGCCGGCCGCCGGAGCAGAGGCGAATGGAGGCGGAGAGAAGGTATTGAAGGTTGCGATGGAGTGCAGCTACGCGCCGTATAACTGGACCCAGCCTACGGATGCCAACGGCGCTGTCGCGATTTCGGGAGGCTCCGATTTTGCGTACGGCTATGACGTTATGATGGCGAAAAAGATCGCTGATACGCTCGGCTATAAGTTGGAGATCGTTAAGCTGGACTGGGATTCCCTGGTACCGGCTGTACAGTCGGGAAAGGTTGACTGTGTCATTGCGGGACAGTCCATTACCGCTGAGCGCCTTCAGTCTGTAGATTTTACGGAGCCGTATTACTACGCGACGATCGTAACTCTGGTAAAGACAGGCGGAAAGTATGAGAACGCGGCCAGCGTTGCAGACCTTGCAGGCGCCACCGCTACCTCTCAGTTAAACACAATCTGGTACGACAACTGCCTGCCGCAGATCCCGGATGGCAACATTCAGCCGGCACAGGAGTCTGCACCGGCCATGCTGGTAGCTTTAAACTCCGGCAGATGTGATCTGGTTGTGACAGACAAGCCTACCGGACAGGCTGCACTCATTGCGTATCCGGATTTCAAGCTGCTTGATTTCACGGGCACGGACGGCGAGTTCCAGGTATCGGATGAAGATATCAACATCGGTATTTCCTTAAAGAAGGGGAATACAGAGTTAAAGGACGCCATCAACAGTGTATTGGCTACGATGACAAAAGATGATTATAATAAGATGATGGAAGAGGCGATTTCCGTTCAGCCATTATCAGAATAATCTTACATTACAGAAATCGGCAGGGCATGCAGGCACGGGACAGGGCAGTTTCATTCCGTGCCGCTTGTTCTGTTTCAATTAAATTGGAGGTAATCTTATGTCGCTGCCGTCAGATTTTTTTGGAAGGATTGTATTTATCCTGCAGAAATACGGAGTATCATTTTTAAACGGCGCCGGAAAGACTATGGCGATCGCCCTTGTCGGTACACTGATCGGCTGTATCATCGGGTTCGCGGTCGGAATCGTCCAGACAATACCGGTGGATAAGAAGGATAATCCTGTTAAAAGGGGAGTTCTGGGACTTATCAAGCTGATCTTAAATATCTACGTGGAAGTATTCCGCGGAACGCCCATGATGGTTCAGGCCATGTTTATTTACTATGGATCTTCCGTTCTGTTTGGTTTTAACATGTCCCAGACGTTTGCCGCTTACTTTATTATATCCATTAATACTGGTGCTTACATGGCGGAGACGGTGCGCGGCGGCATCCTTTCCATCGATCCGGGACAGACAGAGGGCGCGAAAGCCATCGGTATGAATCATATCCAGACTATGGTCAATGTTATCATGCCTCAGGCGCTGCGCAACATCATGCCTCAGATCGGCAATAACTTAATCATTAACATCAAGGATTCTTCCGTGCTTTCCGTGATCGGCGTCGTAGAGCTGTTCTATGCGACGAAGGGCGTGGCTGGCGCTTACTATACGTATTTTGAAGCATTTACCATTACGATGGTGATTTACTTTATCCTTACCTTCACCTGCTCCAGAATTCTGCGGCACTGGGAGAAGAAGATGGACGGTCCGGACAGCTACGATCTCGCTACCACGGATACGCTTGCCTATACCAGCGGCCTGGTGAAATTCCCAGATCCAAACGAGAAGGAGGATAAGTAATTATGGCAGGAAATACAGTACTGGAAATCCATCATTTAAGCAAGACGTTCGGAACGAACGTGGTTCTCCGGGATATCGATTTCTCCGTGGCTGAGGGCGATGTAACGTGCATCATAGGCGCCTCCGGTTCCGGTAAATCCACACTGCTGCGCTGTGTCAACCTTCTGGAGACACCGACTACGGGAGAGATCCTGTATCACGATAAGGACATCACGGACAGAAAGATGAACGCCGCATCCTACCGTACGCGCGTGGGTATGGTGTTCCAGAACTTCAACCTCTTTAATAACATGACGGTGCTTGACAACTGTATGGTCGGCCAGATCAAGGTTTTAAAGAAGGACAAGGAAGAAGCAAAGCGTAAGGCCATGCTTTATCTGGAGAAGGTGGGAATGGCCCCCTATATCAATGCAAAGCCGAGGCAGCTGTCCGGCGGCCAGAAGCAGCGTGTGGCAATCGCCAGGGCGCTCGCCATGGAACCGGAGATTCTGTTGTTTGACGAGCCGACGTCCGCTCTGGACCCACAGATGGTGGGCGAGGTGCTTGCCGTCATGAGGACGCTCGCAAACGAGGGATTGACCATGATTATCGTCACCCACGAGATGGCGTTCGCCCGCGACGTTTCGAACCATGTCGTCTATATGGCGGGCGGGGTGATCGAGGAAGAGGGTGCTCCGGCGGATATCTTCGGAAACCCGCAGAAGAACTCGACCAAGGAGTTTTTGAACCGGTTTATGCAGGGGTAGGCGGAGTAAATTCGGATAGCCGAAACGGTATAAAAGTTCATATGGAAGGTTTGTGTTGGAAGCCCTGCAAGGTCTGGTGATTTTGCGGGGCTTTTATTTTATTCTGATTGGTGAATAAGATGTTGAATGGAGCACGCACCATTAATGCGGCAGATATCCGAATCATGATAAGATCAGAGAAAACGGCAAGATGATGAGAGAGGAGTGGACTGAACTTTAATGGGGAATATTTTAGATAATAGCCTTTATATGAATGATCAAAAGAAGTTCCAGGAACTGTTCCAAGCTGTCATACAGTTCAATAGCCTGTACAATGGAAATAATATTATACAGAATGATATTTTCTCAGTGTTGACTTATTATGCACGAAAAAAACAGGAAGACTTGGATCTTTTTTGGTTTCCTGCAAAAGATGATGATTTTTGTGCACTTACATGCGTACAGAAAGGAAGAGTGTTTACTTATGTAAACTCATGGCTGCCATGAGCAGATTATGCTCTCATTATGCTACTCTATCAGAATTATGGAAAGAGTGCTGTTTCCCTGTATCTTTCATACTTAAAAAATGCCTGTGATTTGTTTGACAAAGATTTTTACAGGAGATTTTACATGAGCCTTGAACAGTACATCAAAATGCCAATCGACTATTTTATGATAGAGATTGACAATTGTGATATGACAGTAGGATATGGCAACAATCTGGGCGAGATTAAAACTTACCTTATGCAGCAAGTTCTTCAAAATCATAATATACAGTTATATGCATCATCCTTTTATGTGGTGAAAGAAAAATTGAAAATGGAGCAGGAAGAGGCAAGATTGTATTTTGATTCCTGGATGCAGCTTCATCGGGCCTGCGGTCAGACCAGTTTTAACAAAATCAACGAGAATTCTCCCAGCTTCTACAGGTGGGAGATGAATCGCAAAAACAAACTTAGCGGCAATGGCGGGCAGATATCCCCCACTGACATGAGGTCAAAACAATCCGGGCAACCGGATAAAATGGCAGCATAGCTACTATGTCATTCTGGGTTTTGTATTCTGAACTCAGAATGTGGATTGAAATAAAATACATAGAAATACAAAAGAGATGCATTAAAAAATGGTAATCTGAAAATGGTATAAGGAGCATGTGGATATTTCCAATCCCCAATGCTCCTTATACCATTTTTGTATGACTCTATTCAGATACAGTGACAGATTCCGTTACCACAGGAACCGGCGTTATAATTTCTTTTTCTACCGGCGTCATAACTGCCGGAACCGGAACGGCTGGTTTTAACGGCTCGGGTTCCGGAGGCGTTTGTTCCTGTGTCTGCCCCTGTCCCTGTCCCTGGCTCTTAGAGACCTGCACGTTCTCCGCGTTCTCCGTACTCTTCGAATCTCTGGGCTTTTTGGAAAAGATATCTCTAACCTTGATGCGCACAAAGGTTTTGATAACCTTCACCGAAAGCAGGATGATAAAGACGGGAAGGACAATGGTCAGCAGTAGCTTTGCCTTCAAAAGAAATTTCTTCCGTTTCAGCTTTTTCACTTCTGCCTGATACTCATCTCTGATTTCCTGAATCAATGATTTCTGTTTTTTGATCTGCATGGGAATTCCCCCTTTATAATCGCCTTTTTAGTCGCTCATGAGAGCCTTCATGGCAAATGCGTAGATTTCCTGGCTCTTGGCCTTCCAGTGGTCACACATGATTTCCGCCTGATCCTTGTCGGGGACGGCGAGCTCCAAATCGATCAGACAGCTCTTACCCTCACGCACCTCACAGTGAACGATGAAATCCTGGTTGGTGGATTTGTAGAAATCCGCGGTCACGCCCACCTCGTTGCGGAGGCGGAACTTGTTCTCTTTCAAATATTCATCGATGTCTTCAATGA
>OIZR01001398.1_pt1 | contig 10788 bp, 12 predicted proteins | sample 1588591 | NCBI WGS metagenome assembly OIZR01 (sample SAMN03283249) | human gut metagenome | biome: human-associated habitat; material: feces | host: Homo sapiens | place: USA | collected 2013 | reverse complement strand
GTTCAGGATTCAGAGGCGAATACTTTGTGCTCTTTTGCATCTGTTCCGATTCTGGCATGACCGGAACAGATGTAAGAGTTGGAAGTTACAGATAGCTGCTTAATCAGCAGACACTAATTATGAGTGAAATTGCGGGATTTTATTTTGATTCGATGATAAGTTATAACACGATTTTTACATTGAGTGGTTCTGTTGGTTTATTCATGTGGTTTAAACAGTTGAGATTTAAAGAAAATCGAGTAATTACTTGGCTGGCAAAACATAGTTTATCCGTGTATTTAATACATATGTGTCCATTTGTAGGAGTATTTACTTTTACAGAAATAATGAAAGTTAATCAGCTTGAAGGATATGCTCTGGGTAGAGCAATTATCATATTTCCATTGGCGATTTATTTAATATGTTCAATAATTGATTCTGTAGTGGAACCTATTATTATAATCTTCCAAAGAAATTGTATTAGAATTATTTTAAGGATTCGAAATAATATAGTGGACAGGAAAAATATATTATAGAGACCAATATAAGATATTGGAATTGTGTAGTTACCTTGTTATGGAACAACAGTTTGTGGATAGCAAATTAAGAACAAAATACTTTTGTTCTTAACATCAATAAAATATAATTTAGGCAGAGGGGTGGAACTTTGAAAATGAAACTTACACATTCGGATACCAAAATGATACATGGTTTGTCAGTTATGGCCATGGTAATATTACATCTGTTTGATAATTTAGAATATGGGAGAATGTATAGTCCAGTACTATATTTGTTGGGGAAACCCCTGATTTTTTACATTGCACAATTAAGTGACTTTTGTGTAATGGGTTTTGCTTTTTGTTCTGGTTATGCCTTGTACAAGCAGTTTCAGGAATCGGAGATAAGGACATATTATAAGAGACGTATAAAAAGTTTGTTAGTTTTAATGGCAAATTACTGGATGATTTTATTTATATTTACCGCTATTAGTATTTTTATAGGAAATGGAGAAAATATGCCTGGAACGGTTGGTGAATTTATAGGGAATTTTTTTACTGTAAATACAACATATAATGGCGCGTGGTGGTATTTGTTTATTTATATTTTATTGGTGATTTTATCACCTCTGATATTTACAATTTGTGATCGACTTCCAGTAGTAATTAGTAGTATAGGGCTATTGGGAATATATTTTTCAGCTTATTATGTCAGATTCAAGATTGTTCCTGATAATTGGTGTTTGGCAAAATATGGTTTGTTTGGAATGACATTGGCTGAATTTTGCATTGGAGTATTTTTCTTAAAGGGAAATTGGCTGGAGTTATTAAGCCGGATAATAAAAAGGATACCGCGTTGGGGTAGAATTGTTGGAAGTATTGTAATATGGTGTGGAATGCTCATAGGTCATACATTGATAGTTCCGAGTTTGTTTATTGCACCAATTACAGGACTGATTATAATAGTACTATTTATATTATGGGAAAAACCAAAATTTATTGAGTCGTTTTTCTTGTTGATGGGCAGACATTCTACAAATATATGGTTGATACATATGTTTTTCTATTTGTATGTGTTTAAAGATTTTGTGTATGTAGGACGATATCCGTTAGTTATTTTGACGTTGATGTTGATGATTTGTATAGGCTGCTCATACGTAATTAATATGCTGTTGCGACCAGTTATTAAGCAAATTACGAATTGGTTCAAATGAGGGTAAAGCTTTCTATTAAAAGGTGCTCCACTTAAATGGGATATGCATTATGTTTCAATGCTTCAAGCAGAAATGGGAGCAATGTATTTAAGGCATTTGTATAAAGAAAAAAATTAGTAAAGACAAGATTACAGAATGTTACAACAAGGAACTCAAGTGGTTTGTGTCAGCTTACGGTCAGGCAATATACTAGCTTGAGATTGGTCAATGCGGAACAGGAACAGAGCAGATAGAAGCGTTGAGAGGACATATTTCAGATGTATATACATTTTTTCTGGATTCAGAGGATGAAGGAAAAGGACGCCTAGCAAAGTATATGCTGAAGGCGATAGAGGTATGAGAGACCACTTACTAAACAGAGATAAGCAAGTGGAGGGATAAAAGTGAAAGAGCAGACAAAAGAAATTATGTTTTCCTTATTAAACATTGTGGTACTTGGCATTATTTTTACAGGGCTATCTGATCCGACAGATGGAGCAATATTGGCAATAGTTATAATAGGAATCATATTAGTCATGGCATATTTTTCCATAGGAAATATTTTTGTAAGGTTCTATTTGCATACTGTTGGTATAGAGGAACAAGCAACGGATATGCGATTTTCAAAAAGGTTATGGATATTGAGTTTTGCGGCTTACATTGTGACTTCCAAAATTATAGGTGGGATCATGTCATTTGTAATGACTGTTGGTAAATTTTTAATTGCCCTATGTATATGTATTGCAACTGGAAAATTAATAGAAGGTGGATTACATGATTTATGGTTATCAAAGCAGTATGCAAATATTGTGGTCGATGTATACGACTTCTGTACGTCAATAACAGACAGAATAATTGAATTTATTATGCGAGGGGAAGCAAAAGTGATAGGGGTTACAAAAGGAGAGTTTTCTGAATAATTAGGAGACGTTGATCTCATGTTCATCTGTAATGATTATGACCTTTAACATCCGGGGCAATTATGATAAAATTTACAGACAGAGGAGTGAGGTGATCATGTGCAGGAGACAGAAAAGTATGTAATGAACGAAAAGGTAAACGCAAAATAGCAAGTACCTGTTCAAAATCATCCGATGTGAGATAATAGACTCATCACTACAAAGTCCAAATAGTTTAGTACTCAACTTTTTAGACTTTATCACAGTAAGCGCAAAATAATTCGACGGATTGTGTTGCCCTAAAAATTTTCCCATAATAATCAATAGGGAATGCAAGCATTTTACTTCATCTTTTCTTGCTGGAAATGATAGATGCGAGCATTTTACTCTATTCAAGTTATGGAGGTGTGCTCATGAGAAGCAAAAGAATACCTGCCGAAGAACAATACCGTTTCATCATGGAATGCCGTCAAAGTGGGTTGACAGATCATCAATGGTGTGTGGAACACGACATCAAACCGGGAACTTTTTACAACTGGGTAAAAAGGCTGCGTCAGAAAGGTTGTGTGGATTTGCCGGTGTCAACCGGACGCACCTATCGTGCACCAGAAAGCCGGGAAGTTGTCAGAGTGGAGTTTCATGATACTGTCCCGATCCCATATGAACAGCCATTAAATGCTAACAGTCCGGTGTGGCGAGCTCCGGAATAATCATATATAATTCAAATATAAGGAAGTTAAAGTAAAAGGAATAAGAATGATTTACAAAGAAAAACTTGAAGAAGATAAATTAAAGCAAATAATGGAACAGAATATATCATATTTGGATAAAATAGCTGAACAGATGAAATTAGGATATCTTTCGGTTTTTGCTGGTGCTGGATTGTCGGTTGCTTCTGGATACGTGGATTGGAAAAGCTTGTTAGAGCCACTTTGTAAACAGATGCGCCTTAATATTAACAAAGATTTAACTGAAATTGCGCAATATTATAAAAATCAGTATGGTAGACAGGGATTAAATGATATTGTATTTAATGAATTCGCAAAAATGCCAAAAAATAACGAGAACGTAACTTGGTTGACAAAGTTGCCGATTAAAGAATATTGGACTACAAATTATGATGATGTTATTGAACAAGAAATAGAAAAACGCGGCAAAGTTGTGGAAAAGATTATTAATCAGGAATCTTTCAAATATCATGATCCTGAACGTGAAGTTGTTATATATAAAATGCATGGTGATAAACGTTACCCTGATGATGTGGTTTTAACAAAAGAAGACTATCAAACGTATGATGAGAAAAGAAAATTATTTACAAAATTACTTTCGGTTGAACTTGTTAGGCGAACATTTGTTTTTATAGGCTTTAGCTTTAATGATCCTAATTTGGAAAGAATTTTAAGTATAGCTAAAAACACATTAAATAGTAAATCGCTTCCAAAGCATTATTGTTTTCTTAGGAAGGTGCAAGTCATAGACTATTTGAACCATGAAAATGTGCTTACCGAAAATGCATTGGAAAGATATATTCAAGATAAAAATTATCAAGAGCTTAGAATTAATGCTATGACAAAATACGGAATATATGCAATATTAGTGGATGATTTTCAACAAATAACAATAATGCTTCAATATTTGTATAATAAATATATTTCTAATAATGTGTTCGTTTGTGGAGGAATAGATCCTAATAATTTATCTGATTATGGTCGATTTAATGAAGTTGAATATAAAAAGACTGATCGCTTAAGCCGTGCTGAAAAATTTCTTACTTTATTAGGAAAGGCATTGATTGATAACGATTTTCAAATATATACGGGATTTGGTGCGGGAGTAGGGAATTATATTTTGTCAGGTGTTTTGTCGAGCAAAAAGAAAAATCCTATGAATATAGATGTTACTAACAGGGAAATTCATATTAATAGTTTGATTGGTGTAGAAGATAACATGAAAACAGAAATTAGAAAACGAATGATCGAACAATGTAATAGTATGATTGTACTTTTTGGTTATGGGAATGATAGAGAAAAATCAGGGATTTTTCAGGAATATGATATTGCTCGCGAAAATAATAATTATATTATTCCAGTTAGTAGCACTGGATTTGCGGCACAAAGTATTTATGATGAGATGGAAAAAGCAAATGAACTGCCGGATGATTTTGGATTTTTAAAGAAGGAAGAAAATATAGAAGATATAGTAGATGGAATTATTCATAAGTTAAAAATTTTTAAAAAGGAGAAAGAAAAAAAATTAAATGAGAGGTTATTTTCTAGCATATCAATGTATGGAATAGGGGTTTTTCTAAGTTATCATTATGATAGTGATAATAAGATTGCACGTCAGATAACAGAGATAATTAACACTGATACAATTAACATATTTACTGTTATAAGGGAAGATGAAAAGGAAAAAGATGATGAAATTGTTAAAAATTGGGTTGATGAGAAAATTAAAGGAACTAGGATTACAATTTTATTAATAAGCAAAGAAACTCTGGATAGGAAATATGTTTCTTATGAATTAGAAAAGAGTTTATCGCAGAGGAATTCGATAATTCCAATTTTGATAGATAGCGAAGAAAATGCATTTGATGACGAAAAAATAGACTTAATTATACAAAAATTGGATACAGAATTATTAGGTATGAAGCTAAAGTTAAGAAAATGGTATCAAGAAAATGGAAAGGAAAATATCTTACGTTGGTTGAATGAAGAACTTGAAGAGAAATAATATATTTGTCATTTTATGAGATGTCACTGGATTTCTCACCTGTTTTCTGAATAATAGATGTTTACGATTTCCTAAATTGACCAACTATAGATCTGCTTGATTGTCCACCAATTGATTAGCATACTGTCCTTATCAAGAAAAAGGAAAAGGCTCCAAAGCACCTCCCCCCTTGCAAGATCGTACTCAGGAACCCTGGTCAATAACCATGTTTATTGTAAATAAGATGGTGTGGAGAAAGTGTTAGGAAAAGAGCGGTATGGCTGTTGCGGCTGGCTATAGAGGTACAAATCTGTTACAATAGTTGTATAAAAGATTTGGGGTGACATATACTATGGAATATAAAGAAACATATAGAGATTTGTGTCATGGGACAGATGAAAAAAGCGCAGAAAAAATCAGGAAAAAAGGATTCATTCCGAGTGAATCGAAAGGCAATTGGTGCGGAGCCGGTATTTATTTTTATGATATAAAGGCAAAAGCATGGTGGTCAGCCCAGAGAACCTGTAATGAGATCAAAAAGCAAACAGGAGAAAAAGTTTTCCCCAAAGTAGTTTTTGCAGATATTATAGAATTGCCAAAAAAAGAAATTTTTGACCTGCGTGTGCATACAGATTTGTGCCAGTTTCAAAAAGAAATACAACTGTTATTGGAAAAAACAGAAGCAAGACTGGAAATTGACGGAATCGAGGATGAAACAGAGAGGAAGATTATCCTGAGATCAATGCTGATAGACTTTTATGCGAAAAGGAAGAATGTCAAGTTAGTGATAGGAACGTTTCGTCAAAGGCCACAGGAAAAGTATCGTGATGCTATTGAGTTTGCAGATGGTTTGCAGATTGTGTTTGGAGCAGAAACGATATACTGTGTGAAGGATCAGGAAATTCTTACCAATATTCATTAAGAGAGGTGAAAGACATGAAACATTTAGAATTAGAAGAATTTATAGAATTTGCAAAACAAGAATATGGTCATGATATTTTCCTTGACGTGAATGCAGAAGCGGATACATTTGAGAAAATCTTTGATGCGGATTTTATGGATCAAGAAGGATTTGTTCTGGAATATGAAGACAAGATAAGCTATTATGTAAACAATAGTATGAGTGTTTCTTGTAATCGATCATGTTGCTTTTCGGATGAGTTTATTTCTACCGATGATTTGGATTTTGCCGCGTAAAGAAGGGGTGTTATGGATATTAGAAAATTAGAATCTTCATTAAAAATGCAAAATTTTTATTTTAGTCATTGTTCTGTTGAAAGAGCGGAAAATATTGAGGACAGAGAGCCTAAAATGAGTATAGAAAGGCACATTTCAGAGATCGAAGAACATACATACGATGTGAGTTTGCATGTTAATATTGATTCTGAGGATCTCTCTGTGAATGTTATTGCAAATGCAAAATTTTTATTTGAGGCAGAGTCTTATGATCGTGAGAAAACGATTATAGAGAAAAATACGATTGCAATCATGTTTCCTTTTGTAAGAAGCCAGGTCAGTTTATTAACAACGCAGCCCAATATGGTTCCTATTGTATTGCCTCCTATAAATACAGCAAAATTTGAGTAACAGAGTGGTATTGCCGGTTAGCTTTTGTTTAGAGGTATATGCTGCGCAGCTTCCTGATTTTTCGAGAGGTGTCCGGAGCATTCCGGACAGTGATCCGTGATCAGGAAGCGATGCGCATGAAAGAGGCTATTCTATAAAAGTGTATTTAAAAAATTCAGGTCTTATATTTTTTGCAGATGTAATCGAAGATACATTCATCTGTTTTTGTGCTGACTTTGTTGTATCGTGCGGCATAGGAGGCATTACGCAATATCCCAAGCCCTTCCGTCTTAATATCAGAAGCGACCGGAATTTCTCGCATGCTGGATTCATCTAATATCAAATAATCTTCTTTTCTTGCAAGGTCCTCAAAATTTTTAAAGAAGTCTACTATTTCAGTGTTACCTTCATAGGTAGTCTTTAACTCGGTCAGATTATCGGTTGAAATCAATATTTCTGAATGATTCAATCTTAATTGTCCCTTTATAAAATCAATATCTGCTGTATCTTGTGCCGATACCTTTAGTGGTGTATAGGAAAGTAAGATTCTTTGAATGACGGGGAGTCGGTTTCCGCCGCTTGATGTGGAGGATATTGTGCCGACACGACATTCGAGGTTTTGACGGAACAGGAACATATGCCGGAAGTTCAAGAAGCAGATCTCCCCATTATCCCGATTGGTCAAAAGTACATAGCAGGCATTCATAGCCAGAGAAATCATCAATTCTCCAGAGTAATATTTTTCTATTGCGTTGTTATTCACATCCGTTTTTCCAGTGTCTAAAATCAATTCTGCCTTGCAAAAAGAATAATCTTCTGAAGGAGTAAATTTGAGCGTTCCATTTAGCAAGAAGGACTCTGAGGAAATAGTTGAAAAGGTATAAATATGAAAAGTATTGTCCTTCAATCCGTTGAAGGCCGGATGTGTTGGATTTTGAATTAAAATCTGATCGTTTATATAACTGCTGTTGAAGAAGCTTACCTCAGAAGATGGGGGTGAAGTTTTGTCTGGTATATCTTCAATTTTTGTATCAAGAGAGAGTAATTCAGGAGGTTCAATTTCCAGTGCGGTACACAGCTCAAAAATGTGGTGTAATGTAAGGTTCATATTCCCGTTTTCGTTTAACAATTTTGATAATGAGGACTGACTGATATCAGTACAGGAAACCAAATCAGTCTGTCTTATTTTTTTGCGTTCCATGAGAGCCTTAATTCGTTGAATGACAGTGGCGTGATAGTAATGATAGTCATTTTTTGCGTAATCCATAGAAAACTCCTTTCAAATTTTATATTTGGATTGTACCAAGTCGCTGGCGCGACGGCTAGCTCTCAGTACGCGATTCCACCACTTTTTTCAAAAAAAGTAGCAGTTTTTAAATTTATGATGTATTGTTAAGTTACCACACCAAACAACTTCATAACTCAAAAAACTGCTATGCTTATGTTATCATGGATTTTTAAACTCAACAACTACATATCTAAAAATTTTTATCGTCCACCACCCTAAAATAATGTTTTCTTTCACTTTGATTTCAATTTATTTTAGGAGGTTCCATTATGGACAAATATTTTAATACTTATCGGGAGATGATCCCCCTTTCGCGGTCTTACGGACCATACTCTGAAATCTTACAGCACTTACATCCGTGCTTATCTCGACTATCTTTCCGGCATCCTACAGAAAAATCCAGAGGACTTTCTGACCGCACCGTCAACCATGCGATTTCACAGCTTCCCATGCGTAAGTTTGATGAATACCTTCCTTATGTTCCTTCAAAAGAAGAGACATGGCAGTTTATTTCTTCTATGTCTGATTTGAAGCAGAAGACGATGGTCGCTCTCATGTATTCTTCCGGACTTCGTGTCAGTGTGTCATCTGCGTTACAAGGATGTTGACCGTAAAAATATGAGGCTTCATATCACACACTCTAAAAGCAGGCAGGATCGCCCAATCGACACGTTCTTCCTTTCAAGGCATATCCATGCCCATGAGGAACGGTTGGGATGGGGGCGCAGGCTTTAAAGGCTGTGTGGGACTTTGATATTTCTATCTGTCCTGAATGCGGACATCGTTCCATGAAACAGCTTGGAAGGTGTTTTACACCACGAAAATCTGCGTGTTTTCAACTGCTCTTTTTACCTGCTCAAAATATGATACTTCACTAACAAATTATAACATAAAATATAGAAAAGGGAAATAAATGCGAAAAGAAATTCTATATATAATAATTATATTCTGCATAAGGGCGAAAAAAGAATATTATGTCTTAAAAAGAATATTACTTTATTTTTAAGATTGGTTACATTCTAAAATCTTGTGAAAAAGTAACAAAAAATTCATGTATAATTGATTTATGAATGAAAGAATGATACAATAAAAAAGAAAAAAGTCCAGATTTGGAAGAAAGCAACGAAAGACAAGAAGGCGAGGGGATGCGATGTGGGGCAGTCAAAGAAAGGAAAGAAAAAAAGAAATCGAATGTGTGCGTTATGTATAGTCATCATACTGTCATGCGCAATTGGTATTTCGCTATGGAAGATCAAGAATCTTGAGACATTAGCAGAAATTCAGTCAGCGGGCATGTATCTGTTTCGGGGCTGTGGCGGAGTTATATTATCTATAGACATATCGAGTAAGTTTTTCAAGCATAAGAACATAAAGCAAATATATAGATTTTTAATCAGACATGTGGCAGTGTGGGCAGTGGTTCTCGTGATGATCTTCGGTAGTATAATAACTGTAAGCGCTACAGGGAAAATCTTCATTCTGAAAAATCAGCAATCTTCCGGCAAAGAAGAAACAAGCGACGTATCAAAAGAAGAGAAAGTAAAAGTAGTCAGAAATGCAAGGGCATTTTCCTGGACGGAAGACAAGTACATTCAGGATCTCACGCTTTACTATGATGGAGAGGTTGACAAATTAAACGAAGAGGAGCGGGCAGAGTGCCGGGCGGCATTATTGGAAGAATATGAGAATAGCAAAAGAGAAACAAGGATGGCGCCGGTGGAGTCCTCGTATCTGCAATCATACGTCCAGAGAATCGAGGAGGCAAATATCTACTATACATATTTTTTAGATGCAAAAGTGAGAGACCCTTACTACTTTGTGCAGTTGGATCAGCTTCAAAAATCGAAAGAGAAGCGGATAGAGGCAAATTCTTATCAGAAAGTATCTGAAAATATGCGTCTGATAGGAGTGAATTATATGGAAGAAGCAGGCATACCCATAGTGGGACAGGACGAGATTGCAGAATGTTACGACAAGGCGCTTATGTGGTTTGTGTCAGCTTACGGTCAGGCAATATACGAGCTTGAAACTGGTCAATGCGGAACAGGAACAGAGCAGACAGAAGCGTTGAGAGGACAGATTTCAGACGTATATACTTATTTTTCAGACGGGGAGAATGAAGAAAAAGCAGTTTTGGCGAGGGATATGTTGAAAGCGATAGAGGCATGGGAGGCAATTTATTAAGCAGAAATAAGCAAGTGGAGGGATAAATGATCATGTGCAGGAGACAGAAAAGCATGTAATGAACGAAAAGGATTTGCAATTGCTGAAAGAACTGCGCCTGATGGACGATGACTTTTTTTCTGAAGCTTTGGATGGAAAGATCGTGGCTCTGGTGTAAAACGAGCCAGATTCCACAGCAGTATGATTGACCGTACGCTTCTTTCTAAAGGCGAAGATTTTGAAGATTTAGTGGATACTTATGTGATCTTCATTACGGAAAATGATAAATTTGGTAAAGGAATCCCTCTTTATCATATCGAGAGACGGATTGAGGAGATGGATTACGCAGTAGTTGTAAAAATGTGAACTTTCCGAAGTTCTCCAGTTGTTGTATCCAATAGTAGTTCCGGCTGGTCGCCTACCCAGTCAATATACGTCTTTTCACCAGGGATCCGTTCCACAGGCATAGATGTTTTTGAAGTACCATAAGT
>OIZR01001397.1_pt1 | contig 10793 bp, 10 predicted proteins | sample 1588591 | NCBI WGS metagenome assembly OIZR01 (sample SAMN03283249) | human gut metagenome | biome: human-associated habitat; material: feces | host: Homo sapiens | place: USA | collected 2013 | reverse complement strand
TGAGAGCAGAGATAGCGCTGATGTCCGGCGGTGCTTTTGCCGTTACGCACCACCCCGTCAGTAGCTGAACAGGAGGGACAGCTGATAGAAACAGAAGCCACTGGAGCACCTCAAAAACACCATCATACACTAAATCTGTAAGTTGGCAGCATCACCCAAGGCCGATGTTGTGGAACCTGGTTCGAAATATGCAAGTGCGCGCTACTCCAGGGGGAATGGGGCATTACCAAAGGACTGCCGAATAATCTTTTTCCACGGCAAACCGCGACCTCGCGAAGTGTCAGAGGATTGGCTTCCCCTTATCAGCTCATTTTTTGAGCGAGAATCAGAATAATATTGCTCTAATGATTCCATATTTTTAAAACGTGATGTACACTCATCACGTTTTTTATTAGAGCAATCTACAAGGTGCACTATGTGGCCATTCCGACGGAAATATCACTACTGGCTGATCGCCTTTGTTACGCCGACCGGCGGTATCAGGCATGTCATCACCAGGTATCGCAACAAGAGACTCACCTTAGCCAGAATTTTACAGGCTGCCATAGGTGAGGGACTGGATACAAATTGCGTAGTCCTTCCTCCTTCATACTTAGGAAAAATGACCGAAGCACAAGCTAATACGGAACTTTGAAATGAGCACTTCAGCACAAAACCAATCAATCGAAAATGTATCTATCCCTGACGTCCTGAATGCCGGTATCCCGGCCATTATCCAGAACATCCGGGCCGCGCAACGCCGCGTTAGTTGTGATGACCTCACAGCGCGTTTTTTGATAATGCGGTTCAGTCAGCGGAGATGCTTCACGCACAGCTTATTGATGTTTATAACGCAGAAGCTGATAGCCATAACTCCCTGGTAGATGCAGCTGAAAATATGCAGTTGGATCTCGGTCTGAAGGGTAAAGAAATTGAAGAGCTTCAGCTGGAAATTGAACATTTGAAACGCCAGCAACAGGACGCGATCGAAGATGCGACGCATGACGCCAACCAGCGTGCTGATAATGCCGAACGTATAAGCATTGAGCTGGAAACAAAACTCAATGAAATGACCGCGATGGTTGTGCTGCGGAACTCACAGATTTCAACTCTAAAATCTCAATATAAAGAGATCATGAAACTTGATCCTTTTAACCTTGAGAAACGCTATAACAAAGCCAAAAGCGAGCGACAGGAACTGCGTAAGCAGATTGTCGACCTTAACCAACAGCTCAAAAAGGCTATTAAAGATGCAAGCGAGGCGCGCGTGGCATTTGCTAATAAAAAAGCAGAGGTTACCGAGCTGGTTAATGAAAACGCCAAATTTGCGACGCTCAAGAAGGAAATGTATGGCATTACTGAGCGCCGTTTCCCTGCAAGCAAACTCCATCCGACGTTAGGGCAAATCTCATTCTTCCCGCGCCTCCTGGCTTATGGAATCTCATCGCCTAAAGAGTTCAATAACGAGCGTCCTTATATCGTTTCTAAGCTGGACTTTGCTTATCAGTTCTGCTGCGACATGGGCTATGCCATTGATATCCGAATCAACGAATGGTTGATGCCAAACTTCCAGCCGTTTGCAATTTTCCGCGAGTTCCAGCCGGAAGGTTGGGTAGAGTTCTTCCATGAATTGATCTGTAAAGAGATGGAAAGCCGCCGCCCGGAACTGGTCCGTCGAGTTGAGTGGGCGCGAGAGGTTATGTTAGCAGATGCAGAGCTGCCGTTCGAACCGGAATTCATTGATGATCTGGCAACTAAAGGGCTGCATACCCTGTTTGATGTGGTTACCCGCCGTCATGAGCAGTTGGTTGTCGAATTGGGTTTAGAGGAAACTGCGGCAAGAAGACTTCTTGATGTTTGCTATGCACTTAGCGATGCATGGGAAAAAGAGAACGGCGGCACTATTTACGTCCGCTGATAGTTACAGTGTCACTTTTAATGCTGGTGGAGTGCGCCCACCAGCATTTTTTTCGTCCAATGAGGAGGGCATTTGAGTATTTTCAATAAACACGCACACCAGGAACGTCCGTATATCGTCATAGTCGATATTGATGGAACAATATCAGAGGCAACTGAAGACAGACTGCATTTGCTTCCGCCACCAGGTAAAGGTGCATTAACAAAGGACTGGAACGAGTTTAATCTCGCCTGTGACACCGATACTCCCATCACTCCAGTTATTGATATGGTGCGCCAGTTATTTAACGTTTACACGGTCTGGTTTGTAACCGGGCGCTGTGAGATAGCCAGGGATAAAACACGAGCCTGGTTGCGTAAGCACGTAACAAATGGGGCAGAGCCTTTGCTATCTATGCGTCCCGCCACCGATGACAGAAATGACGGTCCAGCAAAGATTGATCTCCTTAAGAAAATTGGTCTAAGCAAAATTGCGTTCGCGCTGGAATATAAGATTGAAGTGGCGCGTGTTTTCAGGCGTCACGGCGTGCTTACGTTAATGGTCAGGGAGTATGAAAACGCGCTTCTTCATCAGCAATAATTGCTCTAATAAATTTTGACCTTTAAAACAGAGAAGGTAAAAATAAAAACATGCCGCAAGGGGCGCGGCATGTATCCAATCAATCACAGGAGCTGAAGATATGAACACGGCATTCAAAATCATTATGACCGCGATCTATTTCTGGCTGTTCTCTATCACTTTTGGCGGCATCGTCGCGCATGGGTAAGGGGAGTATATTAGCCATTTGGAACCCCACGAGCTCTTGCGGGTTTAATTAAGAACCCGCAAGAAAAACACGAATTGGGCTATATTTTTCCGCCTACGCCTTTAAACTTCTCAATAAACGAGACGATTTTCTGGAAAACTGCCTGTTTTTTCGTTTTATATTGCGGATTTAACGGACTAAGTTTTGGTAATGTTTCGTTTAATTCTGTGCCATTTTCGGTGGCGTATTCGCGTTTTAAAGACGTGCGAATATAGCGTTTTGCTGCCTCTTCATTGAGATTTTCTTCTTTTATCAATGCTTCTGCTTCACGTTGCTGTTCGCGTTGAGCAAACGTAAAGAATGCGTCAATGATGCTGGCTTTGTCCGGTAAATCATCCAGGTTCGTTTGCTGAATAAAATCGACCACCAGGCCCTCTTTAGCACGGTTCCCCAGGCTTGAACGAATTAAGCGTTTGACCTCTTCGATCATTTCGCCCTTGCCTTTATTTTGTCTGTTGTGTTCGAAAATCAGTCCAAGGATATAATCCAGGTTTATTTCCTGAGACTTCAGCAAATCGACCTCAAAAACTACGTCATCCCAGTCAGTGGTTGATTTCTCTTTTTTCTCAGCTTCTTTCTCACGGCGCTGCCAGTCGCGAATATCGTTATAGGCAGAACGATAATCCTGAATCTTGCGATCAGCAGGGAGACGAATTGTTTGCAATTCAGCGAACTTTTCATCATCCACATAATGTTCTGCTTTGAATTTTTCTACCGCAACAGGATCGCTAAGATCGATTTGTTGCAGGGCTTTTAGCGTGGCAAATTCATCATAGTTTTGCAGGATGTTCTCGGCACGCAGGTATTCACCAAACAGTTTAACGAAGTCTTTCTTCTCTTTTTCACTTTCAATACTGGTAGGGTCAGGGAACCGTTGTTCCAGTTCTGAAACTACTGTCATGAAGCCGCGTTTAGCTTCACCAGTGGCAGCATCAGTAAAGCCTTCCATATACTCTGCATAACTCTTTTCTAAAACCACATTTTTGGTATTTTTGTCACCAAACAGCGTTATGGCATCAATGGTTGAGCGTTCCAGATCCCGGAACGTGACGATATTACCGAAGGTTTTAGTCGAGTCATAAATGCGGTTGGTGCGGGAGAATGCCTGCATCAGGCCGTGAAAACGCAAGTTTTTATCGACGAATAGCGTGTTTAATGTTGGAGCATCGAAGCCGGTTAAAAACATTCCCACGACAATTAACAGATCGATATCCTGATTTTTAACCCGTTGGGCTAAATCACGATAGTAGTTCTGAAAACCGTTACTGTCGGTGCTAAAGTTAGTTTTAAAATGGCTGTTATATTCACGAATTGCAGCGTCCAGAAACTCTTTAGCACTGCTGTCCATTGCGCTGGTATCAAAAGTTTCATCGGAAATTTCACCAATGGCATTTTGTTCTTCATTGGCGGCAAAGGAGAAGATTGTCGCAATACGCAGCGGTTTATAGGTAGTCGATTTATTAGCGGCTTCTTCTTGTAACCGTTTAAACGTCGCATAATAGGCTTTCGCGGCATCCACGCTGCTCACTGCCAACATAGCATTAAAACCTTTTGAGCCAGGGAAGGTACGGTGGGTTTTCTGGCGGAAATTATTCAGAATATATTGCGTGATTTCCTGAATACGCATGGGATGAAGAAACGCCTGCTGATTTTCAGCCGCACTTAGTTTTTTCTCGTCAGTTTCTGTCTCTAAAGACTTAAACTGTGGTCGCACATCGTTGTAGTCCACCTTGAATTTGAGCACTTTTTCGTCACGAATCGCATCGGTAATTACATACGAATGCAATTCACGACCAAATACGCTGGCGGTTGTTTCTGAGCCTAAGGCGTTTTCCGGGAAAATAGGGGTGCCGGTAAAACCAAACTGATAATAGCGTTTGAATTTCTTCTTCAGGTTTTTCTGCGCTTCTCCAAACTGGCTGCGGTGGCATTCATCAAATATAAACACCACTTGCTGATTATATACAGGCAGGTCGCTTTCTGCTTTCATCAGGTTATTGAGTTTCTGAATAGTAGTGACGATAATTTTGTTATCGTCCTTATCCAGATTTCGTTTAAGGCCTGCGGTATTTTCCGAGCCGTTGACGCTGTCTGGCGAAAAACGCTGATATTCCTTCATGGTCTGGTAATCGAGGTCTTTCCTGTCGACCACAAAGAAGACTTTATCAATAAAGTCCAGCTCTGTTGCCAGACGCGCGGCTTTAAAGCTGGTGAGGGTTTTACCAGAACCGGTAGTGTGCCAGATATACCCACCGCTTTCCGGTTTTGACCAGTTCTTCGCTGTAAAGGAACTCTTAATTTTCCACAGAATGCGCTCGGTGGCGGCAATCTGGTACGGTCGCATCACCAGTAGCGTCTGACTACTGTCAAAAACGCTGTAGTTCACCAGAACATTCAGCAGAGTATGTTTCTGGAAAAAGGTAGCGGTAAAGTCTTTGAGGTCTTTAATCAGCGTGTTGTCTGATTTCGCCCAATTCATGGTGAAGTCAAAACTGTTTTTATCGCGCTTTGTCGTGTTGGCAAAATAACGGGTATCGGTGCCGTTAGAAATGACAAACAGTTGCAGATACTTAAACAGGGAATTTTCGCTGTTAAAACTCTCTTTACTGTAACGATGTATCTGGTTGAAAGCCTCACGAATCGCCACCCCGCGTTTTTTTAGTTCGATTTGCACCAGCGGTAAACCATTAACCAGGATCGTGACGTCATAACGGTTAGCATGAGAACCCGTCTGTTCAAACTGCTGGATAATCTGCACCTTATTGCGCATGAGATTCTTTTTATCTATCAAATAGATGTTCTCAAGTCGCCCGTCGTCAAAAATAAAGTCGCAGATATAGTCGATATGGATTTTACGGGTTTTATCCAGAATACCATCGCTGGGGTTGTCCAGATACTGCTCCGTGAAGCGCCGCCACTCGCTGTCATTAAACATCACACCATTGAGGCTCTGAAGCTGTTCCCGAACATTAGACAGCATTGCCGACTGTGATTTTACGGAAATAAATTCATAACCCTGATTCCGCAGGTCCTGAATCAGTTCACGTTCCAGGTCCGATTCGCTCTGGTAGCTGTCGCTTGTTTGCTCAGCTTTGATGTACTTATCAAGGACGATAAAGTTATTGGATTCAGCAATGGTGTGTGTTTGATGAGTCATAGCGCATCCTTTGTGCCGCCTGGCAAGAGCCGGAAGGGCGTTAAGAGTGACTTCCGGCGCGTAAAAAATAGTCTATATACTGACCGGATGTTAAGGAGGCCCGGTCGGTAGCAATGGTCAATTATTTACTGACAGTTTCAGGTTTTGGGAAACTGAGCAGTAAATCACGATAGTATTCGTATTGTTTTTGACGTAACTCGATTTCACGCGGGAGACCTTCGGTGATGGAAGCTGCGATTGCATCAAACTTATCCAGAATATCCACAATACGCCCCTGTTCGTCTAAAGATTTTTGAGGGTGAGATGGGTATGGAATAGGTACTCTGACTTGTTTCAGTGCATTAGCATTAAACTGTGGTTGCCCACCACCAGATACTAATTTATTAGCCTGTTCCCAAAAAAAATCACTTTGTGCAAAGTGCCAGTAATATTTGGCATTAATAATCGTTTTATTTAGGTTCAACTTTATTAAAAAACCAGCGTATACTGCTGGATAATCTTCTTCAAAAATCATTGTCTTACCAAAGGTTGCACCAGTCCTTGCCATGAGTAAATCATTTTTGTCTAAGGTATACTTCTCATTTTCCTCATTTAATTCAACGTACATTGGGTTTTCTTTCGATAGCTTCCCGTCTTTATTTATGTCAGTAATTCTCACGAAACGGGCATCTCCTGAGTCCATGGCTTTGGCTGCATATCCATATGTAAAATTCCCAATTTCCCCCAAAGCCTTCCACTCAACCTCACCCTCTTTAAAACTCAGCAACTGGTCGCGATAGTAGTTGTACTGTTTTTTACGCATGTTAAGCTCAGCGGTAAGCTCAGCGGTAAGCTCAGCGGTAAGTGCAGTAAACTTATCCAGAATCCGAACGATTTCAGACTGGATGGCAAGGGATTTTTCCGGATTATCCGGGCAGGGGACTGGTACAGGTATATTTTCAACCTGATGACTCATTAACTTGGGGTTTCCCATTCCTGAGTAAACATGTTTTTTGGCTTCTATTGTTAGCCAGTAAAACAGAAATTTGTAGATTAATGGGTATTTATTTTTTAATGTAATCAGGCCGCAAACATTAGTTATTGAAAATTTACCTGTTCGATAGAACACAGTGCCTGCATTTGCGCCATCTGTTGTCCAGCTTATATATTCGCCATCAAAATCGAAGGTATTGATAGAACCTATTTTCCCATTATTTGCAGTTTGAGAGCTATAGACAGGATATGGGCCAAAATTTTCAGTTAAATATCCCTTTGACATAACTCTGCCTCTTCTTAAGGCTGAGACTTCCCCCAATGGCAACCACTCAACCTCAACCCCATCCAGCAATTTTTCCAGATAACTCATCTCGCTCATTTCTGCACCTCGCAGCCTTCAATTTCAGCCACAATCGCATCAATATCTTTGCGCAACTGGTCGATTTTGCTGACCGTGGTTTTCAGCTCAGCATTCAGCTCACCGATATCGATAATTTCGCGAGTATCTTTCGCTTCAACATAACTGCTCACCGACAGGTTATAGTCATTCGCGACAACAGTCTCAAACGCAACAGATTTCGCCAGATGGGCAACATCTTCCTTGCCGGCAAATACCTGCATAATCTGTTCGATATGGGCATCGGTCAGGATATTGTTGTTAGTCTCTTTTTTGAACAATTCGCTGGCATCAATAAACTGAACTTTGGTATCCGTTTTATGTTTAGACAGCACCAGAATATTGACGGCAATGGTGGTGCCAAAGAACAGGTTCGGTGCCAGTGAAATCACGGTTTCGACATAGTTATTGTCGACCAGATATTGACGGATTTTCTGCTCTGCGCCGCCACGGTAAAAAATACCCGGGAAGCAGACAATCGCAGCACGACCTTTGGCCGAAAGATAGTTCAGCGCATGTAGTACAAACGCAAAGTCAGCTTTGGATTTGGGGGCCAGGACGCCAGCCGGGGCAAAACGTTCATCGTTAATCAGCGTCGGGTCATCGCTGCCAATCCATTTCACCGAATACGGCGGGTTAGAAACGATGGCATCAAACGGTTTTTCATCTCTGAAGTGTGGCTCAGTCAGTGTATTACCCAGCTTGATATCAAACTTGTCGTAGTTGATGTTGTGCAAAAACATGTTCATACGTGCCAGGTTATAGGTTGTATGGTTGATTTCCTGACCAAAAAAGCCTTCTTCGATGATATGGTTATCAAACTGCTTTTTAGCCTGCAACAACAGTGAGCCGGAACCCGCTGCCGGGTCGTAGATTTTGTTAACGTTGGTCTGCCCGTGCATAGCCAGTTGTGCAATCAGCTTGGAGACGTGCTGCGGTGTAAAGAACTCACCGCCTGACTTACCGGCATTTGCCGCATAGTTAGAAATCAGGAACTCATAGGCATCACCGAACAGGTCAATCTGATGTTCGTTGAAGTCACCAAGTTTTAACCCTTCAACCCCTTTCAGAACCGCAGCCAGGCGGGCATTTTTATCTTTAACGGTGTTACCCAGGCGGTTACTGGTGGTATCGAAATCAGCAAACAAACCTTTGATGTCTGCTTCTGAAGGGTAGCCGTAAGCAGAACTTTCGATAGCAACGAAGATGCTGTTTAAATCTGCGTTCAGTCTGTCATTGGTATTTGCTTTCGCAGCTACGTTGCAGAAAAGCTGACTTGGGTAGATGAAGTAGCCTTTGGTTTTGATGGCATCGTCTTTAATGTCATCAGTAATTACGCTGTCATCCAGTTTCGCATAACAGATGCTGTCATCACCGGCTTCAATATAGCTGGAAAAATTTTCGCTGATAAAACGGTAGAAAAGCGCGCCCAGAACGTATTGCTTAAAATCCCATCCATCGACCGAACCTCTGACATCGTTAGCAATTTGCCAGATTTGACGATGAAGCTCTGCACGTTGTTGAATACTTGTCATTTTCATCCACTTATTTCAGGCTTATGTAATTGGCGGTGATTCTACAGCAACTTGGATGCTTTAGCAGTTCGGACATTAGGCTACGAATGACCTGCCTAGAGGTTTGTTAAGCCGCAAAGTGCTGGTGCTTTATGTCTGTGAAGTTTATAATTGTGTACACATAACGAGTACACGAGGTATTTATGCAATCCATTAACTTCCGTATCGCGCGGGGCAACCTTTCTGAAGTGCTCAACAATGTTGAGGCCGGGGAAGAGGTTGAAATCACCCGCAGAGGCCGTGAGCCAGCAGTAATTGTCAGCAAGGCTACTTTCGAAGCCTACAAAAAAGCGGCGCTGGATGCTGAATTTGCATCCCTGTTTGACACCCTGGACTCCACCAACAAGGAACTGGTTAACCGATAATGAGGCATATATCACCGGAAGAACTTATTGCGCTTCATGATGCGAATATAAACCGCTACGGCGGCCTGCCGGGCATGTCAGATCCGGGTAGGGCAGAGGCCATTATCGGGAGAGTTCAGGCCAGAGTTGCCTACGAAGAGATCACCGACCTTTTCGAAGTCTCCGCCACCTACTTGGTGGCTACAGCGAGAGGGCATATATTCAATGATGCCAATAAGCGTACCGCGCTAAACAGTGCGCTGTTATTTCTACGCCGTAACGGGGTGCAGGTATTTGATTCACCTGAACTGGCAGACCTTACTGTAGGTGCTGCGACTGGCGAGATATCTGTATCTTCTGTCGCCGACACGTTACGTAGATTGTATGGTTCTTCGGAGTAGATTAATGGCACGCAAATACAACAAATTGTCCCGTGAAGCGTTAAAGATGCTTCTTGATGGCGTGAGTCGCCGCGAGGTAAAGCAATACCTGGTTGGTAAGCAAATTGGAGCCAGGACTGCTATTGCTGTGTTATGCCGTCAGGAAATGGTTGTGCTTAAACAGAGAATGCCGGGCAGCAGATAAAGCCCAATCAGTGATGAAAGGTGTGATGTGAAAGCCGTAATTACTCCCTTGGTACAAAAAGAGCTTGGCGTCGCCACATTCAAAGTGGATCAGGAAGTCAGAAAGCTGGTGGAGGCTGGCCGTAAATTTATTATGGAGCCGGTGCCGCGTGAGTTAATCGAGCACATGGACGACGGCCTCGTTGTTTCCGAGCAAACTATGGCAACAAATGAGGCGTTGCAGCCGTTTTTTAACAGCGATGAACTGTTTCGCCGTATTGGTGGAATTGACTCGCTGGTGGCGTGGTTGCGCAGGAAAGAGGGGCAATGCCAGGCCGCAGATCGTAGTTGGTGTGACAACCATATTGTCCACGCTGAACGAGACAATAGCGCGGTGTTGTTGTGCTGGCATCACGATAACCATTATCGGATGCGTGGTTTTAATGAGCTGAAAGAAACGCTGCACAATAATCGCGTTAACTGGATACTGGATGTCGCCCGTCAGGAAATGGGCCTTTCAGATAGCCATGATTTAAGTATTCAGGAGCTGTGCTGGTGGGCTTTCATGCGTAACATGATGCACCTGATGCCGGAAGAAGTCTGCCGCATATCAATAAATAAGATGAAGGCTGCTCCGCAGGATAGCGGACCTCTGAAAGAGGCGGATATTCGCCCGTATGACGATCGCGCTACAGCATATGTTCAGATGATGGAAGAACGCGCCGCGCCGCGCCGATGCGTGCAAAAGTATGCCCTGTGGATGTTGGCTCCGACCCAGGTATGGCGCATTTCAAAATACCAAAACTTCAATCGCTAAAATTGCCCGAGTACATGGACTTTGTGGCTTCCCGTCCATGCTGTGGCTGTGGAGCTGCGGGAGCTGGCGCTCACATTACGCCTTATATCGTTCGTCATAGTCGATTATGCGCGCATGACATTTACGCAATTCCTCTGTGCCAGTCATGCCAGCGTGATATTGAGCGTGACCGCGATAATTGGGAGAAGACGCACGGTAGGCTGGCGATGGGTAATGACTCCAACTTATTGATAGTGTTTTATGTTCAGATAATGCCCGATGACT
>OIZR01001395.1_pt1 | contig 10804 bp, 9 predicted proteins | sample 1588591 | NCBI WGS metagenome assembly OIZR01 (sample SAMN03283249) | human gut metagenome | biome: human-associated habitat; material: feces | host: Homo sapiens | place: USA | collected 2013 | reverse complement strand
CATTAAGCTTAAAGTTCCCGGAGACCAATCCGTGGAAGGATGCCGCTGTGAAGTACGCAGCAGGCAATATTGTAACCGGCAGAGTTGCACGTATGACTGATTTCGGCGCATTCGTTGAGCTGGAACCAGGTGTAGATGCATTGCTTCATGTATCTCAGATTTCCAGGGATCATGTAGATAAGCCATCAGACGTATTATCCATCGGTCAGGAGATCGAGGCTAAGGTTGTTGACTTCAATGAAGACGACAGAAAGATCAGCCTGAGCATGAAGGCTCTTCAGATGCAGGATATGTCTCAGATGGATGAAGATGCACCGGTTTATTCTGACGAGGAATAATTTCTGAGTTATAGATATGCAAAAGCTACGCCGCCCCATGGGATCGCTTTCTGATCCTGTGCGGGCGGTTTTTGTGTTTTATGTGCTTTGCGAGGGCCGTACTCTGCGCCAGGGGAGAATGGCTGCTGTAGAAAACGCGCTCCGGTGCGAAAGTCCCGCAAGGCAGACTCTTTGCACTGTGAATTTTTGCAGGAACTTTTGCGGACACTAATTAAATGGGTAATCGGAGGTTTAGTGAAAAAAATAATTGTATAAATAGTAAAAAATGAGAGCGGGCCGCCTGCTATTCTTCTGATCTGATACTCTGGCAGTATAGCCGGATAAAAGTCAGGAAAGAGAATGGGTCTACATATAAGAAGCTTCAGAATGTGTATACCATTATCCTGATTGAGAACAGCAGCGCGGATTTTCACAAAATAGCCGGACAGTATATTCACCGCTCCAGCCAGGTGTTTAATACGGGGCTGGAACTGGATTTACTGCAGAAATATTTTTTTTGTGGCTCTTGATGTTTTCCGGGAAATCACTTACAATTTAACAAAACAAGCTTAACGGCAGTGGCGGGCAGAGAGAAATCGGTATCCCCCACAGACATGAAGTCAAGCCACACATCTATAAGATGTAGTCGCACTCTGTGAAATTATCGAGCGTGGATTGAAACAAATGAGGAAATAGAGGCATGGCTGCTCTTCTTAAGTTCTGACAGGCCGGAGGATATCATGAGAATTATAGAGAGATACCCGGATTTCCGCGAAATTTACGAAAAGACAGCTCAATTTCAGGTAAAACCAGAGGAGTTGGTGGGTATGTATTCGAAAGCATTGGAGATTCTGGATAGAAATACAGTGCAGTATATGATTGAGGAACAGAAGCAGGAGAGAGAGGAACGCAAACGGGAGATAGAGCAGCAGAAGGAAATTGAACGTTTGAAAAAACTTTTGGAACAAAGATAACTGGGTAACCCGGAAAGGCAGGCCAATGGATACAGTGGATGGCCTGTTTTTCTATCAGAGTCAGTTGCAGAGACTGTCTTAAGAATGTTAAGAGGAGAAGAGATGGATTCCAGCCATGAGATGATTATACCGAATGATAATCTGCCGTTTAAGCTGTTTCTCTTTGAGGGCGGAGAGGGGAAGTATAAGAGGGCCAGTCACTGGCATCGGTCGATTGAGATTTTTCTTGTTATGGAGGGGAAGATCGATTTTTATCTGGGGGAGAACCATTTTCCAATTGGTGAGAAGGACTTTATTATAGTGAATTCCAATGAAGTGCACGCGATCGACGCGCCGCTTCCAAACCGGACCCTGGTACTGCAGATTCCTGTGCAGACATTTGAGGTTTACTTGCAGGAGCAGCCGTATCTGTCATTTTCCAGGAGATCGGGGGAGCAGAATGGGAAGCTGATGGGTCTTGTGATGGAGATGTACCGGACGTATGAGAGGAAAACGTATGCCTGGGAGCTGAAGGTCAACGGGCTGTTTGAATTTGTCAAGTATCTGCTTCTGACGGAGTTCAAGGATCAGGCTCAGGCTCCGGATATTATCAGGCAGAAGATCCATTTGGAGAAGCTGTCGGAGATTACAGAGTATATGAAAAATCATTACGACGAGGCACTGTCCTTAGAAAAGGTGGCGGACCGCTTTGGTTTTTCCCCTACGTATTTATCCAGAATATTTAAGAGGTATGCCAATATCAGCTACCGCGATTATCTGCAGGATTTGAGGGTGGAGTACGCGGTGAAGGAGATGGTGCATACAGCCCATGAGCTGGGGGATATTGCAGTGAATCACGGATTCTCGGACAGCAGGGCGTTTGCGAAGGCGTTTGCGAAACGTTACGGCTGTCTGCCCAGTGAATATAGGAAAAGGGCAAGAAAGTGCTATTAGGTGGTCAAGTTCCTGCTCACGTAATCTGACGGAAAACGGTATAATGAAACTATGGCAAATTGCGTGAAACAGGTAAGGAGGCAGCAAATGGAATATTTAATTGGTATTGATGTGGGGACATCGGCGACGAAGACCGTGCTGTTCGATAAAAAAGGCAATATAATTGCATCGGCTTCGAGGGAGTATCCGCTGTATCAGCCGCATAACGGCTGGGCGGAGCAGAAACCCGAGGATTGGCGGGACGCGGTGATTGCTACCGTGGAAGATGTGGTGAAAAAGGCGGGAGCGGGAAAGGACGAGGTAAAGGGAATTGGTATTTCCGGTCAGATGCACGGACTTGTCATGCTCGATGAAGACGGGAATGTGATCCGTCCTTCCATTATCTGGTGTGACCAGAGAACCGGAGAAGAAGTGGAAGAGATGCTGGAGATCATGCCCCGGGAACGCTGGATTGAGATTACGGCCAATCCGCCTCTGACAGGCTGGACAGCGGCGAAGATCTTATGGGTGAGAAATCACGAGCCGGAGAATTATGAGCGATGCAGGCATATTCTGCTTCCAAAGGACTATATCCGTTACATATTAACTGGTGTGTTTGCGACTGAAGTGTCGGATGCCAGTGGGATGCAGCTTCTCGATGTGCCAAACCGCTGCTGGTCGGATGAGGTGCTGGAGAAATTGAACATTGATAAGGCTCTTCTCGGCAAAGTCTATGAGTCCTGCGAGGTTACGGGAACGATTCTGCCGGATATTGCGGAGAAGACGGGACTTTCCACAGAGACAAAGGTGGTGGGCGGCGCCGGTGACAATGCGGCTGCGGCAGTCGGTACCGGAGTCGTAAAGGACGGAACGGCATTTACGACGATCGGAACCTCCGGGGTCGTGTTTGCACACAGCAGCCAGGTGACGATCGACCCAAAGGGACGCGTGCATACGTGCTGCGCGGCAGTGCCAGGAACGTGGCATGTCATGGGCGTGACGCAGGCGGCCGGACTTTCTTTAAAATGGTTTAAGGATAATTTCTGTCAGGACTATGTGGAAGAGGCTGCGAGACAGGACGTGGACGTTTATGACCTGATCAATCGTGATATTGCCAATATCCCGGCTGGCAGTGATAAGCTGATTTATCTTCCCTATCTGATGGGGGAGAGAACGCCCCATCTGGATCCGGACTGCCGCGGCGTGTTCTTTGGACTCTCTGCGATTCATACGAAGGCTCATATGCTGCGTGCCGTCATGGAAGGTGTTTCCTACTCTCTCTCTGACTGTAATGACATATTAAAGGAGATGGGCATCGATGTTGACAGTATGATGGCCTGCGGCGGAGGCGGCAAGAGCCCTGTGTGGAGACAGATGCTGGCAGATTTATATGACTGCAGTGTGAATACGGTGAGACAGACGGAAGGTCCGGCACTCGGCGTGGCGATTCTGGCCGGAGTCGGATGCGGTATCTACGAAAGCGTGGAGGAGGCCTGCGACGAACTGATTTCTGAGGCACAGAGCACAGGAGCGGATTCGAGTGTGGTTGGCAAATATAAGGCGTACCATGAACTCTATAAAGAGCTTTATGGGAATTTGAAGAACAGCTATAAGAAGCTTGCTGCTTTATAGGAGAAGAGGAGGAATACTTAAATGGGAATGCAGATCAAAGACATTTCAGACAAAGCGTTTTCTGCCTACGGAAAGGTGATTACCGGTCTTGATGTAACCGGTATCTTAAAAGAGATGGAACATACACCTCTCCCGGACGATGTTATCTACGTACCATCCGTTCCGGAGCTGGAGGCGCTGCCTGAGGCTTTAGTCATTCAGAACAATGTGTACGGGGAGCTTCCGATTCAGATCGGCTACTGCAACGGTCACAATACGAAGTTAAACGCTGTAGAATACCACAGAAACTCCGAGATCAACATTGCGGTGACGGATCTCGTCCTGATCATTGGAAAACAGCAGGATATCGGGGCAGATTACACGTACGACACATCTCTGATGGAGGCCTTCCTGGTACCGGCGGGAACGGTAATCGAAGTCTACGGCACCACGCTTCACTACGCGCCCTGCCACGTAGAAGACGGAGGCTTCCGGTGTGTGGTTGTCCTTCCAAAGGGAACCAACACGGATATGGAGCCTCTGGAGATTAAGAATAAAGAGGACGAATTACTCTTTGCAAGAAACAAATGGCTGATCGGCCACGAGGAGGGCGGCCTTCCGGCAAATGCCTTTATTGGCTTAAAGGGTGAAAACCTGCACGTAGGCAATGAGCAGTGAAGCAGCAGGCAGAACAATAATATAGAAAGAATCAGGAGGAAAATACATATGAACAACATACCAGAAGTAAAAGTAGGAATTGTGGCGGTCAGCAGAGACTGTTTCCCGGAATCATTATCTGTCAACAGAAGAAAGGCTCTTGTGGAGGCGTATGCTGCCAAATATGATGCAAAGAACATCTATGAATGTCCGGTCTGCATCGTAGAGAGTGAGATTCACATGGTACAGGCGCTGGAGGATGTGAAGGCGGCAGGATGTAATGCACTGGTCGTTTATCTTGGCAACTTCGGACCGGAGATCTCCGAGACACTGCTCGCAAAACATTTCGACGGACCGAGCATGTTTATCGCGGCGGCAGAGGAGAGCGGCGACAACTTAACCCAGGGACGCGGTGACGCTTACTGCGGCATGTTAAACGCCAGCTATAACTTAAGACTGCGCAATATCAAGGCATACATTCCGGAATATCCGGTAGGAACCGCTTCAGAATGTGCGGACATGATCGAGGAATTTCTTCCAATCGCCAGAACACTGGTTGGATTATCCAGCTTAAAGATTATAAGCTTTGGACCGCGTCCGTTAAATTTCCTGGCCTGCAATGCGCCGATTAAGCAGCTTTATAACCTGGGCGTGGAGATTGAAGAGAACTCCGAGCTGGATTTATTTGAAGCGTATAACAAGCATGCGGACGATCCGAGAATCGCCGATGTGATGAAAGATATGGAGAAAGAACTGGGCGAGGGCAACTTAAAGCCTGAGATTTTACCGAAACTGGCACAGTATGAGCTTACGCTTCTTGACTGGATCGAAGAGCACAGAGGCTACCGCAAATACGTTGCCATTGCAGGCAAATGCTGGCCGGCATTCCAGACACAGTTTGGTTTCGTTCCCTGCTATGTCAACAGCCGTCTGACTGGTATGGGTATCCCGGTATCCTGCGAAGTAGATATTTACGGCGCGCTGAGCGAGTTTATCGGAACCTGCGTGAGCCAGGATGCGGTAACACTTCTGGATATCAACAATACGGTGCCGGATGACATGTACGACGGCGATATCAAGGGCAAATACGACTATACACACAGGGATACCTTTATGGGATTCCATTGCGGCAATACATGTTCCAGAAAGCTTTCCGCATGTTCCATGAAGTATCAGATGATCATGGCAAGAGCGCTTCCTGAGGAAGTAACACAGGGTACTCTGGAGGGAGATATTCTTCCAGGCGACATCACATTCTTCCGTTTACAGAGTACGGCAGATTGTCAGCTTCGCGCCTACGTTGCACAGGGCGAGGTTCTTCCGGTTGCGACACGTTCCTTCGGTTCCATCGGAATCTTCGCAATCCCGGAGATGGGCAGATTCTACCGTCACGTTTTGATCGAGAAGAACTATCCGCACCACGGAGCAGTCGCGTTCGGCCATTTCGGAAAGGCATTATTTGAAGTATTCAAATATCTGGGCGTGGAAGATATCGGATTCAACCAGCCGAAGGGGATGCTCTATCCGTCTGAAAATCCATTTGCATAAGACGGGGATCGCTGCACAGGCGTGTTATGGTTTGAACGGCAGCCTGGCCTGGGCATTCTGCGTTTTCCGGCCTCAGAAAATAAGGTAATAATGAAGTGAAAAGCACATAGAGAGTAAATGATGACAGCAGGAGGATTACGCGGTGATTACCGCGTGATCTGTCCGGCTGTTTTTATGTAATAGAGGTGCAATGAGATTTGGTAAGGCGGGATCTGCGGATTCCGGGATCTGCGGATTCTGGAAAGCCAGGGATTTTCTGAGAAAAGAAATGACCAGAAAGGACGTGTGCGGTGGAAAAACAGGTCGGTTTGTGCTATACTGAAACAAGCTGATTTGACTGGAGGAAGAGAAGATGAAAGTTGAGAAATCCGTTTGGAATGGAAAAGAAGGGTACCTTCTTCAGAATGAATCCATGGAAGTATTCGTGAATCCGGAGGATGGCATGAATATCTATCAGATGGATTGGGAAGGCCGCCAGATGATTGCCTGGGAAGAGGAACGCTATCAGAGAAAGGCGACGTACGGAGTACCGGTCCTCTATCCGACGCCTAACCGCTCGGAGGATTTAAAGATTCAGGCCTTTGGAAGGCAGTATGATGCCAGGATGCATGGTCTGGTGAAGAATCTGCCCTTCGAGGTGAAGGCGGCGGAGGCAGATGGACAGACAGCCCTGGTGACTGGTGTTCTGTTGTGGAATGAGGCGCAGCCGGATTACCCGATGTTTCCATTCCCAAGTACATTAAGGATAACGGTCAAGGCGCTGCCTGACGAGGTGGTCTGGAGCTATGAGGTGGAAAACTGCGGAGAGAGAGAAATGTCCTATGGCATCGCGGTCCATCCGTATTTCAATAAGAGAGAACAGGAAGTGAAGATCACCGTTCCGGCCGCTTGTGTCATGGAAATGACGGAGGAGAAGATTCCTACCGGGAAGCTGATTCCGGCAGGAGAGACGGTACCGGATTTACGCACACCCGCGTTGGTGGACAGCCTTTCCCTGGATCACGTATATACGGACTGCCAGGCGGGAGCGCATGCGGAAATTTTCTATAACGACTGCAAGGTAAAACTGGAAGCCACAGAGGAATTTGGCCATATTGTCGTGTTTACTCCGAAGGCGCCGTTCTTCTGCATCGAAAACCAGTCCTGTTCGACCGATTGTTTTAACCTTTTTGCAAAAGGATTCGTCCGTGAATCCGGGCTTCAGACCGTGAAGGCAGGGGAGAAGAAGTCCGGTGCGATCCGGTTTGTATTCGAGAAATAGCGGCATGGCCCCTGACAATTTTCCGTGTAGTAATCGCGGGAGACTTATGCTACAATAAAAAAGAAGCGAAAGTCCCTGCCGGAGCGGGCAGTTCATGGTGCAGATGGAAAGGAAAAGTATGAGGGGAACCATCAGATATACGGTGATATGCGGCAGTTTAATATTGGCGGTTCTGTCGGCGGGATGCAAAACCGGGGGCCAGAGCGTTACCTATGCCGGTGAGCAGGTTCCTGCTGCGTCTGCACCGCAGAAAGAGGAGGAGATCATCTATCTGATCGGCGATGATGATGTGACGGATCAGGAGAAGTCATCGGAAAAGCGGGATTCTCTGATTAATCCGGAAGGAAAGACTCTGGAGGAACGCTTCTTTACACCGGAAGGCTATACGAGAATTCCCAAGGAAATGGGAAGCTTTCAGGGATATTTAAGGCGATATGCGATGAAACCGGATCAGAGCCCTGTCCTTCTTTACGACGGAAGTGAGAAACAAAATCAGAGCGCCCATGCGGCGGTATTTTCCATGCCGGTGTTTGATGGTGATCTGCAGCAGTGCGCCGACAGTATTATCCGCATCTACTCGGAGTATTTCTGGAAGATGGGGGACTACGATAAAATTGCGTTTCATTTAACCAATGGATTTTTAATGGATTATCCGGCCTGGAAATCAGGAAAGAGACTGGTGGTAGATGGAAATAAAACTTCCTGGGTTTCAAAATCCGGTTCCGACGATTCATATGAGACGTTTTTAAAATACTTAAGAACAGTGATGATCTACGCTGGTACACTCTCCTTAAACGAGGAGGCGGTTCCTGTAAATGTGAGCGATATCCAGGCGGGAGACATGTTTATAAAGGGCGGGAGTCCGGGACACTGCGTTATGGTGGCTGATGTGGCGCAGAACAGAGACGGCAGCCGCTGTTTTCTGCTGGCTCAGGGCTATATGCCGGCTCAGGAATTTCAGATCATAAAAAATCCCCTTCACGGGGACGATCCGTGGTACTATGCTGCGGAACTGAACTATCCTCTTGTGACGCCGGAATACGTATTTAACGAGGGGAGTCTGAAGCGCTGGTATGGATTTGGATATTAAAGAAATTGTCAGGTTATCGCAAAGAAATTCCTGTTTTCTTATGGTATGATAAAGAGAGAATGGGGAAATCAGATTGCGGCAGGCAGGGGGAATACGGATGGCAGGATATTTCCGAATGATTTTTACAATGCTGGTTCTGGCCGTTACTTTGGCTGGATGTACGAAGGAAACCGCCGAAAGGCCCACGGAACAGCCGGTGGAAGAACGGGAAGTGACGGTGGTATCCAACGGTATCAGTTACGTGCCTTTGGAGAACTGGACGAATAATTTGACAACAGAGACAGATAAAGATGGAAAGGAGCAGGAGGCGGCGTCCTGCGGCCTCTGGCTTACTCCGGAGAAGATCGTAAAGGAGACGGACGGAGAGTACCATATGCCGGAGGTTTTCTATGCGGATGACTTTAAGATAAAGGTCAAGGGGAATGGGGACAATCCCATTCATTACATCATTTACAGTATGGGATTTGATACGGTGGACAGCGGAAAGGTGATGAACCCATCCGATATTCTCATCCCGGTAAATGGAAAAGACTATTACGTGCAGCTGGAATTTTCACAGGGAGATGAGAAGAATTACTCCCATTACCAGTACTTTTTCAAGGTGGTGAAGGGTGATCCGCTTCCACAGATCAGAGTGACTCAGGAGAGGAAGAGCAGGGAGATTCCCAGCGCATCCGGTGTGATCCTGTGGAATGAACCGGGAGATGACGGCGATACGGTCAGTACGGCGGCTTGCGGACCGGAGCCATTTACCGTGCTTGCAAAAGAGGAACGGGAGATTCCGTATCTGCCGCTGGGGCGGTGGATTACCATAGAACTGACCGGAGATAAGCAGCCGGACGAGGCGATCCTCTCCGATTATATCCTGAAAGAAGACGGGAGCCCCCGTTACGATGAAAAGTCAATCATAACAACGGAACTGGAGTATGACAACCACGAGATGAGGTTCTGTCTCACGCCCAATGTGAACGCGATGCTGAGTTCGGACATGTCTGCGTATATGACAGGCGGCATACTGCGAGGGTTTAAGCTGGAACTCGTCTGGGATGACGGAAGCCGGGCCGAATACGGCTTTCTTATTTCCACAGACGCCTCCTTTGTCGGAGAAGATCCTGCGGCGATGGAGGCGGACCGGCCGTTTAAGCCGGAAGCTGATTTGTTTTTGGATTTGAAACGGTCGGAGGAGGAGGCATTTGAAAAAAAGCTGGTTCTGGAGATAAATAACCAGTCCAGATCGCCGGTCCTGTTTGGAGATGAGATGAGGCTCATGAGAATTGACGGCATGGAGATGTCGGAAGTACCGGTGAATCCTGACGTGATCTGGAACAGCATTACCTATCAGGTGAGCTCCGGCTCCTATAAGGCGCTTACGGTGGACCTGGAACGCCTGTATGGAGAACTGGAGTCCGGCAGATATCGGATCATCAAGGGCGTGCGGCCGGTCGGCGGCAGCAGGAGAGAACTGTATGCGGATTTTATCGTGGGTCCCAGAGAATAAAGAGGTATCAGAGTGAAGAAAGCGCAGCATCCGATTACAGATGCTGCGCTTTCTTAAACAATCTTTTAGTATAGGATTCCTTTTCCTGATGAAATTACGTGCGTGCCTGTGATCGGCTCTCAGATCTTCCGGCACTGTGGATAATGACGCTGATTCTCTTATATACGAGTGATGTAATCAGGGACACGGTAATTCCTTTGATAATATTGAACGGTCCGACACAGATGAGGGCAAAAGTCCATACATTGCTGATTGCCGGATTAATGGCGGCGCCTGCCTGGATAATCGTATCCAGCGGCATCAAATTCGAATAGAACGGGATCAGGATATACACGTTTATGACAACACCGACTACAGCCATCATGACAGCGCCTGCGGCCATGCCAAGTACCGCGCTCTTCTTTGTCTTATGGAAGCGGTAGATAATGCCTGCCGGCAGAATCAGGGAACACCCGATCATCAGATTGGCAAATTCGCCTACAAATCCGGTGCTGGTTGGCTTTAAAACTAATTTAACCAGGATCTTGACAATCTCCATCACGACGCCGGCAATCGGCCCTAGCGCAAACGTACCTACCAGAATCGGCACCTCGCTTAAATCGAGACCGTAGAAGCTGGGTGCGATAAATGGCAGCGGTATCTCGAAGATCATCAGAACACCGGCGAGCGCGCCGAACATGCCCATTAATACCACATTTTTTGTTGACAGCAGTTTGTTTTCTTTCATTGTTGTATCCTCCTGAAATTTGGTTTTGTAAGTTCATCTCTAAGAGGAATCATGCGGCTTCCTGCAGTTCTGATGATCGGCTGACAGAACAGAGAGTCCGGCTTGCGGAACCCAAAAAAACCCTGGATAATTGATCCAGGGCGTCATAATTCATATCAAACCGTGTCAGGCACTGCTGCCTGTCACACAATTTCTTCTCTCATCCAGAC
>OIZR01001389.1_pt1 | contig 10842 bp, 9 predicted proteins | sample 1588591 | NCBI WGS metagenome assembly OIZR01 (sample SAMN03283249) | human gut metagenome | biome: human-associated habitat; material: feces | host: Homo sapiens | place: USA | collected 2013 | reverse complement strand
CGTCTATGCAATCGTTGTATGAGGAGTTTCATCAGCTGGCAGTGCAGAAGAAACAGGACTACGCTGAGTATCGTCAGATCAGAAAAGAGAAAGAAGAATTGCTGATTGCCAAACGGACGGTTGAAACGATTTTGAATATCGACAGGCAGAAAGAGCAGGAAAAAGAACAAGAGAAAGAGCAAAAGAAGAACTTCCGTTAAAGCAAAAAGCCACGGTCTGCACTCTAATAGAGTTGACCGTGGCTTTTTTGTTAATAGAGTGCTTCTATAAAATCATCAAGTGTCTTACCAGTTGAATCGACTTTGCTTGTTTCGTGATCCCAAAAAACAACTGTGTTATCCTTCAAAGAGTAACAGATATAATTCCCAAATGGATCAATTCCAAACGGAATCAAATCGCAGTCGTCAATTACCGATAACGCAGTAAATACAGAGTCAGTGTCACTTTCATTGCGGTTGAAAGAAAGAATTGCACCCAAAACTCTTTCGTTATTGCCGACCATAAAATTGTAGCTCGATGGTGTGGCAGCATTTGCATTCAAAATTAAATTCTTTAATTCTGGTGGAAAAGAGATGTTACGCTCCTTCTCAATCTCTGCAAATACATTTGTATCAGCCACATCAATTTTATATTTCCATGTAATAGCCATGGTAACCTCCTATCTGCAATCTGCTCCGCCGCCCCAAATGCTACGGCCACCGGTATGACGGCAAGTGTTATGCTCGGTGGCGTCTACGAGTTGCATTTTTCCGGGAAATTCATTATGGTGCCAAGTCAAGCCTGAAATGCGTGGCTCACCGTTCTTGATTTGTTCAAGTTGGCGGGGGGTGAATTGCTTTGCCAATTCTGGATTGTTTTCAATCTGTTTTGCAAGTTTTTGCGTGCAATATTTAAACTGTTCGGTGTCAGAAGCGTTGCGCAAATCCCTTGGTAGCATGGCATCAAATTTGCTATCGAACTTAGGAAAAACACCTTCCACCTTTTCTCCGTTAAGCGTGAAGGTGTGTTTTCTATATTCTACATTTGTACCTGGATATGTCTGCCCTGCAAGTCCTTCGTTAATCGTTGTAATATGCCTTGGGGATCTAACTTCATTTTTGGCGTTTTCAAAGGCTTTTGTTGTTTTTCCAACATCACTTGTTGATTTGGGCAGCTCCTGTACTTCTTTTATCTTAAAAGCATTCATTACATCACCTCTTTCTTGAGGAACTCATTCCAAGTGTTGAGGTATTCAGCCGGTTTTTCATATCTCTCGATTTGTTCACGAAGAATACATTCGATTGCTTTATTCTGCTTCAAAGTGTCAAGGTCTGCGAGAAGAGAGTCCTGCGCATATACAAAGACATTTCTCCATTCTTCGATAGAATCAACATTTTCCGATTCCTTTTCAGTTAAGGAATTACAAACCAAGTCATATATAATAGGGCTGATGTCCTTTAAAGAACAAGTGCCGTTAATCCGTAATGCTTTTATAGCTTTCATCTTGATATTAGTCGGAATATCCATTCCAACCATCATGTCTGTTAATTCGCCGATTGTCATATCAAGCTGTTCGCCGGCATTTTTCCTTAATAAACTTTGAATAAGTGTTTTTTTCTGTTCGCCAGAGGACGAGAACAATATAGTTTCTGTTTTCTTATAGGGATGTTCTTCTCCTTTGAACTTTTCTATTTTGCAGAGGACAGGTTCAAGCCAGTCGTTTTGATATACCACTGCAACGCCTTTGGGTAGTTTTGTAATTTCATCAAGCTGATCATCTTTTAATCCGGCAGATTTTCCAGCAAGACGTCGATCTTGTTCGTCAGGTAAGCGCATGATAATTTTTGTGTTTGTATTTCTAATTGCCGAAATATCCACAGCACTGGGAGACTGGTCTGCAATAATAAATCCTTCGCCGTAGGTTCGCATTTCTGCAATAGCATTGGAGATCATTTCTACAGATTTACTGGCAACATTAGAACCTTCAGGATTTTGCTCGGTTGATGTCCTTTTCAGAATATTGTGCGCCTCCTCCAGCACGGTAATATGACGTAAAGGAGAATTCATTTCTTCAGAAAAAGACATTCTATGTTCACTCAATCTCATAATGAGTATACCCATAATAAGAGATTTTGTTTCGGTAGAGCCAACACGACTAATATCGACAATAACTTTTTTGTCGAATAGTTCGCTGTTATTGATTTCATTAGCCGCAAAAATCTGTCCATTGAGACCATTGGTAAGAGATTTGATTCGTGTAACCAAGGAGCCAGTGTAGTTGCTTTTGACTTCTTCGGAATAAGCTGAGCTTTGAATAACGGCAACCAGTTCATTCAGTAAATCAGCAAAGGTCGGGAAAAGATCATTGCTGTATCTGTTTTGCGATTCTGCTAAATTCCAACCGCAAGACTCATAGGCTTGTAGGACAGCATCTTTGAGAACAGCAGGCATTGCAGCGTACATTGGCCAGCAAACGTTAAATATTTCAATCAGTCGATCAATATGTTCTAATATGTGAATCCCTTTTGGAAATTTAAACGGATTGATCCGAAGAAGGTTGGTGTATTGAGGATTGGTTCCATATACCTGAACGTTTGGACGCATTCCAAATACGTTCTTATACTCTCCTTTTGCCGGTTCAATGACCATATAATTTACACCAAAATTATCCAGCTGGCGAATTATTTCGTAGACAGTGTTACTCTTACCGGAACCAGTAGAACCTGTAACGAAAGTATGCATGGATAAGCTATTGACATTGAGAGAAACTTTGCTGTTCCCGGAGCTTCCCATATTGAAGATTTTACCGAGGTTAATACCGGTTGAACCCTTAGTTCCATCATAGGTGACAATTTCTTTTCCAAAATCAGCGTGTTCAATTACAGGTAGACCGCATACAGAACGGCGTGGAAGTCCCATGTGAATAGCGAGTTCATTACCACTTACAAGAGAACACGGGGTTACTTCGATATTGCCTGCAGGTCCGTTGTATTTGAAAACGGGATGAATAAAGTTCTTAACATACTGAGCAAGCATCGCTGTTTTCTCGCTTTGAAATTGCCCCCAAGAATTGATAGCGGCAATTTCAACACCGGAGTTTTCTCCACGCATAAGAGCCTTGTAGGTAGAGGCGGCTACTTCAGCGGCATACTGATCGTCAGATAGAAAATATGCCGCACATTCGTACATTCCAAGGCTTTCAAACTCGTCAATGCGCTTCAGTTGCTTGTTGATTCGTTCGAGAGTATCCTCAATGGACTTATCATGGAGTGTAAGAGTCATGCCCTCGGAAATACCCTTCGTGTACCCTTCAGTCTTTGAAATACCATAATTGACGGTATCAGTCGTTCCGTCACTGAAACCTTTGACAGAAGAAAAGCTCTGGCTAATGGATTCATTAGACGATATGGAGTCAGAAACATTCTTACTAATAGCCGAGCCTAACATACCAAGTCCGCCGGATACAACGCCACCAACGGCTAAACTTACACCTCCGGTAACGGGGGCAAGCGCAGCACCGAGAAGTGATGCAGCAGAAGCAACTCCTTTAATTGTCTTTCCTGCAACACTTTCTTTGGATATGGAATGCGAAGTAGAAGATCCTTGTGTTTTGTTTTCTGTCTGAGTTTCAGAACGGTTATCAGTATGGGTTTTGGCATGACTGTTTCCGTTAGTTTCTGCAACTGAATAGTTAAAGGAATTATTGCTTGTGTAGTTTACCTGCGTGGTAGCAAAGGCAGAAAGCTGAGTATAAACATTTTCATACCCCTTGCGTAATTCCCGTAGCTGGGCTTGCGATGTTCCGTTTGCAATGATGATACCAGTGTATTTTTCACCCTGCATAGACAAAACAAGTTTTTCCAAACCTTGTACAAAGGATTGATTAGAAGTTTGTTCATGTGCTTTATTGTTGGCAACGCAAGAAACTGCAGAAATACTCTTAGCTTTAATTCTATTGAGTATTGATTCCATATCTTCGACAGTATAGTCGTCAAAAGTCTTTATGCCTGGAAATTGACCTTTCATTGCGTTTTCTACGGTGTTCTTCAGTGAGCTTATTGTTCTATATTCGTCCAGAGAGCGAACACCCATGTAGAAATCTGTTTTGACACCATCGCTATCTATAATTATGAAAACTGCGCTATCAGTAATAGACAAAGCATTAAATACACTTGCAAATTTGTAAGTTGCCAATTCGTCTTTTTCATAGACCATTTCGGTGATTTTGAAAAAGCGAACATTGTCCCGTATATTTGATTCCAGTACACTCTTACTCAATGGAACAATTTCCATGCTGGAGAGTTCCGAAACATAATTCTTCAGAATTACATCATCGACTACTTTTAAGGCTGCTTGATAGCCATCGGCAATGTTTGTATATGATGGGGTAGGAGCGGGTAGATTGTTTTGCAATTTCTCTGGAAGATTCTTCATTAAACATCCCCCTTATCACTTACAATCAGAGCAATACCGGCGGCTGCAACAACAACACCTCCGACAGTTAAAGCAGTATGAGCAGTGCAGATGCCTGCAACGGTTAATGCGGCACCAGCAACAGTGATACCCGTTCCTACCTGCTTCCGAGTAATGTGAATTTGAGACTGTGTGCTGGCTGCTTTGTTACGGATTTTATTTGCTTTTTCTTTATATAGGAAGCGTACCATACCCTTCAGTAGGTCAATTCGTTCCTTAGAAAAGCAGTTTACAACAATAACCATTTGTTGGTTGAGATAATCTTCATTCCAAGAAGAAACATCAAAATTCAGAACTTCGCCATCGTGTTCTGTATAAATATTTCCCATTTTTTCGGTTGCATAGCGTTCCATTTCATCGAACTGCGCTGCGGTGGGATCTACCAACAAGCTGTCTTTCAGCATGATGCGAACACGCATCATCTTGCCGGATTGGACTGCTTCCGTAAATTCATTGGTTATAGCCATGATGAACCTCCTATCTATTATTCTTATAATCTTTTGCTGCTCTAAGAATTTCTCTGGCAGCACGTTCCATATCATCGACATTAGTTGGTTTCCAAGTGTGTCGTGAGGTAACCTCGGTCATAATATTCTGAATTTTACCGCCTTCATTTTGGAGTACTCTTAATGCTTTTCGACGGTTAGCTTCCTTGGTTAGCGGAGAAGATTCTCTGCTAACCGGAGGCGGGGTGAATTGAGACGAAATCGGCGGACGAGCAGACGGTTCTATCTTTTTTCGGCGTATTTTTTCTATTTCAGGTTTCAGAACTTTGGAGACAACTTTCTTCAAGTGATTTATCCGTGTCTCAGAAAAATTAGTAACCAGCTGCACCAATTCCTCATTCATTACATTGTCATTCCACTTGGCTTCGTCATTTTCAAGACATTCACCATCAAATGGAACAAATAGCCCCGGAAGATAAACTCTTGCGTAAGAAAGCATTTCATCGAGCTGGACAAAGGTTGGATCGACCACAAAGGAATCCTTGAGCATGATCCTTGTACGGAGTAAGTTTTTATCTGATACAGTTGCTTTGAACTCTTGTGATAGCATACAATAACCTCGTTAAATATCCAGAATAGCCTTGGTCTTAATCTGGATTTCTTCAAGCCATTTCAATTTAGCTTGGGATTCACGGATTCTGCGTTCAACGTTCTTGTTGTCGTTTGCACAATCTTCAAGCTCTTGAAGTTTCTTCTTCAAGACGGTATCAAGCTCAACAAACTTTTTGGAGAAGTCCTGCTTAATTTTTTTGGTCTGTGCCTTGGCGTACTCGATAGCATTGTTGCTATTTTCGTAGAGCTGTTCCTGAATCGGAGCAAAGAAGCGTTGAGCAAGTTTGGTTCCATCAACATATTCTTTGTCCTCGTAAATATCCTTCCAGTGACCTTTCTCCTGGAACCACGTCCAAGGCTTGTACCATTTCTTGCTTGTGTTTTCAACCCATACTTCATCAACCTTAACACGTTCGGTTTCAGTCAGATTGTTAATGAGAGAAGAAACATCTGTAGAAATATCACCCGCCATCAATTCGAATGGGTCGATGGAAACAGTACCAATATTTACATCTTGGGCCAGTTCCGAGATTTTCTTTCTATATTCTTCAAGAAGATCTGTTGCGCTCTTGTGAACATGGTTCCCAATTAGCTCCTCAAGTTTAACCTGAACCTCTGCCTGAAGATTATCTGCAAATCTTGCAAATTGTCTACACAGTTCTTCGGCTTCACGCTTACTTATTTTGGTATCGCTGGAAGAAAGTTGTTCTGTGATTTTTTTCTGGGCAACCATGATTACATCATTTGCCATTTTGCGAATCTCGCTATCGTAGTTGATTTGTTCAATTCTGCTCTTAAAGCGTTTTGCATCTTCTCCACTGGCAAGTTTCTTTTTAATAACCTCGATGTTAGCAAGAATTTCCTTTTGTTTGTCCTGGTTTTCAGTGATTTCCTGCTTTGTGGTTTCAAAGGATTTAGCACTTTCAAGACGCTTGGAGAAAGTATCAACAATGTTCTTGATTTTTGCGGTTTTGGCATACTTCTGGACATACATCTTAATTGCCATTTCAATAGGTACAATACCGCAATGAATCAGAGCTTCTTCATAGGTATCATGATTGCTTCTGGCATTCGCAAGGCGAGTTTCAATTTCGCCACGAACAGAAGGAGTAAGAGGTGCAAGTGTCTCGAAGTACATTTCAGGATTTCGAATGAACTTGCGAACTTTACCTTTAGCTTCATATACTTCATCATCATCGTCATCGTCACTTTCAGCCAGAATAGTTCTGATATTGAGTGCGGTGAGAGCAGAAGCGGGATAAATGTTTGCATTTTCAATACCGTTATCACGCAGATAATCACGAACCTTGGTGATAGCTGCTTCTATGCTATCTTCGCCTTTTTTGAAGTCATCCAGCTTGTTCACTACAAAGATAAAACGATCACGAGATTGTTTACCACCTACCTTCATACTGTCAGCAACATGGCTAAGCAAGTTATAATCGTCATTTACAGCAAGCTGAGTTGCATTTAAGATATACAGAACGACAGTCTTGGAGGATTCGGAGAGCATACGGTAGGTCGCTGCTTTATGTTCTGGGTCTCTCGAATTGTTCGGACCGGGAGTATCTACAAGAACAAGAGAGACATCCTCAGAGGTAACAAACGGAATGTTGCCTTCAACATGGATTTTAGAAACTTCGGGATTGCTGTTCAAAGAATCCATGATTTCAAAGGACAATTCCGGATGAGTCTGAATAAGATTACCGCTGGTGTCATAGACTTTAGCCATAAAGTGGTCAGCATCGTTGTCCTTGATTTCTGTAATTGTTGCGGTACAGGCTTCTTGTTTTGCCGGCATAAGTTTTTGGCGGAGAAGTGCATTGATTAAGGTGGATTTGCCTGCACTCATTGTTGCGACAACATTAACTTCAAAATCACTGCTTTTTGCCATGTTAAATGCTTTGACCACATCGGGCTGTTTGAGTTCATCAAAAGGTCCAGCCTGAATTTCGTCGAAGATTTCATCAATGGCAGCTTCTTTATCAGAAACTTCCTTGGCAGGAATATGTTCCAATTCAATGTTTAAGCCATTTTTCTTTGCTTCACGAGCCATTGATTCAACGTCTTCGTAGTCGAGAATAGTTCCGTGAAATGTGATTTTGAAATCACGACTGCTACATTCCTCAAATAGAATCTCAGGTAATTCTTCAATCCACTCCTGGAGTCGGCGGTCGCCAAAGTTTAGACGACTGTTCTGTTTTGGTGCTGCACCATCAATCGTAATGGAAGTTTCCAGACGATATGGATTGTACTTAATAAAAATCTCTCTCATTATATAATCACCTCATGTTGTTAATAATTTCTTCCAAATGTAAAATGCCAGAATGTAGCAAAAGCTGATGGTTTTCATCGTCAGATTCGATTGCGACAGTAGCTTTTATTTCTTCAGGATAGTATTTGTCGAGTTGGTATTCGGGCTTTTTCATTTTCCTGGACATCCGATCGAATTCATCCTGTTCATCCTCGTCAAGAGGATCGGAGAAGATGTTCATCTTAGCAAGGTATGCTGCGTAAGAAGATACAGGCACAACATTTGGACTTTCAAATCCAATGCTTGTCAAATCCTCAATAACTGTCTTTAAAGTCTCATCAATGGAATCTTCTTTTTTCCTAAAGCGATCCAATTTATTTATGACAAATAAAATTTTGCCGTGATAGTTTTCTAAGACAAACAGTAGATGTTTGCGATCATCGTCGGTACCTATATTTTCACCGTTTAATAAATAAATCAGCAAGTCAGAACTGGTATTACAAATGACTTTCTCGGTCAACAACTTATGTTCAACATCCTGAGAGGAGTTTACACCAGGAGTATCAATAAACCATGTTCGCTTAGAATTGGCTCCTACGGTTCGGAAGTGAGTTCCTACCGTGATTTCGGAGCTTTGGTTGTCAGTATTATCATCCATTAAGGTCTGATAGTCAGCATCTAATTCCAAAAGGTAGTCCAGCTCATAACACAACCCGTCCTCAAAAGGCTTGTTGACAATGTTATGTATTTTTGCAGTGCAAGCATCGTTTTGAGTCTTATTCACCTTTTTGCCAACAAGAGCGTTGAGTAATGTGGATTTACCGGCACTCATATTTGCTGTAACGATAACCTTGATTGGTTCGTTTGCAACATACTTTCTGTTCATATCCCAACAGGATTTCAAATACTGAATCTGTTCAATTCCTTCAACAGAAATAATTGGATCATACAAAGAATCAAAAACCTGTCGAATTTTCTTTTGATACCGCTTGTGATAAACGGAAGACAACTCGGAAAAAATTTTTTCGCTCTTATCTTTATCTCCGTATGCACAGATAAAAATACAATCAATAATCAGGCAGTAGCGGTAGGAGAAAAACTTAAATGGACGAAATTTTGTAGCTAATACAGGTTTTGTATTATGCTGTAGATCGAAATTACTATACTTATAACTATTCTCAGCACCGAGAAACTTCTTAATATATAGTTTCAAGGTCTGAGTAGCCCAAGGGTCATTGGCGGAATATTTCTGAGAAAAGTATTCCAGAACATTGAGGTACTTAACCTTGTAATTTTCTTTTTCGCTCAGAAGAGGATGATCTTCAAGCATTTGTGATGTCTCTAACATAATTGGATTCAAAGTGTGTCACCTCCGGGTAATCGCAATCACTATTGTTTATTTAATATCATCATAAAAGTTTGACATTGTAAGAATTTCTTCTTTTAATTCTCGAACAAATTCAAGGGGTTCGGTAACTTTGATACGGCTTCCTTGACTAAGAATCCACATCTTTATCCCATCACCATAAACCTCTGCTTCGAGAGTATATTTACCGCCGGATCTTTCAATGATTTTAGCGGTCGGCAACTTGTCGAGAACTGCCTGAACAGATGTCCCTGAATACTCAAATCGAATTGTGCGTAATTTGCCAGGCCACATAAATAGGCTTCGTTCACGCAAAAGCCCTTCATCAAAATCGCCAACTTCTTTTGCACTGAAATGTTTTCTGTGTTCAGTAATGTATTTGATTCTATCTACTCTGAAATAGAACGGCTTACTGGGTTCATCATCAGTTTTGAAAGCGATAAGATAGAAGTAATGATCTGTGAACATAAGAGAAGCAGGTCGTATTCGATGAGTACGCCATGCTCTATCAATACGATAGTATTCAATAGTGACTTCTCGCTTATCAGATATGCAGTTTACAAGTTTCCAAAGCGTGTCCATCACGCTATCGCAATCGTGCTTAACTTCTGAATAATGATAAAGCTCTTTGCGAATCAAATCATTCAATTTAGGACGATCTTCTACTGTAGTAAACCTTTTTAATTTATCAGTGAGAGTCAGAAGTTCTTCTTTAGAAAAGGCTCTTGCACCAATCATAACTTCAACCATAGCAAATAGTTCCCTGTTTGTAAGAAACTCGTCCATATGCAACCGATAACATTTGCCTTGACTTGAATAACTTAATTCCGTATTTCCTACCAACTGTCTGTGATCTGCAAGAAAGGATTTCAAGTCATTAATGTCTCGACTGATGCTTTTTGTTGAGACATTATATTCCTCAGCAAGTCTTTGAACAGATAAATCTTCACCCCTAAGACTCCTGAAAAATATTTCCAAAAGTCTATCATGCTTTGTGCTTTCCATAAAAACCTCCATTCTTGGTCTGCTGGATTCCCCTGTTTTTGAAATCATTATATAAAAAGTGGTGGACAGATGTATGTCTCAGCAAACCATAACAGAGGATCATTTTTCGGGTTCTTCTTGTTCGATAACAGTATCGTCGGGTACAAAATCCATCATATCTCCGGCATTGCAATTCATAACCTCGGCAATCTTCAGAAGTGCAGAAAGATTTACCTCCTGATTTCGCCTTAGTTTTGTAAATGTGGCAGAGGATAGTCCAGTCCGCTTGCGAAGTTCGGCTTTTCCGATTTCTCGTTCCACACACAAATACCACAGTTTTTTATAGCTAACTTTCAAAATGTATCCTCCTTTTCATCTTATTGTGTCTATTATAATCCTCTGGCGTTGAAAACTCAATAAGTTAGTCGGGAAATAGGCTACTTTGATGAAAAAAAGATTGTCTTGTTGTAAAAACAAGAAAATCCAGATTTTCTATTTGAGTAAAAGCCAAAGATTATACACCAGTTATGGAGAATAACCTTTGGCTCTGGCTTATTCGACAAGTTCAGCACTGTCTGCCATTTTGATAATCTCAGAATCATCAATTTTGCTTGGAGTGTATTCCAGAACATAAGTGACTTCCGGAGAATAAGTCCAACAGAGAAATGCCGTGTCATCTTTCTTGTAAAGAGCGCCCGGCCAGTCCTGGATCATCATTTCCTCACAGC
>OIZR01001386.1_pt1 | contig 10862 bp, 10 predicted proteins | sample 1588591 | NCBI WGS metagenome assembly OIZR01 (sample SAMN03283249) | human gut metagenome | biome: human-associated habitat; material: feces | host: Homo sapiens | place: USA | collected 2013 | reverse complement strand
AGCCGCCGGAGCAGGGGCAAAATCGCGTTTTCAGGACGCGATTTTGCGGGCACTGAGAGCGAACGCATCAGGCGTTCGGTCGAATTGCCCGGGACCCCTGCGGAGGGGGCTGTTCGCCCTTAGTCCCACCCCCTCGGAATCCCTGAACCTTTCCCTCCCTGCCGCCCGCTCTCCCTTTTCCTCTATCCCCTATGCAAAAGTCCGCGTATCTTTACCCACTAACCGCCCCCTTCAGTATTGCCTCCAATTTTTCGTCCGTCACATCGATATGATAGAAAAGCTGGTAGAAATTCTTCACTTCTTCCCGAATATCCGACGTATAGATCTCCGGATATACGAGACTGCCAAGCCACTCGATGCCGATCATACGGTTTACAGAGGGCGGGCTGCTCATAAAGCTGTATGGAGCAGTCGGTATTTTGAAGATTTTCCCGTTTTTCACAGCATCCAGCTCCTGCCACATGGGATCCGCAGTAAGCGTATCATAGAGCTTCTGGGAATCCACGATAATCAAATCCGGGTTCCAGAGCAGTACCTGTTCGAAGGACACTTCGCTTCCGCCTCCGCTGGATACCGCTTCCACATCGGCCGCATTGACCGCTCCGATCCGATCGATCACGTCGGCGTGGATGGAGCCTTTGGCATTGGTGTGAAGGCCGTCTTCACCAAGTCCAAAATACACGCTCTTTCTGTCTGCGTCAGCAATGGCCGCCGCATTCTGATCTGCCTTCCCGATCTCTGCCCGGCAGTAATCCGCCAGTTTCCCGGCCTGCTCCTTCTCGCCGGTGATATCTCCCAGCATCTCGTAGGCGTCTGCCATAGTGGGAAGCGTCGCTTCTACAAAGATAACCGGAATATTCAACTGCTCCTGAAGAGCATCCATGTCCTCTTTCACCGTCTTCTTCGCCTCTCCTATGTCAATGATGACATCCGGCGCTTCCGCAATCAGAGCTTCCATGTTAAGACTTGCGTTCTTTCCGTAGAACTGTCCGAATTTTGGCAGTCCCCAGTACTTTTCATCGATATACTGCTTCGCCTCATTGGAGAAATCAGCCGCCAGACCGGCCAGCTTATCCGGGCTCACCGTGTAGAGCACGATCTGGGCCAGGGGACCGGAGGGCGCGATCTTCGTGATTTCCGAAGGGATCTCCACCTCTCTCCCGGCTGAGTCCGTGATGATTCTCGTTCCTTCCGCCTGCGCAGCCTTATCTCCGGCCGCAGAATCTGCCTTATCCGTCTCCTGTGAAGCCGCCGTCGTGTCTGCTGTCGCCGCGGCAGTGGTCTCCACCGCAGTCTGCTGTGTCTCTCCGGCATTTCCGGATCCTTTGGCACATCCGCCAAGTCCCATCATCATGACTGCAGCGAGTGACAGGCCCAGCCATATGTTTTTTCTTTTCTTCATGATATTGCCTCCCTTATGTTGTTAAATCTGATATCCTGCTCTCACGGGTATACCGGAGCGCACTACCGCCCGGTGGCTGCCGTGGCGGATGTAGCGTTCTGTCTTTGCCATATCCGTAATCAGTGTTCCGGCCAGCTCCTTTACGCCAAATTCAAACAGCGCCGGCGCCATCGGGACGCTGGGTCCCACCAGAATCACCCTGGCATTGCCGGACAGTTCCAAAAGTCTTGGAAGCGTCTTATTCACCAGAGTGAACCCTGTTATGTAAATGTAATCCATGTTCGGCAAAATGTATTCGCAGGCCGTATCCGGATAGTCGCCCTGCCGCGGTTCCCTCTCCAGAACAAAGAGTTCTCCTGCCTTTTCCAGATAGTGCTCCGCATAATGGAAATGGCCGATAGTGGCCACTTTTTTTCCCGAAAATGCGTCTCCCGGCGCCGCAAACGTATCACAGCTTTCCAGGATTTTTACGCCCTCATACGCGGCGATTCCATCCATCAGCACAGACTCCCGGTTATAATAGGCGTTGATGGCCGCCGCTCCGATTCCGGCCTCCAGAAAGTTCCAGGAGGAAATCAGGGACGCCGCCTGTCTCCAGGTCATGCCCCGTTCCCATTCCTCTTCCTCCAGGATGCGCGGCCGGCTCTCCAGCCTCTGGTTGGCGGCCGCCCCTGCCGCTCCTCCGGCTCTCACCATGGTACAGCTTGTTCCCACTATTATTTCATCCACCGGAACATCGTCCGGTATCGGCTCTATCAGCCGTTCATACAGTTCCCACATAATTATTCCCCCTTCACCCGATCGGGCATACACAGCTTTCTCCCCGTGTCTCCCGCATCAAACAAACGAACCGGTATGCCGTACATGGTCTCCAGAAGCGATTCTGTCAGCACCTCCTCCGGCTTTCCAAATGCCTTTATCACCCCGTCTGAAAGCACTGCAGCCTGATCGGCATAGAGAAATGCCTGATCCGGGCTGTGGGTAGACTGTACGATTAAATATCCCTCCCCGGCAAGCCGCTTTAACTCCTCCATAACTCTGGCCTGATTGCCGTAGTCCAGGTTTGCACACGGCTCATCCATAATAAGAATTCCAGCCTGCTGTGCGATCGCCCTGGCTATCAGCACCAGCTGCTGTTCCCCTCCGCTTAAATGCGCGTATGAACGCTCCGCCATCGCCTCGATCCTCATGGTCTTAAGCGCATCAAATGCCGCCTCCCGCTGTTCCCTGCCAGGGCTCTTTAATCCCTGAATCGACGATGTGGTTCCCATCATTACCATGTCCAAAACCGAAAAGGCAAACGCCTGATCGTGATTCTGGGGGATATAGGCAATCTTTCTGGCCAGTTCTTTCTCTTTAAGCGTTCGGAGGTCCACCCCGTCGGCCATGATTTTCCCGTGGTACCCCTTTAAGAGGCCCAGAATGCACCGGAACAGCGTGCTCTTGCCGGCGCCGTTTTTCCCCAGCATACAGACGAGATTTCCCATTTCCACGGAAAAATCCACGCCCTTCAGGACGGGAAAGCACCGGTAGCCGAAGGTCAGGTTTTCTACGATCAGCCCCATATTCTACCACCTCTCAAAGTTTATTTCCTTCCCTCAGGATCAGCCAGAGGAAAAACGGCGCTCCCACAAACGCGGTAAGGATGCCAATGGGGATTTCGCTGGTGGCCAGAAGTCGGGCAAAGTTATCGACCACCACCAAAAAACTTGCGCCCAAAAGCAGGGAAGCCGGAAGCATCTTCCGGTAATCGCTTCCCACCAGCATGCGGGCAAAATGGGGGATCACCAGCCCCACCCATCCGATCAGTCCGCTGACCGATACGGCCGCCGATGTAATCAGTGTTGCACAGAGCACTACGGCCAGACGGACGGCACCGGTATTGACGCCGATACAGCGCGCCTCTTCCTCTCCAAGCGTCAGTACATTGATTTTCCAGCGCATCAGACAGATCGGAATGATCCCTCCGATGATCCAGGGAGCCGCAAACGCCAGATCCTTCGGCCGGATCGAGGCCAGACTCCCCATGAGCCAGTAGGTGATCACCGGAAGCGTATTATTGGGATCCGCCACCAGTTTTAAGAAGGACACCGCAGCCGTAAACAGGGAGCTTACCATCATTCCAGCCAGTACCAGTCCCAGAGTCTGGTTGTATTTCACACGGCCGCTGATCAGGCAGACGACAGCCACGGCAGACAGTCCTGAAATAAATGCCAAAAAGGATACCCCCTGATAGGAAAATGAGAGAAACAGACCCAGGGCGGCACCAAAACCGGCTCCGGAGGACGCTCCCAGCACATCCGGAGAGACCATGGGATTTTTAAAGATTCCCTGATAGGCCGCTCCGGCAGCTGACAGACCGGCTCCAATCAGCGCAGCCATCAGCACCCGCGGAAGGCGCACATTAAAAAGAACCGTCTCTACCTGTGAGGGCCAGTCCGGTGTGACCGGAATGACTCTGGAGGCCAGCACGCGAATCAGCGTCCACGGCTCAATCGGATATCTTCCAAGCATAAATGATCCGAAAAAACAGATGACAAACAACACAGTCATCGCAGTAAGCCGCATACGTACCCTGCGTTTTTCCACCATTACCCCTCACACTCCTTCTCTGCGGTTCCGGCAAGCCGCTGTTGTATCATCCGCCTGATTTCCATCTTCTCATCTTCAGCCCCTGCAAAAGACAGAATCCGGCAATGAAAGTGCTGTTCCATCTTCGATTCCAGCCGGTTCCTGTCCGGAGCCGCATTGGCGGAAAGCGATACTCTCGTACCCATGGCTGCCAGATTATCTGAATGTTTCAAAACACCGATGCAGAAGAGCGGACCGTCAAGCAGCCGCTCCAGCCGCTCCATAAACGGCTTTACCTTCAGTTCTACTCCTCCGGCCTCATCGATATAACAAAAACGGTACCGCTCCGGCCGATCCAGCAGGCGATCGAGAATCTCCGCCCCCATTGTCTCAAACACCTCCGGATACTTTCTCCATCCTTCCGGTGTTTTCTCAATAAAAACGCCCTCTATTCCAGGCTCATAAAGTCTCGTCACGGGAGGTGGTTCCGTCATATTCTCCACTGGCAGGAGGCAGAATCCCACAGTCTCACCGGTACCGTCCATAAGACGCTGGGTCAAAAAACCTCCCGCTTCCTTCCAGTAAGGCTTCAGGCAGGACAAAAGCCACGTCGTCTTCCCTGTCCCGGACCGTCCCTTCAAAAAGAGATGGCGTTCTGTCATTTTGTCCGGCCCTCTCTCCTCGCTCTGACCATGATCAGTTCGCCGGCCACACTGATGGCGATCTCCGCTGGAGTCTCCGCCAGAATTGCCAGTCCGATCGGGCTGTAAAACCGTTCGATATCCTGATCGGTGAAGCCTTCCGCTTTCAGCTTTCCGGCAAGCGTCATCAGTTTCTGGCGGCTCCCCATCACGCCGATATAGTGAGCCGGCGTTCTGAGAACCTGTTTCTGAACGTCATAATCGCACTGATGGCCTCTCGTCATAATCACAACGTAATCCTGTTCACGAATCGTTACCTTATCAAAAATACTGGTAAAATCACCGACAATGGTATCCACCGCATCCGGGAACAGGCTGCTGCACGCAAATTCAGGGCGGTCGTCATAAACGATGCATTTGAATCCCACATGGGCAATCACCGGAACCAGCTCCTGCGCCACATGGCCGCCGCCGAACACGTATACCGTTCCGGCTCTCATCAGGGGCTCGCTGTAATACCGTCTGCCGTTTACGGTGGTCTGCACTGCCTTTGTCTGTGTCAGAGGTTCTATATCGCCCTCCACGGTAATCCCGGCAAAGCCATGGCTTTCTGAATAGATTCCTACGGCCCATGCTGTCTCATCCGTAATATCCGTGATAATCCAGCTGTCCTCATCCCTTTCGCACGCCTGGATTCCTTCCTCACAGATGGCAAGGAATTCCCGGTTATCCGGATTTACATACTGGAAATAGACCACTACGTCTCCGCCGCAGATCATACCCAGATCTGCCACCTGGCCCTTTACCAGCTTAAATCCCTTACTGAAGGAGTTTTTGCTCTTCAGCACATCGAGCGCCATGCGGCCTGCCTCATATTCCACCGCGCCTCCGCCAATGGTTCCCATGGTTGTCCCGTCTTTTCTGACAATCATCCTGGCTCCTGCGCCTCTCGGTGTGGAACCGGAACCGGCGATCACCGTCACCAGAACCAGGTCGTCCCCCTGCTCCAGAAGCTGTTTCATTTCTTCAAATAACTGTTTCATCCCCATTACCTCTCATCTCCAAAATATTTTTCAAACAGACGGGCGGCTTGACTGTTCATCTCCTGCTCCATCTGCAAAAAACGGTTTAAAAAGTCCTTCGTCTTCGGGGTCAGCTGGGAATAGCCTCCCTCTGCGCCGCCGGACTGGGTGATTAATAGCGGATAGCCAAGCTCCCGTTCCGCAGTCTTCATAATCTTCCATCCCTTACTGTAGGACATATGCATCTGTTTACAGGCGGTCTGCATGGACCCGGTATGGTCGATCAGCGACAGAAACTGTGCGATCCCCGGTCCAAAAAAGACCTCGTCGCACTCAAGATAGAGCGACATGCGGCTGTGAAGCGGCAGCTTTCCATGCCTTCCGTTCATCGCCATGGCACAGTCCTCATCCGTCTCAACGGCCTGAATAATCCCTCTGTCATCCACGGGAATCTCCTCCAGCACCGCATCCGCCTCCGGCTCCCTGAGAAAGCTTCGGAGTCCGTACTCCCCCTGATAGTTCAGAATCTTCGGAATCCAGTCCTTTGCAATCATCACCGGATGGCCTCTTCTGCCGTCGTATACGGGACAGCACAGAGGGGCCCTGCTTTCCATAATCTTTTCGATGGTCTCCGACAGCAGCAGCGGGGCCTTTGTCGGCATAACCAGCACTCTGTCACACAGATCTTCAATATAGTTTAATCCCATGCAGATACTGTCGAACAGCTGCGTCCCGGCATACTCCGTATTTCTTAAGCATACCACGCGCATCTTGGAAATATGCTTCTCCAGCTCTTCTCCTCTGTCTCCCGTAATCACCACCACCGGTTCCACACCGGCTCTCTGAAGCGTTATGATAATCCGCCTCACCGCAGTCGTATCTCCGACCGGAAGCATGGGCTGGAAGCTGGTCGTCGAGCTTTTATGGCCGGCAGCAAGAATCACTGCTCCTGTAGTCATTGGTTTCCTCCTTTTTAGAGCGTTATATTTTTGAAAACAGTACGATAAGGAAATTGTAGCATATAATGGGGGAGATGTAAAGGGAATACATGGAAATTAGGGGAAAGGGAGTACGCCCCAGTGACGGAGGAGAGGCGGAGGGAGGGGGAGAAGGGACGGCAGGTTCCTTCTCCCCCTCCCTCCGCCTCTCCTCCATCATTGGGGCTGGGTACAGGCTTCAGAAGTAAAAACAAGAGATAAAAAACGAGATTCACTTTGAAAACGGTTATTATGTTTAAACAGTCAGTTCATAATTTTCTATAAGCCCAGCAGCGTACACGCCAGCTGGAAATAAATAATCAGGCTCACCGCATCGACGATCGTCGTAATCAGCGGCGCCGCCATAATGGCCGGATCCATATGGAACACTTTTGCCGCGATTGGGAGCATGCAGCCAATGGTCTTGGCAATAATAACGGTGGCCATCAGGCTCAGCACAACGGTCAGACACAGCATTTCTCTGCCCGGATAAAGAATTACGAGACGAACGTAATTGACAAAGCCCAGAATCACGCCAACGATAACGCCTACCCGCAGTTCTTTCCAGAGCACTTTAAATAAGTCGCCCGGTTCAATCTCACCTACCGCCATACCACGGATAATCATAGTGCTGCTCTGGCTTCCCGCGTTGCCGCCTGTGTCGGTCAGCATGGGAATGAAGGTTACCAGAAGCGGGATCACGGCAAAGGCAGCCTCGTATTTTGCCAGGATTCCGCCGGTTATCATGCTGCTGACCATCAGAATCAGAAGCCAGGCAATTCTGTTTTTGGCCAGCTGAAAGACGCCTGTCTTTAAATACGGTTTCTCGCTGGGAAGCATGGCAGCCATCTTTTCGAAGTCCTCGGTGGCCTCCTGTTCCATGACATCGACCACGTCATCCACCGTTACAATACCGACTAGGCGTTCTTCATGATCTACCACCGGAAGGCTTAAAAGGTCGTATTTCTGGAAGCTGTCCGCCACTTCTTCCTGATCTTCGGTGGTAAATGCCTTGATAACATGGGTATCCATGATATTTCCGATTACTTCCTCGTAGGGGTTCATCAGTAAGTCCTTAACCGTAACTACACCTTCCAGTCTCCTCTTTTCATCCATGACATAGCAGGTGTAAATGGTCTCTTTATCCACACCGTTTTTCCGGATATAGGCAAATGCCTGCTCCACGGTCATGGACTGCTTAAGCCCGACATACTCTGCCGTCATAATACTGCCGGCGCTGTTATCCGGGTAATTTAAAAACTGGTTGATCAATTTTCTCGTATCGGGTCTCGCATTTTTCAGAACACGCTTTACCACACTGGCCGGGAGTTCCTCCAGCATATCAACCGCATCATCCACGAACAAATCATCTACAATGGTACCCAGCTCATAATCCGTGATACTGTTGATAATGTGCTCCTGCTTATCTACCTCCAGGCAGGCAAACACGTCGGACGCCAGCTCCTTTGGCAGCATCCGGAAGACCACCACGGTCTTCTCTGAATCCAGTTCTTCAATAAAGGTGGCAATATCCACCTCGTTCATCTCTGTCAAAATATCTTTCAATTTACGGAACTGACGGGTAAACAGCAGATCCATCAGTTCTTCCATGCTAAAATTCTCCTGCATTTTCTTTCTCCTTCCATTTGAACCATATTTTTTAAGTGTGGTTTACCGTGGAAGCAGCACGCAAAAATAGCCATCCCTGAGGCGCAGACCCTCAGGAAATGGCTATCATAAGCGCAAAAGACGATTCTTTAACGGCAGTGAAGACAGAGCAGTTCCGAAGTCATCGACTCTGCCCACACTACCACCCGCTTATGATAATTGTCTGCTTCCATCTTCTGACTTCGACCTTCCACTCTGGTTCACTTCCCTTCATCATTTATTTTAACTCATTTCTTGATTCAATCCACTCTCGATAATTTCACAGAGTGTGACTACATCTTATAGATGCGCAGCTTGACTTCATGTCAGTGGAGGATACCTATTTTTCTCCGCCTGCCACTGCCGTTAAGCTTGTTTTTGACGTTTCCTCCCTTCGCCTATAGAGGCGGGGGGAATCCTCGCTTGTTTTATTAAATCCTCATCTAGCATAACAGCTATCCGAATAAAAAGCAACCCCAAAATACAACCTACTGTTTAGTGAACGCGGACCAGAATTCTTCCATATATCTGGATGCAGTTGAAGAATCCAATTCCAGCTTCTCGATCAGTTTTTTACGGGTACTGTCATAGGTAAGTCCTACTTCCTGGCATGCGGAAATCAGAGCGCCCGCGCCCTTTTCGATTCCTTTTTTAATTCCTTTTTCCATACCCATTTCCATTCCTTTTTCAATTCCTTTTTCAATTCCATCGTTTACCAGCATTTGTCCCAATGGTGTCATGAACAGCGCCTCCTTTACCTGATTTAAATCGTCTTTTGACAGAAACTTGTTAGCAAGGGTATAAAGGACTGCCTGCATCCTTACCATGTCTGACTCTGATATCGTGCCGGATTCTGTGATATCGACACTACGGATAAATGCAGTGACCGCTTCATAGCTGCGGAAGCGCCGCAGATCCTCCTCCCTGATTCCATCGCTCTCAAACTCCAGATGAATCCAGCTCCGGTCAGGCTTGATGAAATTAAAATCTTCATATAACTGCTTTGCCTCCAGGTGGACAAACTCTGTCGGCCCTATGGTTACCGGCTCCGCCGTAATTCCCAGGTATGACAGTAATTCATCCTTGAAAAACTGCATGGCACTCTATAATACCAGGTCTTCCGCCGGGAAATTGGCCGGTATCTCCGTTTTGCCGTATGCATCGTTCTCATTGCTCATATAGCCTCCGTTTCCAGCTATATAAGAACCTATCTCCATTATATTGTTTATTCGTAAAACAGACAATAGCCCTGCTTATTTTTTCAGTATTACTTACATGTGTTTTTTGGTAAAATGGGAATTCTTAAGTCCGACCGGACAGAGAATGCCTGATGAAATTGGCAGAAAGGAATACGGAAGAAACCGGATTCCTGTGGCGGAGAGACTAATACTGTTCCCCTGTCCTGTCCGCTGCGCTCTGCACTCCGGCTGTTCCATCTGTTTACATAGGAAACCGGTTTGTAAGTGAAGAAAACAAAAAAACTACGTTAAAAAGAAAAGTTATTCACAATTCCTTTTTAACGTAGCGATTGTTTTCCTTCCTTACTGACCGCCCGGTCCGACTGCTTCGAATCCGCCTGGCGCCGCACCCGGCTGCACTCCAGGGGCCTGGCCGGAGGTGACCTCCTCCGTGCTGGAGGGGGCCTCGCCGGGTCTCGCCTCATGGGTGATCCCCGGCCCAATCTCCTGGGACGGCGGTATGCTCTGTTCCTCATACGGAAGTGCCTCCGCCCTGCCTGCCGCCTCATCAAACTGCTGCTTCAAAGCATCATACTGCTCCGTTCCGGCCAGCAGGTCCAGCATCGACTGTCCCTGGCTGATCATCTCCTGTGTCGCCTCATCCCGGTAAGTCAGGCCATTTAATTCACCGATCAGTGCCGTAAGCCCTGCGGCCGCCTGTTCCTGGCCCTGTGCCGCGGCGTCTCTGGATGCCTGCTCGGCAGCAGCCCTGGAGTTTTCTTCCTTCATCCTCTGTTCCTCATCCCACTTCTTGGAGTTGGACCTCGCATTCTGCTCTGCCACAGAAGAAAAAAGATCCTGTTTTCCGGTCTCCTGGCTGGTTTTCTCGCCTCTGGAGTCCACATTGTAGTAGGCCACCGTTGACGGCATAACCCAGTCCTCAGCCGGAAGGCCCTCATTGCACTGCTTCATAAAATCATACCAGATCTTACCGGCATACGTCTTGCCGTATACTCCCGGCATGGCTTTCGGTGTATCGTAACCGACCCAGACAGCGGTGGTATAGTATTTGGTATAGCCGCAGAACCAGGTGTCCTTACTGCTGTTGGTCGTTCCCGTCTTCCCCGCTGCCGGTATCGAGAGTCCCAGACCGTATCCTGTACCGTATGGCTGGTTTAAAGTACCTTTTAAGACATCAGTGACCATATATGCCGTGTCCTCAGTGAAAATACGTTCCTCCGGCTGGTTTTCCTGATAGAGGTCGCCTTCGTACTGACTGTCAATGCCGGTGATACACGTATTGTTGCTGTACATGCCGCCATTGGCCAGAACGGAGTACCCCCTTGCCATGTCCACGACACGGGCGCCTTCGGTAAATCCGCCGATACTCATGCTGGTATTCCAGTTATCCAGATAGCTGAGTC
>OIZR01001380.1_pt1 | contig 10928 bp, 8 predicted proteins | sample 1588591 | NCBI WGS metagenome assembly OIZR01 (sample SAMN03283249) | human gut metagenome | biome: human-associated habitat; material: feces | host: Homo sapiens | place: USA | collected 2013 | reverse complement strand
CGCCCTGCGGCCCGATACGGTGCTGGTGTCCATGATGCTGGTGAACAACGAGCTGGGTACCCTTCTCCCCGTGGCGGAGGCCGCCCAGGCCATCCGGGACGCCGGCTCCCCCGCCCTGCTCCACTGCGACGCGGTGCAGGCCTTTCTGAAAGTGCCCTTCACCCCGGCGGAGCTGGGGGTGGATCTGCTCACCCTCAGCGGCCATAAAATCCGCGCCCCCAAAGGCATCGGCGTGCAGTACATCCGCCAGGGGCTGAACCTCAGGCCCCTGCTGACGGGCGGCGGGCAGGAGGGCGGGCTGCGGCCCGGCACCGAGCCCACCGCCCAGGCCGCGGCCCTGGCGGCCGCCTGCGCGGCGTGGCAAGAGGACTATCCCGCTCGTATTCAAGGAATCAAAGAATACGCGCTGGAATCGCTCTCTGCCGTCCCCGGGCTGGAGATCATCAGCCGGGGGGACGCCCCCCACATCTGCGCCGTCTCCCTGCCCGGCTACCCCAGCGAAATGCTGGTGCGGGAGCTGTCCGACCGGGGGGTGTACGTCTCCTCCGGCTCGGCCTGCCACCGCGGGAAGCCCAGCCACGTGTTTGCGGCCCTGGGCCTGCCCAAGCGTACCCTGATGGGGGTGCTCCGCGTCTCCTTCTCCCCGGAGAGCACCCGCGCCGACGTGGACGCCCTGGCCGGGGGACTGACTGAAATCACTAAGACCAGAATTGCAGCGAGGTGAGCGTTTGTTCCACTATATGAACCGGGGGGCGGCCTTCTACCGCAACGTGGTGCGGCTGGCCCTGCCCATCCTGCTCCAGAACCTGTGCACCACCCTTCTGGGGCTGATCGACACCTTCATGGTGGGCGCCCTGGGGGAAGCCCCCCTGGCCGCCGTACTGGTGGCCAACATCCCCGTCTTCGTCATCCAGCTGGTCATTTTCGGACTCCAGAGCGGCTCCTCCGTCCTCATCAGCCAGTTCTGGGGCAAGGGGGACACCGAGTCCATTAACCGGGTCATCGGCCTGGGCTGCTATGTGGCGGGGGCCATCTCCCTGGCCTTTGCCTCCGTCATGTTCTTCCTTCCGGAGCAGCTGATGGGCCTGCTCACCGACAACCAGGAGCTGGTACCCCTGGCGGCCCAGTACGCCCGCATCGTGGGCTTCTCCTATATTTTCAACAGCCTCACCGGCGTGTACGTGGGCGCCCACCGCTCCATGGAGAACCCCAAGCTGGGCATGATCATCTTCGGCGCGTCCATGCTGACCAACGCCTTCCTCAACTGGGTGTTCATCTTCGGCAACCTGGGCGCTCCCGCCCTGGGCGTGGTGGGCGCGGCGGTGGCCACCCTGTCCGCCCGCGTGCTGGAGTTCGTCATCATGTTCTCCTACGCCCTGACCAACCACCGCTTCCGGCTCAAGCCCGCCGTGCTCTTCCGGCCGGGCCGCGCCCTGCTGGCCAAATTCCTCCACTACTCCGGGCCGGTGGTGCTCAACGAGACCCTCTGGGGCCTGGGCACCTCCCTCTACAAGGTCATCATGGGCCACATGGAGGGCTCCACCGAGATCCTGGCCGCCCGCGCCCTGGCGGGCAACATTGAGGATCTCTGTACCGTGGCCATCTTCGCCATCGGCAACACCACCGCCATCATCGTGGGCCGGGAGATCGGCGCGGGCCGGCGGGAGCACGTCTACGAGGTGGGAGCCACCCTGGACACCCTGGCCTTCCTCTGCGGCCTGATCATCGGCATCCCCCTGATCCTGGGGGCCTGGTTCGTCTTCCCCTGGCTGGTCTACCCCTTCTTCCACCTGTCGGAGACCGCCGGCTCCATCACCACCATGATGCTGACCTTCATCGGCGTCTTTCTGGCCCTGCGGGCCTTCGACTCGGTCAACACCGTGGGCGTCCTGCGGGGCGGCGGCGACGTGCGGGCCGCCACCATCATCGACACCACCCCCCTGTGGTTCGTCTCCCTCCCCCTGGCCGCCCTGTTCGGCCTGGTGTTCCAGTGGGGCATCTTCTGGGTCTATATGGGCATCATGGCCGAGCAGTTTGTCAAGTTCGGCATTGGCCTGTACCGCCTCCGCTCCCGGGAGTGGATCAACGACGTCACCCAGTTCTCCCGTACGGAGTGACCGCGCTGTAAAAAATACCCCGGCTCCGCCTGTGGGCGCGGAGCCGGGGTATTTTTCTCTGTAAGCCGGCTCACAGCTCCCGCTCCATGCGGATGTCGGAGAGCTGGAACCATTTATCAGAATAGGTGACGTATTTGAACCCAAACCGCTCATACAGCCGCAGGGCCTCCCTGAGCTGATGGTTGGAGGTGAGGACCGCTTTCTTCTGCCCTGCATCCCGGGCGGCCTGGAGCGCCGCCTCCATCAAGGCCGTACCAATGCCCCGGCCCCGGTATGCCTCCTTCACGCCGAACTTGAGCAGCTCGCACTGGCCCTTCCCCTGAAGCTCCAGCATGACCATGCCCACAATCTCCTCCCCCCAGCGGGCCAGCAGCACCCGGCCACCGCCGGACAGGAAGCGGTGGGGCTCCGCCAGCATCTCCAGATCCACCGGCTCCAGCAGGTCGTATTCCAGCAGCCAGGGCAGGGAGATGTCCTCCAGCGCCTGCTTGTAGCGGTCCTCATAGTCGATAATCGTGAAGCCTCGGCCCTCGTCCACGGATTCACCCCTCCTTTTTTACATAGAATACCATTGTTCCGCCGCCCCGTCAACGCCCGAAACTTGCAGTCCACCCCTTTGCCTGCTGAATTTTCTACGTTCACATTTAATTTACATCCAGAACACTTGACTTTTTCGGGGGACGGTGCTACATTATCTTTAGCACTCAGAGAGTTTGAGTGCTAACATTGTGAAAGGGTGGCCGGAATGGATTTAACAGAGCGCAAAAAACGGATTCTCCGCGCCATCATCGAGAGCTACATCCAGTCGGCGGAGCCGGTGGGTTCCAAGGCCATCGCCGCCTCCATCGATATGGAGGTATCCTCCGCCACCATCCGCAACGAAATGGCGGATCTGGAGGCGATGGGCCTGTTGGAAAAGCCCCACACCTCCGCCGGGCGCATCCCTTCGCCCAAGGGCTACCGGCTCTATGTCAACGAGCTGATGGAGGAGCACAAGCTCTCCCTCCAGGAGACCCAGCGCATCAACCAGGCCCTGGCCATGCGGATGCGGGAGCTGGACCGGGTGCTGGACCAGGCGGGCCGGGTGGTGTCCCAGCTCACCAATTACCCCTCCTTCGCCCTCTCCTCCGGTCTGAGCCGCATGACCATCCGGCGGTTCGATCTGCTGATGGTGGAGCGCAACGCTTTCATCATCGTGGTGATGACCGACACGGACATCGTGCGTAACCGGCTCATCCGCCTGCCCTCCGACCTGACGGAAGCCCAGCTTCAGATGCTCAACACCCTGCTGAACACCACCTTTACCGGCCTGACGCTGGAGGAGATCACCCCGGAGCTGATGCGGGTGGCCCAGCATGCGGCCGGGGAGGCCTATGGGCTTATCTCCCTGGTGGTGTCTTTCGCTATGGAGGTGCTGGAGAGCCTGGAGCAGCGCACCGTCCACACCTCGGGTCTGGCCCATCTGCTGGAGCTGCCCGAGTACCGCAGCCTGGAGCGGGCGCAGCCGCTGATGAGCTACCTCTCCGAGGAGGCCGACCCCGCCCGTTTCCCCATCCCCAAGGACGATCCCATGAAGATCCTCATCGGCCCGGAAAACGTGGCCGATGCGCTGAAGGACACCAGCGTGGTGGTCGCCAGCTACGACATCGGCGACGGCATGCGGGGTGTCATCGGCGTGGTTGGGCCCACCCGGATGGATTACGCCAAGATAACCGCCCGCCTGTCCTATCTGGCCGAGGGCCTCTCCCGGCTGTTTGGACAGGGTGAACTGCCCCAGGGCAGGGACGACGAGAAATAGGAGATGAATGCATCCCATGAGCAAGAAGGAAAAAAAGCCGGAGGACGTGACCCCGGAAGAGCAGACCGAGCAGGCCGTCCCCACCGAGGAGACGGAGGCCGAGGCTCCCAACCCCCTGCTGGAGGAGCTGGAGGCCCTCAAGAAGAACCTCTCCGACCAGGAGGACAAATTTCTCCGCCTGGCCGCTGAATACGACAACTACCGCCGCCGCAGCCAGAAGGAGAAGGAATCCGCCTGGTCGGACGCCAAGGCGGACACCGCCGCGGCCTTCCTGCCGGTGTACGACAACCTGGAGCGGGCCCTCAAGCAGGAGACCGCCGACGAGGCCTACAAGAAGGGCGTGGAGATGACCATGACCCAGCTCAAGGAGGTTCTCGCCAAGCTGGGCATCGAGGAGATCCCCGCCCTGGGCGAGCCCTTCGATCCCAACCTCCACAACGCCGTGATGCACGTGGAGGACGAGGGCGCTGGCGAGAACATCATTGTGGACGTCTTCCAGACCGGCTTCAGATCCGGCGATAAGGTCGTCCGGTTCGCCATGGTAAAGGTCGCCAACTGAATCGGGTGCGCCGGGCGCGCCCAAACCTGAGTTTGTAAAAAAGAATTTTCGATCTATTGGAGGAACTGCTTTATGTCTAAGATTATTGGTATCGACCTTGGTACAACCAACTCCTGCGTGGCCGTCATGGAGGGCGGCGAGTCCGTCGTCATCCCCAACGCCGAGGGCAACCGCACCACCCCCTCCGTCGTGGCCTTCTCCAAGGACGGCGAGCGCATGGTGGGCCAGGTGGCCAAGCGCCAGGCCATCACCAACCCCGACCGCACCATCATGTCCATCAAGCGCGAGATGGGCACCAACTACAAGGTGAACATCGACGGCAAGGCCTACACACCCCAGGAGATCTCCGCCATGATCCTGCAGAAGCTGAAGGCGGACGCCGAGGCCTATCTGGGCCAGACCGTCACCGAGGCGGTCATCACCGTCCCCGCCTACTTCACCGACGCCCAGCGCCAGGCCACCAAGGACGCCGGCCGCATCGCGGGCCTGGACGTCAAGCGCATCATCAACGAGCCCACCGCCGCCGCTGTGGCCTACGGCGTGGACAAGGAGACTGCCCAGAAGGTCATGGTGTACGACCTGGGCGGCGGCACCTTCGACGTGTCCATCCTGGACATCGACGACGGCGTCATCGAGGTGCTGGCCACCGCCGGCAACAACCGCCTGGGCGGCGACGACTTCGACAAGGCCGTCATGGACTGGATGGCCGCCGAGTTCAAGAAGGACACCGGCATTGACCTGACCGGCGACAAGGTGGCCATGCAGCGCCTGAAGGAGGCCGCCGAGAAGGCCAAGATCGAGCTGTCCGGCGTCACCTCCACCAACATCAACCTGCCCTATATCACCGCCGACGCCACCGGCCCCAAGCACCTGGATCTGACCCTCACCCGGGCCAAGTTTGACCAGCTCACCGCCAACCTGGTGGAGGCCACCAGCGGCCCCGTGAAGCAGGCCATGAGTGACGCCGGCCTGTCCTCCAGCGACATCTCCAAGGTGCTGATGGTGGGCGGCTCCAGCCGTATCCCCGCCGTGCAGGAGATGGTCAAGAAGCTCACCGGCAAGGAGGGCTTCAAGGGCATCAACCCCGACGAGTGCGTGGCCATGGGCGCGGCGCTCCAGGGCGGCGTGTTCACCGGCGACGTGAAGGGCCTGCTGCTGCTGGATGTCACCCCCCTGTCCCTGGGCATCGAGACCATGGGCGGCGTGATGACCAAGCTCATCGAGCGCAACACCACCATCCCCGCCAAGAAGAGCCAGGTGTTCACCACCGCGGCCGACAACCAGACCAGCGTGGAGGTCCACGTGCTCCAGGGCGAGCGCGAGATGGCCCAGTACAACAAGACCCTGGGCCGCTTCAACCTGGACGGCATCGCCCCCGCCCGCCGCGGCGTGCCGCAGATCGAGGTCACCTTCGATATCGATGCCAACGGCATCGTGAACGTGTCCGCCAAGGATCTGGGCACCGGCAAGGAGCAGCACATCACCATCACCTCCTCCACCAACATGTCCAAGGAGGACATTGACAAGGCCGTCAAGGAGGCCGAGCAGTTTGCCGCCGAGGACGCCAAGAAGAAGGAGGAGATCGACGTCCGCAACCAGGCCGACCAGGTGGTCTACCAGACCGAGAAGGCCCTGGAGGATGCCAAGGACAAGATCAGCGCCGACGACAAGGCCACGGTGGAGGCCGCGCTGAACAAGCTGAAGGACGCGCTGAAGGGCACCGACGTGGCCGCCATCAAGTCCGCCACCGAGGAGGCCAGCAAGGCCCTCTATCCCATCGCGGAGAAGATGTATCAGCAGGCCAATCCCCAGGGTGGCCAGCAGCCTGGCCCCGACATGGGCGGCGCTCAGGCCGGTTCCGCCAGCTCCGATCCCAACGTGGTGGACGCCGATTATGAAGTGGTAGACGACGACAACCAGAAGTAAATTCGTCCGGTGAGCACGGGCCGGTCTGGAGTTGGCTCCTACGCAGTAGGGGGCGGCCCCCAGACCCGCCCGTTTCTCCCGTTAAGAGGTGATAGAACCCTATGCCAGAACAGAAACGAGATTATTATGAAGTCCTCGGCGTGTCCAAGGGCGCCACGGACGAGGAGATCAAGAAGGCCTACCGGAAAAAGGCCAAGCAGTACCACCCGGATCTGAACCCCGGCGACAAGACCGCCGAGGCTAAATTTAAGGAGGCCAATGAGGCCTACGAGGTATTGTCCGACAAGGATAAGCGCGCCCGCTACGACCAGTTCGGCCATGCGGGTGTGGATCCCAATTTCGGCGCGGGCGGACCCGGGGGCGGCTTTGGCGGCTTCGGCGGGTTTGACATGGGCGACATCGACCTGGGCGATATCTTCGGCTCCTTCTTCGGGGGCGGCTTCGGCGGCGGCTCCAGCCGTGCGCGCAGCGGCCCCATGAAGGGCGACACCCTGCGGGCGTCGGTTACCATCAGCTTTGAGGAGGCGGCCTTCGGCTGTGAGAAGGAGATCACCCTCAACCGAACCGAACCCTGCGACGACTGCCACGGTACCGGCTGCGCGCCGGGCACCACAGCGGAGGTCTGCCCCGACTGCCACGGCAGCGGCCAGATCCGTATCCAGCGGGGCGGCGGGGCCTTTACCTTCGCCACCACCACCACCTGCCCCAAGTGCGGCGGCAAGGGCAAGATCATCCATCAGCCCTGCAAGAGCTGCGGCGGCGCGGGCAGCGTCCGCCGTCAGCGCAAGCTCACCGTCTCCATCCCCGCCGGCATCGACAACGGCCAGGCGGTCTCCCTCCGGGGACAGGGCGGCGCGGGCAAAAACGGCGGCCCGGCGGGCGATCTGCTCATCAGCGTCACCGTCCGCCCCCACGAATTCTTCAAGCGGGACGGCACGTCGGTCTATCTGGAGCACCCCGTCACCTTCCTTCAGGCCACACTGGGCGCGGAGCTGGAGATTCCCACCATCGACGGCAAGGTGAAGTGGAGCCTGCCGGCGGGCACCCAGCCCGGCACCACCTTCCGCCTGCGGGGCAAGGGCATCCCCAGCGTCAACGGCCGGGGCCGGGGCGACCAGTACGTCACCGTGAACGTACAGGTGCCCACCGGCCTGACCCACGAACAGAAGGAGGCGCTGCGTGCCTATGGCGAAGCCATGGGCGAGCTTTCGCCCGGTCCCATGGAGGGCGTAAAATCTTTCTTTGACAAAAAGAAGAAAAAGAAATAAACTAGAGGACGGGCAACTGCCCGTCCTCTAGTCTATTTCTGTCGTTGGAGGTGACCGCCCCCGTGGGCCCCATTCGTTATATTGTCATACTCTTTCCCGTCCTCACCCTGCTGGCGCTGCTGGGCTTCTTCTGCTGGTACTGGCGCACCCAGCGCTCTCCCCTGGCCCAGCAGCTCGCCCCCGCGCCGCAGCCGAAGCGCCGCTTCACCTTTGCCGGGCGGTGCCATCCCCTGGCGCGCCGGGATGCCATTCCCATCCTGCTCATCACCTGTATTTACGCCGTCACCGCCTTCGCCCACTTGGGCTCCCTCCAGGCGCCCCAGAGCGCCTGGGACTTCGGGGACGGGGAATCGGCCACCTTCTCCCTGCCGGAGAGCGTCCAGGTGTCCAGGCTGTGGTACTACCCCAACCTGGGCACCGGCAAATACCAGGTGGAGATCTCCGCCGACGGCACCCAGTGGCTCACCCTCTGGAGCCGGACGGAGACCGATGAAACGGGCAGTGAGGAGACCGTTTACTACTGGGCCGACCCGGAGGGCTACGGCGAGAGCTACGCCATGACCCAGAACTACAATCAGCTCTTCAAGTGGAATGAACTCACCTTCGAAAACCCCCAGTATATCCGATACCTGCGCATCACCGGCCAGGCCAATAAGGGCCTGCTGGAGCTGGGCGAGGTGGCCCTGTTCGACCTGGAGGGGAACCGGGTGAATCTGTCCGCCTCGGCCAGCCCCCTCTTCGACGAGCAGGAGACGGTACCCGAAAAGACCACCTATTACGACTCGGCCTACTTTGACGAGATCTACCACCCCCGCACCGCCTGGGAGCACATCCGGGGCATTGAACCTTATGAGATCTCCCACCCGCCCCTGGGCAAGCTGATCATGGGCGTCGGTATCCGCCTGTTCGGCATGACCCCCTTCGGCTGGCGGTTCATGGGCACCCTGTTCGGCGTGGGGATGCTCCCCCTGCTGTATGTGTTCCTCAAGAACCTGTTCGGCCGCACCTCCATCGCCACCTGCGGCACCGTGCTGCTGGCCGCCGACTTCATGCACCTGACCCAGACCCGGCTTGCCACCATCGACACCTACGCCTTCTTCTTCATCCTTCTGATGTATTATTTCATGTACCGCTACCTCACCCTCCCGGCGGGCGCCCCCTTCCGCAAATGCGCCCTGCCCCTGTTCCTGTCGGGGCTGTTCTGGGGCATCGGCGCGGCCTCCAAGTGGACGGTGATCTACGGCTGCACCGGGCTGGTGGTACTCTACTTCATCGGCCTGTACCAAAAGCTGCGGGACTGGCCGGCGGACGGGGAGACGGGGGCGCGGCAGCCCGGGCGGCTGAAGTGGGCCTTCCAGATTCTCGCCTTCTCGGTGCTGGTGTTCGCCCTGATCCCGGCGGCCATCTATACCCTGTCCTATCTCCCCTACGCCTGGGCGGAGGGAGACAGCAGCCTCACCGGCCTCGTCGGCGCCATGTGGGAAAACCAGAGGTATATGCTCTCCTACCACAGCGGCGTCACCGATACCCACCCCTACTCCTCCCGCTGGTATCAGTGGCTCTTTGACATCCGGCCCATCCTCTACTATATGGACAACTCGGTGCCGGGGTACACCACCCGCTTCGCCGCCTTTGTCAACCCGGTGGTGTGTTGGGGCGGCCTGCTGGCCGTCCTCGCCTGCGCCGCGCAGGCGGTGCGGCGGCGGTGTGCCAAGGCCCTGTTCATCGTCATCGGCTACCTGGCCCAGCTGGTGCCCTGGTTCTTCATCGGCCGCATCACCTTCGCCTATCACTACTTCCCCTCGGTGCTGTTTCTCATTCTGGCCCTGTGCTATGTGTTTTACAGCCTGTCCGAACAGGAGGAGCTCATCGCCTGGAAGCCCGCCATGTACGCCATCACGGCGGGGGCCGCGGCCCTCTACGCCCTGTTCTATCCCGTGCTGGTGGGCATCCAGATCCCCTCCTGGTATGGGACCTGCCTGCTGCGGTGGCTCCCCTCCTGGCCCTTCTAATCCCCCGCCCAGCGGCACTTGTGAGGTAATTTGTATGTATCTGTCCGACTATCACACCCACAGCCGGCTCTCCTTTGATGCCCACGCCCCCCTGTCCGAGCTGGCAGAGGCGGCGGCAGACGCGGGCCTGGATGAACTGTGCGTCACCGACCACTTCGACTTCCTCGACGAAAATGGGGTTCCGGCGGAGGGCTACGACTGGGCCCCCGCCGTGGCCCAGCATCAGCAGGCCCTCCCCGCCGCCGGGGAGCGTCTCACCCTCAAGCTGGGCCTGGAGCTGGGCATGCCCCATCTGAATCCGGCCGCCGCTGCGGCCATCTGTGCCCGCCCAGAGGCCGACTTCATCCTGGGCTCGGTCCACAACCTCTCGCCGGAAAGGGGCGGCACCGACCTGTTCTTCCTGGATTTCTCCACCGTCCAGGCCTGCTATGATGCCCTGGACGACTACTTTGCCTCCCTGGCTCTGCTGGCCGCCACGGATTTTTACGACGTGCTGGCCCACCTCATCTACCCCCTGCGCTATATGCAGGCCCCCGTCACCCTGAACCGCTACCAGGACGCCATCCGGGCCATCCTGCGCACGGCTGTGGAGAAGGGCAGGGGCATGGAGGTCAACACCTGCCGGGGGCGCACCCTGGAGGAGTGGCGGCCCATCCTGGCCCTCTACCGGGACTGCGGCGGCGAGCTCGTCACCGTTGGCTCCGACGCCCACACCCCGGCGGACGTGGGCAAGGGGGTCCGGGCGGCCTGCGCGCTGCTGCGGGAGTGCGGCTTCCGCCGCGTCTGCACCTATGAAAAGCACCAGCCCGTGTTCCACACACTCGGATAAGGAGGAAATATATATGATCGCATTGGGTTCCGACCACGGAGGGCTCGCCCTCAAGCGCCACGTCATGGAGTACCTGGACGCCCGCGGCCTGGAGTATCAGGACTTCGGCTGCTACACCGCAGAGAGCTGCGACTACCCCGACTTCGGCCGGGCGGCCGCGGAGGCGGTGGCCTCCGGCGCGTGCGACCGGGGTATCGTTATCTGCACCACGGGCATCGGCATCTCCATCGCCGCCAACAAGGTGAAGGGCATCCGCTGTGCCCTGTGCAGCGAGCCTCTCTCCGCCGAGATGACCCGGCGGCACAACGACGCCAACATGCTGGCCATGGGCGGCGGACTCATCGGGAACAATATGGCCGACCGCATCGTGGACGCCTTCCTCAACACGCCCTTTGAGGGCGGCCGCCACCAGCGGCGGG
>OIZR01001376.1_pt1 | contig 10957 bp, 8 predicted proteins | sample 1588591 | NCBI WGS metagenome assembly OIZR01 (sample SAMN03283249) | human gut metagenome | biome: human-associated habitat; material: feces | host: Homo sapiens | place: USA | collected 2013 | reverse complement strand
AAATAATCCATCTTAAGATGGATTATTTTTTCGTCTATCAAAAAATTTTACAAGTTCACAAATCACAGTAGTTGATAAACAAAGTCCTACACAAATTCCCCATTGAACAATGTTTAATGGTTGCAATTTAAAAATCGCACTTAATTCAGGAATTGCTAAAATAATCACTTGTAACAATAACCCTGCTGCTAATGCTCCCCATAAATAAGGATTATTAAATAGTGTTCGATTTAAAATCGAAGCACTACTTTTAACATTAAAAGAATGCACTAACTGACAACCACATAAAGTAATAAAAGCCATTGTCATCCCAACTGTATGATCTTGGTTATTGCCTATTGCATAAGCAATCAACGTTAGCGTTCCGATCATTAATCCTTGCCAAGCAATAGTAAAACCTAAACCATGCGAGAAAAATCCTTCATCTTTTTGGCGTGGTTTACGATGCATTACTGTTGGTTCAGTCGGTTCCATTCCTAATGCAAATGCTGGTAAACTATCAGTAATTAGATTCACCCATAACAAATGGATCGGTAACAATGGCACCCCAAAATTATGTGGTGTTAACAATGAGATCAACGAAGCTCCAAAAATTGTCAATACTTCACCTATATTACTTGATAATAAGAATTGAACATCTTTTTTGATATTATCAAAAATACCGCGACCTTCACGAATTGATGTAATAATTGTCGCAAAATTATCATCTGTCAAAATCATGCTTGCAGCACCTTTTGCAACATCAGTTCCAGTTATTCCCATCGCGCAACCAATATCCGCTGCTTTCAAAGCTGGTGAATCATTAACTCCATCACCGGTCATAGCTACTACTTTACCTTTGGATTTCCAAGCATTAACAATTCGTACTTTATGTTCTGGTGCAACTCGTGCATAAACAGAATACTCTTCAATATGCTCAGCTAGTTCTTGATCTGACATTTTTGCCAACTCACTTCCCATGATTGCTTTTTGACCAGATTCTAAAATTCCAAGACTTCGAGCAATTGCACTTGCGGTAATAACATGGTCACCGGTAATCATAATCGTTCTGACCCCAGCTGATTTAGCTTCTGCCACTGCCTGTTTAGCTTCTTCACGTGGGGGATCAATCATTCCAACCATCCCAATAAAAGTTAAATTATTTTCAATCATTTCACTGGTGAATTCTTGTGGTTCTTCATCCCAATATCTAATTCCTAAAGCTAAAACCCTCAGTGCTTCATTTGACATTGTTTCATTAACTACGCTAACCTCATCAATGTCTAAATTATTGCATCGCGCAAAAATAACATCAGGTCCCCCTTTAGTAATCGAAATAATCTTATCTTCATGTTTAACAAAAACTGTCATCATTTTACGCTCAGAATCAAAGGCCAGCTCATTAAATCGAGGATATAATTCGGCTAAACCATCTTTGGTAAATCCTTTTTCTAAACTAGCTTTAACAAGAGCAGTTTCCGTAGGATCACCAACTGCAACTTCCTTTCCTGCAACAGTAGAAATACTACCATCACTACACAAAGTAAAATAATTCAATAATTGATTAGTCTCTTCACTACAAGTTTCTAATAATTCAATTTTGCGATTATAAAGATATGTTTTTACAACTGTCATTTTATTTTGAGTCAAAGTCCCCGTCTTATCTGAGCATACTATTGAGGTACTACCTAATGTTTCAACTGCTGGTAAACTTTTAACAATTGCATTCTTTTTAACCATTCGCTGAACACTCAAGGCAAGAACTACAGTAACAACAGTTGCCAACCCTTCAGGAATTGCTGCAACTGCCAATGCAATTGATGTTTTAAAAGCCTCAAGAATTGAGAGACCTTCCAACAGTTCCATTCCAAAAACAACGATACAAATAATAATACAAATAACTCCTATTGTTCTTCCAATTTGATCCAATTGATCTTGAAGCGGTGTATTTTCACGCTTAGTCTGCTGAATCATCGTTGCAATCTTTCCAACTTCATTTTCTTCACCAGTCGTGGTAACAATTGCGATTCCCCGTCCATATGTAACATTACAAGAAGCATAAACCATATTATTTCGTTCTGCTAACGGGATCTCTTCTTTATCAAGAATCGAGCTGATTTTTTCGACAGGAACACTTTCACCAGTTAGTGCACTCTCATCAACTTTAAGGTTAAAACATTCCACTAATCGCCCATCACTTGCAATACAGTCACCCGCTTCAAGCACTAACAGATCCCCTGGTACGACTTGACTGGCATTGATCGTAATAATATTACCCTCACGAATAACCTTAGCTTTAGGACTCGCCATTTTTTGCAAAGCCTCTAGTGCTCTTTCTGCATTATTTTCCTGAACTAAGCCTAAAATCGCATTAACTACTACCACAAAAACAATGATTGCACTATCGATCCATTCAGTTGGTTCAACAATAATGCTGACAACTGCAGCAATAATTAAAATAATCGTTAACGCATCTTTGAACTGCAAAAAGAATCGAACTATAATAGATTGTTTTTTAGTCTGTTCTAATTCATTTGGACCATATTTTGCCAAATTCTCTGTGACTTGCTGTTCAGTTAAGCCACTTTTTAAATCAGTTGAAAATTCCTGGGCTAACTCTTTAATCTCACGATTGTAATACATAAATATCTCTCCTTTTTCTAAAACATTATGCAAACAACGAGACTATATCGTATTTGCATACAATAAAAGTCTCGTTGTTTAATTACGATACGGATATAAAATAATATCGAGTTGACGGCATCGTAAACCTAATGGCTAACTACTCCCTTTTATATATACTCATTTTATCATTAAGCGTTTTAAAAAGCAACTAATACAATAATTCTTGATCATCAATATTATTCCCAATTTTCCATATTTAATCCTAATTAATGCATATTTCTGCCTCTCCAGCAATCATTAGAACGACTATTACCATTATTAATAACAATAATATTTATTTTTCGACGTTTTTTATATACTTCTAATTTTTCCATACTTGCAATTGCACTTAACCGTTTATGACCATCTTGACAATAAAATTTCCCTTGTTCTAAACTTACTTTTACCGGAAATGACAGTCCAATTCGAACAATCGAATCATACATTCCTTGAGTATACTCCTTTGTTTGAAAAAAAACCTCTGTTATATCTACCTGCTGGATCCTCATCAAATATTCTCCTCATTTAAACTAAAATCACGATAAGTTAAGTCCTCACGCTCCTTAAATCCTTGACTCTGCCAAAAATCATTACCTAGCTGATTGTCCGCAAAAACAACTAAAGCAGTCTTATTAATTCCCTCAGCTTTAACCGCTGACAAACATTCTTTTACTAGCTGCGTCGCAATTCCCTGACCACGATAATCACTTCGCACAGTTGTATGATAAATATAAGCACGGCGCCCATCATTACCAGCAAGGATCACCCCAACAATTTTATTACCATCACTCGCAATAAAGTTTGTTGTCGGATTGCGTTCAAGAAATTTAGCAATTCCACTACGACTATCATCAAGATTTCTCATTCCCATTCCTTTGGTATTCATCCAAAGCTCATACACATCGTCGTAATCTTTAATTGTCATTACTCGTACCACTATCATTACATTTTCTTCTCCCAAAATCCTTTGATTTTTAATTGAAAATTATTACTAAAATATTCTAGTTTATGAATGTCTTCTTCACTCATAGTTATTTTTAAAGCAGCCAAAGCACTATCAATATGCTTAACTTTCGTTACCCCAATAATTGGAACAGTATTTTTTGCCAGAGCATAAGCAATAGCAATTTCAGCAACACCGACATTATATTTTAATCCAATATTTTTCATTTCTAGAATCAATGGTTCAATCTGTTTTAAACGTTGCTTACTAAAAGCCCTGGCACGTCTTGTCCGTTTAGGAAAGGGATGATTATAATTGTAATATCCAGTTAATGCCCCTTGTTCTAAAACCATGTAAGCAAAAAAAGTAATTCCTTGTTCTTCACAATATTTCATAATCCCATTTTCTTCACTGTTACGATATAATAAACTAAAATGATTTTGAATTGCCGCTAATTTAAGACCTGCATTCTTTAAAATTAGCTCTACTTCTTTGATTTGTTTCAAATTATGATTTGAGATTCCACAATATCGAATTTTATTAGCCTTCATTAATGGAATAATTTCTTTAGCCCATTTAGTTACATTGGCAGGTCGATGAATCCAATAAATATCAGTATCTGCTCTTTTCAATCGACTCAGACTAGAATTAAGTGTCCAAGACATTGATTTACGCGGCAGCCAAGATGTCGGCATAAACTTAGTTGAAATAAGAATATCTTCACCGTTAGATAGATCCCCAATTATTTTTTCAGATGACCCTAAACTATAAACAGGCGCTGTATCAAAAAGCGTTAGCCCATTTTTTACTGCATAATGATATATGGGCTTTAATTCTTCAATTCCATGACTAACACCAAAAATAAATTTACTCCCAAATGGTCCTTTTCCCCAAGCCCAAGTGCCAATAGCAATTGGAGGAATAGTCAAATCTTGCATTTCTATCTGTTTCATTTTAACCTCCTTATGAGATAAAGGACGCTTAAAGCGTCCCCTGTTTAGTTATATATTTCATCACTTCTTCTTGATCACTAAAATGATGTTTCCCTGTTTTAGTAATCTGATAATCCTCATGTCCTTTTCCAAGAATCATTAAAATATCATTATGCTTTAATTGTTGCATCCCTTTAATAATTGCCTTTTGGCGATCAACTTCTATTTCAAAATTACTTCCAGAAAGTCCATTAGTAATATCATCTAAGATCATTTGAGGATCTTCACTGCGCGGATTATCACTTGTAAAAATTACATAATCACTATGTTCTAACGCCGCTTTTCCCATAATTGGACGTTTAGTTGCATCACGATCACCACCACAACCAATAATGGTAATAATACGACCATTTTTAAACTCTTCAGCACTTTTTAATACATTGATCACCGCATCGGGAGTATGAGCATAATCAACAAAAATACTATTTGTTCCATATTTAAGCAATTCCATTCTTCCTGCTGGTGCCTTTAATTTATCGTTTAAAGCAAGTATATCTTCGATTTTTACACCTAACTTGTTTACTAATAATAGAGCAATTAAATAATTATAAATATTATATCGCCCCACCATATTTAATCTAGCTTGATATTCATAATTTAAATATTCAAATTTAAATATTGTTCCTAAATGTGAAAAGCTCATTTCTAAAATTTTAACATCACTATCATGTTGACCAATAATGATATTATTGTTTGATTCTAAAACAAAATGCTGGTAATGTTCATCATCACCATTAATAATAGCAATCTTATCATTTCTAGTCTTAGTAAATAGAATCCTTTTAGCATTAGCATAATTTTCTAATGTTTTATGATAGTCCAGATGATCTTGAGTTAAATTTGTAAAAGCCACCTCATCAAATTCTAAACCATGAATCCGATCTTTATCAAGGGCATGAGAACTTACTTCCATGACAAAATACTCTACACCATTTTCCTTAGCTTCTAATAACATATTATAAAGCACATCGACATCAGGAGTAGTATTTACCATCGGCTTTTTCACATCACCATAATAAAATCCGATTGTTCCCATATAAGCAACATTCTTTTTCAACATTTTTAAAATCTGATAGGTCATTAAACAGGTTGTCGTTTTACCGTTAGTTCCTGTTAATCCAATTAATTTTATATCTTTAATCAATGGATAATAATTTTCATATAAATATGTTTTTAAATATTCACGAGTGCTTTCTACGATTATTGTTTCAACCTTGTAACTTCCATGTTCTGCAATAATTTTTGTCGCACCGCTGGCAATTGCTTGTTCAATATAATCATGTCCATCACGCGCTACGTTTGGGATGGCAATAAATGTATCACCTGGTTTAACTGCTCGTGAATCTGTTTTTAAAGCTACTTCCACTTTACTTCACCTCATTTAGTTCTATTATAGTATAAATAAGTCTTTGAAAAAAGAAAAAGGATAGAAAATTTACTTATTTTCTATCCTTATAACTACTTAGTCAATATATCCAACGCATTATTTATATAACTTTAGCGATTTCTAAGATATTTAATAAATTGAATAACTGGTAAATTTGCTAAAGCAAGACCATATACTATCATTAATTGTTTAATATTTAATGTTTGAACTTTAAACATTGATTGTAAAAGCGGCATTGTTAAAACAAGTGTAATTAAAATAAAGCCGACTAAAAATGCACCTTGCAAATATTTATTATTAAAAAATGATTTTTTAAATAATACTGGTGATTTAGATTTACAGTTATAACCATGGACTAGTCTTGAAAGACATAATGTTCCAAATGCCATTGTACTAGCAAGTAATGCACTTTCTTGATAACCGATCATAAATCCAACCATCGTCATTACAGCAATAACAAAACCTTCAATTCCAACACTTGCTAAAAATGGTTTTGTTAAAATAGATTCATTCATTGGCCGTGGTTTTTCTTTCATAACACCTGCATTATGAGGTTCTAGCCCTAGTGCAATCGCTGGCAAACTATCAGTCAATAAGTTAATAAATAACAAGTGTACTGGAGCAAACGGTACTGGCAGAGCCATTATCGAAGCATACAAAACTGCTAATATTCCACCAAAGTTACCTGATAATAAAAACTGAATTGCATCTTTGATATTAGCATAAACATTTCGCCCATTTTCAACCGCTTTAATGATTGTTGCAAAATTATCGTCAGTTAAGACCATTGCAGCTGCATCTTTAGAAACTTCACTTCCGGTAATTCCCATTGCCACTCCAATATCTGCTTGCTTTAAAGCTGGTGCATCGTTAACACCATCACCTGTCATCGCTACAATATTACCCTTTTCTTGCCAAGCACGAACGATCCTTATTTTATGTTCCGGTGAAACTCGCGCATAAACTCGCTTATCTTCAACATATGTTTTTAGTTCTTCATCACTTAAACCATCAATTTCACTACCTTCAACAGCTTGTGAAATATCTGTTAAGATTCCAATTCTTTTCGCAATCGCAGCTGCAGTAATCTTGTGATCTCCGGTAATCATAATTGGAGTGATTCCCGCTTGGAGACATTCTGTTACTGCTGGTGCACTTTCAACTCGTGGGGGATCCATCATCGAAATCAGACCTAAGAAAATCAAATCATTTTCATCATCATAATCTAAACTTTTTTCAGCAGTTAATTTTTTATAAGTTATCGCTAGAACACGTAATCCATTTTGTGAGAATTCCATATTCATCGCTAAAATATCTTCTCTATCTTGTGCCGTTATTGGTACGATTTGATTATTTTTACGAATATATTTAATCCGTTCGATCAAAACATCAACTGCCCCTTTTGTAATCATCGTGTACCCATCTTTTAATAAATGAAGGGTTGACATCATTTTTCGATCACTGTCAAAAGGAATTTCACTTAAACGTGGATATACTGCCCGAACACGACTTGCTGGTACTCCTAAATGAGCGCTTAAATTAATTAATGCCGTTTCTGTTGGATCTCCGATTTCTTGACCATCAACATTTGATGAATCATTACATAAGATACTTAAACGCATCAAATCTTTATGCAAAGGAATACTTGGATCAATCTCACTAGCATCAATTCGTTTTCCTTCAATATAGTAATCTTCAACAGTCATCTTGTTTTGGGTCAATGTTCCAGTTTTATCAGAGCAGATAATAGAAACACTGCCCAATCCCTCAACTGCTTGTAATTTACGAATAATTGCTCCTTCTCGAGCCATCTTTTGAGTTCCAAAAGATAAAACGATTGTTACAATTGAACTTAATGCCTCAGGAATTGCAGCAACAGCTAGTGCGACAGCAAACATAAAGGCATCTCCAACATTACCACCTTGAAGGATATTAATACCAAATAACAATGCACAGAAAACCATTATTATAATTGATAGTTTTTTTCCAAAATTATCCAGATTAACTTGAAGTGGTGTCTTCTTTTCAGAAGTAGATTTCAATAATTGTGCAATTTTTCCTACTTCAGTTTCCATTCCAATTCCTGTTACTAAAAAATTACCACGTCCATAGGTAACAAAACTCCCGGAATAAACCATATTTGTGCGATCACCTAAAGCAACTTCTCCAGTGATTAGATCAGAGCTTTTTTCAACGGCAACACTTTCACCAGTCAAAGCACTTTCATCCACCTTCATACTAGCATTTTCTAAAATACGTCCATCTGCAGGAATAAAATCACCGGCTTCTAAATAAACCTCATCACCGATCGTTACTTCTTTACTGGGAATTTCAATAACTTTTCCATCTCGTAAGACTTTAGCACTTGGTGAAGATAATTCTTTTAAACTATTTAATGATTGTTCTGCTTTGACTGTTTGAACAGTTCCCAAAATAGCATTAATCGTAATAACGATTAAAATAACCAGCGTACTTTCGATATCACCTAATACTCCAGAAATAATAGCTGCAAAAATTAGAATAATTACTAAAAAATCTTTAAATTGTTCTAAGAAAATTACAGGTATACTCTTTCCTTTAGTTTCAATTAACTCATTTAAACCATACTTTTCTTGGTTAGCTTTAACTTGTTCATTAGTTAGTGGCTTTAATGAACCATTTACTCTTTTGCGGACCTCCGTCTTGGCCTCATTGTAGTATTCTTTCATTCATTTTCTCCTTTTCTCAACACAATAAAAGCGAGCCCTTTATTGCATACTTAAAATGCAATAAAAGTCTCGCTATTTCATTACGTTCCGGATGATTTAAAACCATCGTATTGACGAAATCGTAAACACATTGTGTTAGCTACTCCCTTTTATTAACCATAATATTATCCTCTACTCATTCGAAAGTCAATCTTTTTGTCGATATAAAACAATCTTTAACGAATTCTTAACAATTTTAAGATTATAAGTTCCAGACGGATATGTTTCACCATCAATATTGACCTGCTGTCTTGTTTTTAATGTTAAATAAGGTAATTTTTGATGATAATAGAGCTTCCCTTGTTCAAGTTTGCCCGCTAATAGTAATGTTAAATAATAAGGTATGTATCGTTTGTGAAGACTTGAAACAAGATTAATATCAATCATTCCGTCATCAATTTGAGCTTCTTTACCGATTTTAAAACCACCTCCAAAATATTTTCCATTACAAAAAGCCCCGACGATTAAATTCCCTTCATAAAATTTTTTACCATCTTGGAATAAAGCGGTTGGAAACAAACAATACTGAGTTATTCGCCGAACTAATACACTGGCATATTGCAAAGAACGAGGAAGATATTTTATTTGACTATATTTATGAACATTATTTGCAATATCGCTATCAAAAGCACAGCATAAAACATTAATACAATAAATATCATTAGCTTTAATCAAATCAATTTCTGATGCCGCTAACGATAATGATTTCTTTAATAACTTTTCTGGATCATTTTCATCAGCAATCGTACGGACAAAATCATTTCCTGTTCCTGTTGGAATAACTACCAGTTCATTATCACTCCCCACAAGTCCCTGAACTATTTCATGAATCATTCCATCACCACCTACTGCGTAAATTCGGTAATTGCATCCACTATAACTTTTAGCTAAGAGAGTTGCATGGCGTGGATAATGTGTATATTTAATCTCATAACGATATCCCTGCATCACTTTAACGATCATCGCTTCAATATTCTTATTATTTTGATCAGGTTTAATAATAAATATATGTTTCATTCTCTCACCTACTTTAGTATATTCTAACAAATTTTGATAAAAAACGTCATAACTATTATCATCTTTTTTTAAATGTGATAACATATGCTAAAGGAGATTGCTATGAAGAAAATATTACTCATCACTGTTGTGACATCACTAATTGGAGTAACCGGCTGTTCTAATAAAACAATTGCTGAAGATAAAGCTAAAAAAATCGCATTGAATGACGCTGAAGTCAGTGAAGCAAATATTACTTTTACGATTCAAGGTAAAGATCAAAATGGATATCACTATTTGTTTGAAGATGATAATTACACTTATGAATATGAAATTGATATTCATGATGGAACAATTGAGAATAAAGAAATCTTAGTTAAAGAATTTTCTCCTCTCAATGATTATGATAAGATCATCAGTAGTGATGAAGCTAAAACAATTAGCTTAAATTATTTTAATTTCACTGAATCAGATATTAGTAACTTAAACATTGAGTTAGATAATGACAGTAGCAATATCTACTATAACATCAGTTTTACTAAAGATAAGCATCACTACTCCATCAATATTGAAGCTGTAAATGGGATTCCCACTAATGCTAAAACAACAAAAAGCTCTTAGATTTACTAAAGAGCTTTTTTATTCATATCATCATGATACATCCGATAACTAGCCAAACCATCCTGCTTAGCTTTGTATAAAGCAATATCGGCCTTCTTATAAAGATTATTGAATGTCGTACCATACAAAGGGATCATCACAAACCCAATCGATAATGGAGCCATAATTTGGTACTCCTCAATCAAATATGGTATTTTCATTTGTCTTGTGACATCTTCTAATTTCATTCGGATTGATATTTCATCGATATTGCGACATAGAATCATAAATTCATCGCCTCCGAGTCGACACAAGATATCATCATTTCTAAACATCTCTTTTAATCGTTTAGCAGTTTTAGTAATTATTTTATCACCAATAGCATGACCGTAATTATCATTAATTTCTTTAAAATCATTCATATCCAGCATCAATAATGCTCCGCACGTCATTTCGTTACTAAGCAAGATCTGATTGATTTCATTAATAGCTTTAGACCGATTATATAATCCTGTCAAACCATCATGTTCTGCTTTATTTTTCAAAGCCAATTCTTGCCGTTTTTGTTTATCAATATCAATGACATATAAATAGCAAAAAATATCTTTATTTTCCTGCAGATCAAGAATATGATAAGTTGCCTCCATCC